>VFQS010000998.1_pt1 | contig 27813 bp, 24 predicted proteins | sample 3512361 | NCBI WGS metagenome assembly VFQS01 (sample SAMN10412375, study PRJNA504923) | tailings metagenome | isolation source: Relicate 1 Philex TSF3 active mining | place: Philippines
AAATGCCCGATTTTATATTTATAATACACATTCACAGAATCATATGTGAATGCTCGGTCTAATTTTGGATCAATTGCTGAACCCATTCTAATATTCTATTATAATCTATTATAATCTATCATTATTTTTCTAAACCTTGAGTAATTTGTAAGAATTACAATAAACTCAGATAGCAATCTAGACTGATGAACATTGAAAATGTTCCATCAGCCGCGACCCGTAGAACCTTAAAGACGCCTATTTCTGAGCCGCATGGCGGCTCAATAGCCCGTTTTTAATGTTCAAGGGTCTAATATTTGGTGACCCACCAGTCATCGTGGAAGTATGGAGGCACCTCGGTAAATGAGGACGACACAATCTTCTTGCTGGGTCCTTCACGGTACAGCGAATCAATTTGTGAGTAGTTCAGGGCGTATGAATAATATTTCAAGCGGGACACCATACCCTTGGCGGCTCCGTCAACTGCAAAATCGCCGACTTTGACTGTATCCGATGAATATTTGGGGAATTTCAGGGGCGTGAGGACATACACGTTACCATAGTTGAGTTTGGGCACTGTTGGAAATTCGTGGCGTACTGTAACGTTTCCATTCACAAATACATCCAAATATTTACCTTTGAGTACAATCACCAAGTGGAACCATTTGCCAATTGGGATGTTTGGGATTTCAACATAATTGTCCCATTTAGTAGCCGAGTTCATGTACAGGCGCAATGTGTTTTTATTGCCGTGGACAAACAGACCAGGAGCCAGCAGTGGGAATCCGTCTTTGCTGCCCTTGTGGAAAATTTGGCGCAGCCGTGTTTTGCTTTGGTTTTGTGTGGTGCCGCATGTATCGCTGACAGTGGCTTCAAATGTTTCGGGTGAAATCATCAAGTACATGGAGTACGAAAATTCCATACCGTGGACTTCATTTTCGCTGTTGAAAATCAATTTGTCTGCACCAGGCGCTTGTTCAATAAATTGACGTGCTGGTGTTGTGTCTGCAAACAATACATTTGTTTGCCGATCCAGTTTTGTGAATTGCTCTACAACACTTTCAACAAGTGTAATGGCTGAATACAATACTAATAAGCACAGTACTGTAAATAAAATTTGCGAAACCAATCCATCGCCCATTACAAATGATAAAGCTGTGCTTGCATATTCCATATTTCCTCTATTTATAGGAAAATAGAAGAAATCAAAAATTAAAGTGTGTTTACAGGGCAACGGCTTGTTTTTCACCACCGGCACCTGAATAGGTGAGTTTAATACCGAGTTTTTCAGCCAGGAAGGCAATGAAACCAGAAGGACCCTTGGGACCAGCTTGGTAGATTGCGTAGATGCGATCCGGGGTAAGCGGGTAGGCGAAGAATTGTACGCCACTGAGTTTACCACCAAAGCCACCCTTCTTACCTGTAGCAACAACTTGGATGCCAGATTCGGGAGCCATGGGAATATCAGGCAACACACACGAACGATTGAGTTTGCCATCATAGTAGACATCCACAATACGACCATTGACACTGATTGTAATGTTAATCCAGCGTTGCAGGTCAATATCTTGTATGTCACACATGGGTGATTCAATGATTTCATTGGCTAGACCTTGTTTGCCGCTCATCAGATTGTCGTAGTTACTGTTCATTGTGTAATCAACACCTGCACCTGGGGCTTCAGTGTGTACACGCACCATCAGACGGTTTTCATTCGGGTACAACACAGTTGTCAGCAGGCTGTAGTTGGGAGCTTTGGTGTCGAGGATTTGCAGCACCGATTTAGCCAGACCCGCACGGTAATCCCAGCTTGTGATATACATCCAGAAACTAATTGTGTACTCGCCACCAGGCTTAACGCGCACATCGGGATTCTTGGCAGGAAGTGCAAATGTCATGGGTTCATTGGCTGGTACTTCGGTGTTTAGCAGGGTAACTTCCAGATCGGAACCTGCAATTAGAAATTTGTACAAGTAATACAAGACTACTAAAAAGGCTACAATATACACTAAATTGATGATTGTGCCACGATTGTTTGTAGCGACGTTGCGCAAGGCTTCCATATTGCTTCTACAAATGTATTCTAAATTCTGTTTGAAGTTTAGGCGTATTGATAATCAACATACTCCAAGCCGCCAATTTTAATGGAAATATCACAAAAACCGGCTTCACAGAACCCTTTTTTGAACATATCCCATAATGAATCCAATGAAGGTTTTACATCTGGAATCAGTGGTTTTCCACGTGTATCTGTGTTTCGTTTGTAATTGTCTGCAACAGCTTTGGATGTCAAGCGCCGGGGCCAAGCTTGTATTAGACCAGCTTGTCCCGAAAAATCCGGAGATGTTTCCATGGTCACCATGACAGGTTTGATTAGCGGGACATTCTCCAACAATGTTGATTTAGCCAGCACACCATTGACATACACATCCACCGTACGTCCTTCCAATGTCAGTGTTACTTGATTCCATCGAGCTACCATGAAATTGTCAATATCAATAACACTATTCCCTTGCGGGGAGGCGGCATTACGTGTTAATGGTGTAATTGATACGCGTGCACGTTGATGGATAGGATCCAAAAGAATTGTACCAACACCTAAAATTGTTATAAAATTCTTGAATCGAAAATCACCATCGGGACTACCAAGTGGAATACGTTCGCGATTACTGTCGTCCATATACACAAACATGCTGAATGTAAAGTTATTTCCGAGCGAAGATTCAATTTGTGATTGGTTAAAAAGTACTTTTTGTTCGCTTGGAACACCGTTTCCTGCCCCTTTCAATACAATCGGTCCCATAAGTGTGACCTCCTCTGCACGTGGTTTGAACCACCAAAACAACCCAACAGCTATAATCAGTAGAATAGCCACTAAAAAGAGTACAATTTGTGTGGGTGTAATGTTAACGTTTAGTTCTGTTTTTGCAGTATTCACAATATTGTTGAAATAACCAGCGTTTGAATAAACGTTCATTCAAAACCTCCTTATTATAGTATTGTGTTTTGTTTCCCGTTCACCCACTGATTAGCGAGGTGCATTCGGTAATGAATTACATGTGGCTTTAATAGAAGCACCTAATCCGAGCGATATTTCTTTCTTTTCTACAGCTGCTGCAGGAGCCTGTGCTACATCTGTACCTTCGCACAGCGGACGTTTTCCTGCAAATTTCGGAAGTTCAGGACAGAGCGGACGAATTTCATCAGCCGCTAACGCTGATGTCCAAATCATCATATTTTGGATTTGTGCTTGCGCATTTGCACGACCTGAAATTCCGTACCAATCATTTTCAATTTCACGCGGCACACCTGAAAGTACTTTTGTGACTTCCAATTTACAATTCAAATAGACTTCCAGTACTTGTCCTTGAATTACAACCGCAAGTCGGAACGGTGTATCCAATGGCACATCCACAATACGTACTGATTCACGGTACGGCGTTGAACCATTCATTGTATCCACAAATACTAGAATGTCGTTGATGTTGGGATCTACAAAAATACCGGGATTCATGCGTGCAGGTAATCCAAAGGGCGGTAGCTCACCAACCCCTGCAGGTGCACAGCCGGATAAAGGAATTCCATTTGGGGTTGTAGCAAGCAGTTCTTTGGATCCACGGTGAAGAATGTGTCGGTAAGGTCCTTCTGTTGTCATGTAATTACGGGTATTGTACAGAATTCCATCAAACTGTACAGAATATAGGCGCGAATCAAATTCAACCGGACCGCTGTATTGTAAATTTGTATATGTAAACAAATTTTCCCATGCTTTGTAGGCTTTGCTGTTTACTTGAACACGTTTGGGACGCGGATCCAAAAACGACCAGTCTATTTTCGGTTGTACAACCATCATAATAACGGCTGCAATAAATAAACCAACCAAAATATACACGATCCAACTTACACTAGCTCCGCCACCAACAGAAGGTGCACTCGTATTCGCATTTCCAAAACCAAATTTGTTCCAATTTATACCGGATGCATTCATCTCAGGTTCCCTATTAAGCTGTGCTATAAAATTCACGCGCTTTTGCATCACGCATGAGTTGACGTAATTTCATTCCACTTTTCTTTACAAACGGATTAACATCTTTTCGGAGTTTATCTTTACTAAATGTATTTTCACTATGGCAGATCACTACCATGACTTTGAATGGATCAAGCTGAACAAGCGGGGCTTTATACGATCCTGTAAAGGTAACTTCTTCTGCAAATGTTACAGTTTCATCACACCGATGTTTGAGAGCGAAGGATTTTGTATATGCCATGGTTCCAAAGGTTGCATGACGTGCACCGTACGGACCCACTTCCCAGATACTTGCATCGTCGCTGAAATACATGAAATTGCGCGATGATCCACAAATCCCCTCTTCGCATGTTCCGAGTGGTTTGGAAGGACTGGGGCGACATGCACTGATTAACGTGTGGACTGCATGTTGCACACGATCAGGTGAGTAATAATCATCGTCATCCATGGTGACAATGACCTCGCCAGCCGCCTGATCATTCAAGAAATTGCGTTTTGCGCCAATGTTCAATTTGGTATCACTGGAGAAATAGCGGATGCGAAGCCCTGATACAAGGGGTGATTCAGACGCAAGCAGATCTGCGATCTTGTCTGTTCCGTCGTCATAAACCAACCATTCAATGCGATCTAGTGGGTACGTTTGTGCGCGAATTCCAGCCACACACTGTGGAATGAATTTGCGGCGATTGTAGGTAGGTGTAACAATACTGACAAGCGGTTTGACAGACATTTTTAATATATGTATGCGGTGACAATTTAGATCGCCGCGACATTAGGCAGCGGTCTAAAATTCCACACCCAATTCATTCAATAGAATACTTCCCATACAACCGCCATGACCTCGGTCGCCCGTCGAAGATTATGGTCATTTTTTGAAGCATTATACAGTCAAGAACTTACAGCCGATTCACCTCGTGCGGAAACGCCGTCATGGATCAAGCCGAAATTACTACCGCATCAACAAGCAGCTCTTGCAGCCGCGCTAAAACTTGAGCGTGCAAAACACGAGGGAATGAATGTTGGAAATATAGCAGGCGATGCAATTGGCGGCACCTTATACACCACACATGGAATCTTAGCGGATCCTGTTGGATCTGGAAAATCGCTGACAGCCCTTGCACTCATGAAATCACCGAACCCCTCGCATCAGTATACAGAATATATAACACGTGTATCTGGACTACATGACGGTCGTGATGTTGGTCTTTTACGAAATCGGAATCAATTAACAACAACGTATGGAACACAGCTTCGTCCTATTCCGCCTGCGTTACTAATTATTCCGCATGCACTTATGGGACAATGGGAGCAGTATATAACACGTGATTCTACATTGAAAGCGCGGTATATACGTAAGAAACAAGATGCAGCCGACCAGGCTTTTTTACAAAATATTGAAACATATGACGTTGTTGTTGTGAGTGCAACAATGTGGTCTGTATTTCGTGCTCATCAACCCGTGTCGTCACTGCTCTGGAGCCGTGTCTTTATTGATGAAGCCGATAGTATTGCACTGTCCACATCGATGGAAGAAATTCACGGGCTGTTTTATTGGTTTATTTCTGCAAGTTGGATGAATTTAGTGTTTTCCAATGGCGCGTATTTTAATATTGAAGTGAATTATCGTCCGCTCGATGAAACACCGCGGGACGTTGTTCGGCGTGTACAGCAATTACAGGGTGGTTCGAATATATTATGTATTCCTGGATGTCGACACATGAATATTGTACGCCGAATGTGTGGTATTGGAAGCGGTGGATTTATTGCAATTAATTCCGCGGGCAGTCAATCTGCGCGACTTATTGTTCATTCAAACCAAGAATTTTTGGCATCCAGTTTCTCGCGACCCGTCGTGACACATACAAATATTTTGTGTGAAACACCGGCTAATATTTTTGTTCTGGATTCATTTATTTCACCAGATATGATGGAACGTCTGCACGCAGGCGACATTCAAGGCGCACTAGAATCTGTCGGAATGCATACATCGTCGGAATCGGATGTGATTACAGCCGTGACAGCATCGTTGGAAAAGGATCTGGAAAATGCAAAACGGACATACGAATACAAAAAATCCATGGATTACAGTTCGGAACAAATTAAACAAAAAGCCGTGGAAGCATGTGAACAGAAAATCGCCGGGCTAGAAAGTCGGATCAGTGCAATTAAAGATCGAATTAAAAAATCAGCCGATCAAACATGTCCTATTTGTTATTGCAATGTTACAGCCGCACCTGCTGTGACACCATGTTGTCATCAATTGTTTTGTTTCCCCTGTTTATGTGAATCGCTGAAACGTGTTGCTGCATGTCCCATGTGTCGCACTCGCATTGATGATTTGAAAGAAGTTAAAGTGGTCGGTGAAGCAGCTGAAGCAGCAACAGATGCCATTAAGCCGAAAAAGAACCATAAAAAAGCCGCGTTTTTGGAATTTGTGAAAGCCAACCCAAAAGCCAAGATTTTAATGTTTTCAGGATATGATGGAACATTTTCTGGATTGGACGAACAGCTCAAATCGGAATCAATTCCATATGCGCTGCTGTCTGGATCACAGGCTCGCATTTCAAAACTTTTGAACGAATTTGAGGCTGGAAAACACAATGTGCTGTTTCTGAATGCGCGAAATATGGGTGCAGGGCTCAATATAGACAGTGCAAGTCATGTTGTGCTATTCCATCGCATGAGTCCAGAATTGGAATCGCAAATTATTGGACGTGCGTTGCGTTTGGGACGCCGAACGCCGTTGGATGTTGTGCATTTACTACATGATAATGAAACGACACGTCCGCATAATATATTGACATTGGAATAAAATTCTCAAAATTAGATTTCGTAAATTTCATAAATCTAAATAGGAGGAAAAAGTAATGGCAGATTATATTGAACAATATGTTCGAGATGCAGGTAGTTGTGGAACAAAATCAACACAAACAAAAAGAAGAATAATTCAAATAAACAAAATAACAAACGTAATAAATATCTAGAAAAAATCTGAAACAACGAGCCTTGAATGAGGATTGTCTGAAAATATGATCAACAATAATATACTACAAATGTATTTGAATCACAATGAATTTATGAATAATGTAGAAAATGCATAATTAAAAATTGAAATATTATTACGATATGAATGTGATACATAACAAAGATGATTCAAAAATACTTTTACAATCTTGACGAAATTCAAGACGAGTTTACTTTTCAGAAGATGATGTCATCATTTCTTGAAAATTGCAAGGAAACACTCTGGGCTATGGGTGAAGCCCTTTGGTATGTTGAGTATGAAGATTAGAGAGGTGGCGGTCGGGGAATATCAAGGGCTTGTAATAGGCGCATAAACCGATTTGCATCCGACGAAGGGAACCACCGCGGCACAGCCCATCGCCAGAATTCTGTATGATCCCATAGCGGCAGATCAGTTTTCTTTCCGTGACCTGGTGTGCCCGGTTTTTTCAGTTCAGCCGCTGCAGCCACTAAATACAAATTGACTTTCCAGAATGTGGAATCAAATCCGGCGTCAAAGCCCGTATCGGCTGCACTAAATAGATCCCGCATTTCACACAAATATCGAAATTGATTATACAACATGGATTGTTTCGCAAGCACAGCTGTGTATTCCATATCTGCATCGTCCCATTTCGCCGTCCGCGCGGACGATACGCCGTCATAATTAAACAATTTCTGATTCACCGATTGAAGTTTGGCTTGATATGTGATGGGAAACAGCGTCCAATGTTGGAAAAAGAAGGTATAGTAATCAAGACGATCACTTGATAGAAGTGTATGAAATGTAGAGCGGTACATGTTGTATCCAGCAACGTCATTACCAATGTATTTTTTAATCCATTTCGGCAGTGTTTCGTGTAAATGAAGTCCAGCCAAGTTCAGATCGTTATTGTTAAGGGGAACTTCAGCCGTCATATCTAGCGATCCGCGCAGCAACTGACCAACCGCCGATTTAATTGTTTCGGATCGGCGAATACGATTCGAGCCAAGAGCATGGGCGTCAGCCAACCCGACTTCAATGGTTTCGCGAACCTGGTTCACATCCAATTTCCCCTCACTGACATCTTTTTGAATCTCAGTAACAGATTGTAGAATTTTCCGTAAATCGCCGCTGTGAATACATAGCAAATCACGAGCCAGTTTTCGTAAATCCGATGGCGGTGGCGACGGAAATTTGGAAGAAATCAGCGCATATACATCGTCTTCCGACGGTTCACTAATCATGTATGTCGCACAGATTTTCTGGAATGCATGGAATTTCTTTTCCATCCATTCATTACTAATACATATGATAGCATTGGGTCCCGTATAATCTTTTAAAATACGCTGTAGTTCAGCTAGTCCACCTTTATCGCCGACGGACATGCCGTCGATTTCGTCCAGAATTACACCAAGATATCGTGGACCTTCAGGACTGAAAAAATCAGCCACATTCATACTGTTTAATAGTGGGACGAGTGATTCTTCTACCGCTGCTTTGTGCCGATGTTGACTTGCATTCCATTCGACTACACGATACCCAGCCGCTTCCAATGCAGCTCGTGCAAGTGTTGTTTTCCCGATTCCAGGCGGTCCATATAAAAACAGACTGGACGGTGATCGCGGCACAGGTGATCGAGCCCAGTTCAAAATTTGGGTGAGAACTGTTTGATGTATAGCGGTTGTCATTTATTGCCAGACACTTTAGAATAAAGTATACGTATGTATTTAGACCCGCAAATACAGTTCACACCAAGTCGTCAATGTTGAGTACACTTTTTAGTTTTTTTGCTACGACGTCGAGTTCTACGTTTTCTTCCTCCACCTGTTTTTTCACCCGCGCCACCTGCTGCACTACCGGCAGCCGCCTTGTCACTAAATATTTCATCAGGCGTTAACATAGGTTCTTTACCGTTACCGATCATATAACAAATACCACATGGTTCTGGATCGGGTGCTGGTGATCCATCATCAGAACATAAAGTATGACCAAACCAATCTAATGATTTTTTATTAATTTCATCTTTATTAGCCATACTGCACGATTTCTGTAAATCTTCAATCCATTTTGGTTTTTTAAATGAACCTTTAGGATAATTTTCATCATAATTTTGTATACCATGATTTGCCATACGTAAATCTAATTTTTTACTACGATCGCCTGCAGCGTACGCAACTAATTTATTTAGTCTTATATTGAATGTTGGAATACTATAGGCTGCATCTAAACGATCCATACCTCCAATTTTATCAATATCATCTTTAAAAATCTCTAAAATAGATAAAATTAGTTGTTTCGTTATGCTATGATCAGTTCCTGAATAAATGATAATAGATGGTGCTGCGCCACCATTTATTGTATCGTCAAAATATGAATCATTTAATCCTTTAATTGGCAAATGAGCTCGGCTATCGAAATTTGCTTTTAATCGTATTGTATGAAGTTTTCCAATTGGCGAATCTTTTAATCGTATGCATTTTAAAAACGCATAAAGAATATATTCAGGTTTACAAATAAAATGAATTTTATATCCATACGTGTCAGAAGCACCAGGAATAAACGGGTTTTTACCTATATCTAACCATATATTTTCAGGTTGAGATTTTGTTTTGTACATACGAATCGTATCACTTATAGGAACATATTGTAATAAATTTAAAAAATAATCAAATAAATTGAAAGGTTCATTTAAAATATATGAACGATTCTGTATACCTATAGCATCATATATACTCCATCTATAATTTTCAGCCGCTTCTAGATTATTTTCTTTAATATGATGTATTAATCGCACAGCTACGGAAATTGCAGAACGTACTACTTGCGAGATATTTACATATTGCTTTTTATAATTTGCTATTAAAATCTTTTTATCAGATGTAACATATTTAATTTCTTCAAAACGATCTACTTCTGCCATAAGATGCTCTATTTTGTATTTATTTTTTTATTCACTAAAATATATATATTGAATTTATCAATGGATAAATCGTTATACATTGATAAAGCATTGATGCAAACATTGAAGATGTTTGATTGAGTCTAATTCTCACCGAGCAACGATACCCAAGACAAGCCATAGGTTTGTACACGTTGGCGCAACGAGTTTTTGTCTTCACCCGGTTGAACCACAAATGTATATGCTGCATCATTGGCTTGTTCGGTAGAACGACGAGGATCAGCCACTTTAATGCGTTGATTGCGGCTGACACCCACAAAATCCATGCATTTCACTTGTCCACCTGTTCCGGGAGCAAGAGGTGTCAAATAATCAGGGCAGATGGATTGGTACGGCGGCCATTGCGCTTTTTCTGTGGCTAGAAACCACTTGACCCAGTAAAAATACAGCGCCAAAACACCACCCATGAAAACCAAGACAGATGCAACAGGGCGAACCATCACATTGTACAAGTAGTGGCATGCAAATAGCAGAGCCCCCACACCGACAATCCAGTACACATATTTCATTGTTTGGCGTACAGCTGCCGCGATACGTTTATTTGTCATATCAGCCATATTTCCTATAGATGATAATGAAAAAAGCACCGAGCCCTGTCCACGTCCTAATTCAGGCGAGCAACTTTAGCCGGAATACCGGTGCCACCGCCATATGTTAATCCGCCTAGAGGAATGTATCCAGTGTAATATTCACCGGAAGCACCTGCAGCTGCAGATCCGGTTGCAGCCGCTCCTGTTCCATAAAATCCAGCGACTCCAGATGGAATCAATTGAACTTTACGAAGAATTGTTGATTGTGAACCAAGAGCAGAAGGCGCAGAGGGATTTGGTAAATATAAAGTTTTCCCCATATCGCGCAGTAATACTACACCAGTTGTAGACAAATCAATTGTTGTTGTTTCTTCGGAACCATTGCACCAATCAAGTACATTACCCGATGCATCATAAATACCGTTAATCATACTGGCAATATTAATATATAATTTATTAGCTGGAATTTGGCTGGCGTTACGTCCTACTGACGACATTCTTTCTTGGTAATCATTGAGAAAAAAAATAGAAAGACGAAGCAAGAATGAACACGATGAACGTCAGCCCGGGTCGTGTAGAATTAAGTGGAGGAACCGGAGATGTAGCACACGTGCGCGGTTTTGAATATGCAACTGCGCCTCCGTCATCAGCCCCAACAAGCGGAATTCGTGGGAATATGGAAGCCAACCCGCTCAACCAAGCCTATTTTTCCGCACCCAATTTCCAAATTATTCAAAATGCAATTCGGAAAACAGTATATGATAAAACAGGTGAAATTATTGATCCTGTCAGTACTGATGATTTGTTTATGGTAATGCGTGCGATTTATTTACAATACGGTCGTAATTTGCCAACTCAAATTCGCGAACAAATCGAAGAATTGAATGAACGTGTGGTTGCATGGTGTGTCCCGAAAATTGTAGCCGAAGTCAATATGTACAAGACATACACAAAGGATATTTCGTCAATGCCTGTTCCCCTGGTTCACCCTATGAGCCAAAGCAGTGCTGGAACCCGATCGCTGCCCTTCAAGCAGTTTTTCTAGACACATCAGTTGTTTGAAAGAAACCGCGCAGCTGCTTCTTTATACAACGATCCACAAATCGTACTGCACGTGCTTTTGGAAGAAGCCGTGCAGCACAAAACAATACACCCCAATGTCGCGCAAGCAGTCAGCCACCGCTACTGCGAAGGTGTTCCATTAGTAATCCACAAATCAGGATTTGTTAATTTAATATTGGAATAACATGAATCCCGAAAATGTAAAAAACACGGTAAATTGATGTCTTACGTGCATATTCTTTTACTTCGGTTATGTAGGTTGCCAGGTTCATATAAGTATATCTACCCAATGCTATTTTTAAATAAATCTTATTATACATGAAAATAAAATAGTAAGAGTAGAGAACGGCAATGTCATCCGATGTCGATGTCAAAAATAGAAAACGAATAAATGACAATAAATACGACGGGCATGTGGAAGTAGGTGCAATTGTAACTGTATTAGTATATAATCCTCCACTGAAAATGAATGCTTTTAAACTAGTTAGAGCCAGGGTTGTAGAAGTTGGAGATTGTCGTTGGGAAATTACAGAATCAAAAGCTAGTCAATTTAAAAAGTATATTGAAACTGGAGACATACATATAAAACAAGTACTTTCATTAATTAATGGCGACATTAAAGTTTTACCAGATGAAAATAAATATAAAACGTATGCCGAAATTTATAATTTACATAGAATATTCAACAAAAAGTATGATGCTTTCAAGATGTTGGGTATGAAGTCATCATGTAGTGCAGCCAACAAAAAATGTGCATCGCCATCCTCCATGGTGGCATCGGTAGGTATTAATTTACGACGAAACGGATTAATTAAATTAATAAGCGACCCTGCTTGTCCCGATGATTTAAAAAATCTTTTCAGATATGCATATGATGTTTTTAAAAAGTCTCAAATTATTAAAGTTCAATTCATAGATTATCATCCAAATCCATATGCATATTATGTTGCACATAATTGTTCAAGTGATAAATTAGTTCTAATAGCAGAGAATTTAGTGCTTGAATATCCAAACCCAATTGCAGATGAACATGAAGATGGAATAGTTCCAATTGAAAGCCGTGATCGCATTACATCAAGATTACCTGATATGTATTCTTTAGAGCAAATCACAGAAATAAATTCTTGGCTTACACACGGAATGTTATCAACGTATTTATTAAATCCTGGAATGGTCCAAGATATATGTACACATCCGTTGATTGGAAATGATTTTGTATGGTATGAAACGGCTGCATTATTAGAAAAACAATACCAAATATTATTTGATTTAGCCAAACCATTAGAGACGGATATACATGTCTACAGAGGAAGCCCTCATTACAAATCTCATCCTATTCGCATACATTCAGTATTTGCAACATCAATAAATGAGTTTGTAGCAAATGGATTTGGTGGCAAAGCAAAAATTGTAAATCTTCCTGCAGGAACACGCATTCTTGATTTGACACGCATAAATAAAAAAGAACGAGAGATTTTAGTTTTTCCTAGTACAAAAGAATCAAATTTAATAATTGAACCTGTAAATGTTGAAGGAAATGAACGTAATAGACGTTTTACCTACCGAATTCGTAATCCTATGAATACAAACAGAAACGTTATAAAAGTTGCAGGAAAACCAGTTGCACGGCGTAGAACAAGAAGACGGAGGTAAATGTTTCCAAAATCCAGCCATGACGATCGGTACAAAGTGTTTTATTCCCAAGAAAACTGGGGACGCGGAACCAAGATACCTTCCAAAACGATTGTTAAACGTGTTGAAAAATAAACGTGTTATATAGTATTACATACATGATGTGATCATATATGTAAATAATTAATTATTTATATTTTACATCCGAATTTCCAATAATTCCTTTGAATTCTTTAATGGGTTCGCGAATCACGAGTTCAACAATACGATCGCCAATATATACATATTTGTTTTTCCATAACTTTACCTAGCGGTGTATCGGAAGCGTGTTCACTGGGTGCTTTTTGTGTCTTGCTGCGGCAAACAGCAACTTTACGCGTGTGACGGGGCATCACTCTACATTACAATTGTATTTTTCACAGCTGCAACCGCCGGCTTTCGTGGTGCTCGTGATGCAACCGGTTTCTTTGCAGCACCTCCCCGCGTGCCGCCAGCGCCGCCGCGAGCTTTACTCGGCTTGACAGCGGTAGAAGCTGATACATCGTACGCAGCAGCACGTTCAGCACTGTAGGAAGTCCAAGCAGCACTGAATGCATCCAGATCGGCTAGCCAGAGTTGTTCAGCCGTTGTGGCTTCCAACGCTGCACGTACACGCATCAGGTTCGCATGTTCGGCTTCCAGTTCAGCAACTGCTGCGGCTTTCAGACGATCAATACGCATACGCAGCAGATATTCGTAGCCTTTCAGACCTTCACCACCAGACAGTGCAGGCAGCCCCAGTGCGCGCATGTTGGCAAGTAGAATGTCGTCGTCGGCGTTTGCAATGACAAGACGTTTCTCTACAACAGCCCGCACAAACACAAGGCGAGCATTACATTCCGTGATTTCAGCTCCAAGACGTTCCAGTTCTTTCAGCCGGCGTTGTGTGTAGCCAGCCAGGCGCGTCTTGTAGAATGTTTCTAGAATTTCACCGACGTTGGCAAATTTACGAATCTTTCCATCCACATCAAATGCAACCATATTAGTCGTTTTGTGAGTTGTACAGAGCTTGAATTTGGATTCAAATTCATTCACATATGAACGCGCAGTATGGTAATAATCTGGATCAAGATGCAGCGTAAAATCAACTTGGACATCATTGTATGCAGCCGTGTAAGACCGCAGCATGATTTCCTTTTCACCATCCTTGTCCTTTTTCGCGGCTCCGCCTTTTTCCTGTGTTACCAACATCTCCTCCAGGAAATCTTTGTAATCCTGTGTCCAGCAGCCAACGGGCAGTTCTGTAATGCGCACCGTGCATGCATCGTCGTCCAGGAATTCATACACGCCCTTGGTTGTGAATGTCTTGCCATCTGCGGATGCAAATGTCTTACCGCGGAATCCGAACCACCAGGGAGTCATTTCCATTGTAGTCAGATCAGCCGTTCCGCCGCTCAGGCGGAACTTGAGCGCACCCACAATATCCACGGGATTGTAGGGCAGAACATTTGTGCTGAAACCTGTACCAATACCCAGTGCGCCGTTGATTAAGAGCAGGGGCACAACTGGCAGATAGGTCTCAGGCTCTACCATTTGACCGTCGTCTTCCGTGTACACGAGGACAGGGTCGTCCTCCTTTTTCACAACCGTGCGCACCATTTTATTGAGTTCCGTAAAGATATAACGTGGTGCAGCCGAGTCCTCGCCGCCCATCAGTCGTGTGCCGAACTGACCATTGGGAACAAGGAGATTCAGATTGTTGGAACCCACAAAATTCTGCGCCATGTTGATAATTGCACCGTTCAGTGATGCTTCGCCGTGATGATACGCTGCGACTTCGCTGACATAACCTGCAAGTTGTGCGACCTTGATTTCGCTCGTCAGGTTCTTTTTCAGAGCTGCCCAGAATATCTTACGTTGTGACGGTTTGAGACCATCCATGACATGGGGCAGTGAACGAATATTGTCGTAATTGCTGAAATGGATCAGTTCATCGTGGACAAAGCGGCTGTAATCAACGCATGCACCACCGCTCTTTACTTCCAGATGCCGTGCACGATCAAATGTCGCGAGCCATTCTTTACGATCGTCGGCGCGCTTTTTATTGAACGCTAGGTCAATTGCAGAATCGGATGCGTCATTCCAAATATATTCAACGCAGTTCATGGATTCAAAGTACTCGCGACCTTCGGCTGCAGTACTTGTACCCAGACCTTTGTAATATTTGATCTTCCAGCCGCGCGCTCCGTCATCGCCCAGACTAGCCTTCCATTCCTCAAATTCCGAGGCGCTGTAGAAATTATGAACCTCGCGTCCCTTGGTAGCTTTCAGCAGCGGCGTCATTAGGCAGCAGAGGAAACCGAGTTTGAGCAGCGACGGCCAATCGGTGTGAAACAGATTCATGAGCAGACCCTTGATGTGCGAACCGTCCACATCTTGATCGGTCATGATCATTAGGCGACCATACCGCAGTTGCTTGACATCCGTGTAGACTTTACCCGTTTCCAGACCAAGAATCTGCTTAATATAGGTCAGTTCCTGATTCTTAAGTTTCTTATCAGCCGAAATATCCTTGACGTTGAGAATCTTACCTTTGAGTGGGAACACACCGTATTTCTGGCGACCGACCACAGCCAGCCCTGCAATTGCGAGCGTCTTGGCTGAATCTCCCTCAGTGAGAATCAGCGTGCATTCCGCGGATTTTGCAGTACCAGCCCATTCAGCGTCATCCAGCTTTGGAATGCCGCGCACCGTGGATTTCTTGCGTCCGTCTGTACGCTTTGCATCGCGGGAAATCTTGGCGTCCAGAAGCGCTTGGGCTTCATTGAGCAGCCCAATTTTGACAAGCTGGTCGCAGAATTTGGGTGTGATCTCAGGCGTGGAACCGAACTTGCTTGCGGGCGTTGTCAGTGTTTCCTTCGTCTGTGTATCAAATGACGGGTTGACAATCGTCGAGTTGATGAACCAGACCACAGAATCCTTGAGCAGCGCGGGCGTAATATCAATCTTGGCTTTTTTCTTTGCCAGTTCACAGAAATCGCCCAGAATCTTTTTACTGACATACTCGACGTGCTTGCCACCGCGGCGTGTTGCAATGCCGTTCACAAAGGAGATGTGGCGTTCATCAGGCGGTGCATCGCCGTGTAGATCGCGGGTCAAGATTGCACCGATTTCCCATCGCGCACCTGCAACTTCAAATGCAACTCGTTTGGGTGCGGGTGCAGCCCGTTTCCTGGCTCCGCTAGGACCGCCTGCGCCGCCCATAGCTCCGTCTTCGCTTGGAGCAACACTGGCTGTGTCGGCATCATCGCCACCGCCACTCACCGAATCACCCGTCATCACGCTCCCAGTATCGTCCTTCAGATATAGACCAACATATTTAGGGAAGGTGTTGGAAGTCACAAGTTTGCCGTTGAGCGTTACTTTACAATCCTTGCCTGCACATGCAGCTGCATCTACAACACGCGTTGCAAGAACAGCCAGCATGTCTGCAGGGATTTCTGTGGGTGGTACAGGAGTACTCCAGGAAAAGCGAGTCATGTCAGGTTTGTATCGAATTTCGGTATATGGTTTGACGCTACTCGCGGTAATCTTAGGCTTACCCACAACGGACATGTTGGATGTCCAGGTCTGCACATATTTTTTCTTTTGGCGGTGATCTACAGTTTCAACTGTAAATTCTTCACTGAAAATATTTACCGCTTTGGACCCATATCCATTTTTCCCCCCTACAATCTTTTCCTCGCTTTTATCGTAGTTCGAAGACGTTAGCAGATTTCCGAAAATCAGTTCAGGTGCCCACAGTCCTGTATCTGGATGCATTTCAACCGGAATACCATCACCATCGTTTCGGACTGTAATCAGCGTCGGTGTGAGTGTCACATCAATGTGCTTTACGGGCATACAATCTACACCTGTGCGTCCCATCATACGCACACGATGATCCAGGGCATTCACTAGAACCTCGTCAAAGATTTTATGAAATCCAGGACAGAACTGGACATTCCGCCAATTCATACACCCCGTGGCTTCATCATAAATCCAACGAAATTCAGAAGAAGTCTCAACACTGCCAATATATGTGTCTGGAAGCTCAAGAATATGTTCGCGGTGAGTGTGCTTCTTGTACTGTGCAGCCGTTGACATTTTTGAATCAGAAAAGAAGTTTTAGAAACAATATTGCTACCTTACCAAAAAAGGTCGTGTGTTTAGATCCTGTCAATTTTCTCAACGTGAGGGATTTGTGCTATGATCCCAACCAATATGCGTGACGTGTCCAGAAGGTTTGTCCAATATAACAGAATAATAGCCATCCAATCCATATATGTCGTTAAGACTATATTCGTTGATTTTTTTATAATCGAGTAATATTTTACAATGTTTCATGTATGGATGAAATTTCATACACATTGATGTTTTACGCAATCCTGGATTCAATGTTATGCCGCGCCATATACAACCTCCAACCGTTTCATATATACGCGACATTTCATAAAATCCACGACCAAGTGAATCTTTAATTACAGGATGTCCACTTGTGTCGTTGTGTGGTCGTAACCAGACGGTAAATATTTTATCGCTCGTATCTTCTTTCAAGATTTTCATTGATTTTTCAATAAATCCATATTCCAAAAATTGCCAATCTTCTTCACAGTGAAATATCCACTTTGTTTTTACCATTGCATACACTTTATCAATTGATGCAATTTGCCCCATGTTTTTAATATTGTATATTTCAGTTACATTCAACTGTGGATATTTTTTACAAATATCCGTATTACAATGCAATACACCAGAATCATCAACCAATAGTGTTTGATATATAGGATATGTATTGTATTTCACAAACGATTCTAGTGTTTTATCTAATAATTTGGGTCTGTTACAGCTTGTTAATACAATTGTTACCTGATCTTTATTTTCATGATGTATTATTACATCATTTTTAATAGGGCAATTTTGAACAAATGAATCAAATGTAATATAATATGTATCTTTATACGAGTTAACTTCAAATTCAATGTTCATTGCTCGTTTCTGGAGATGACAATAACTTGTCTCTTGCGCCCTTCCATCTACAAAATGAACAATCAACTTTCCAGATACATCCCGTTGTAAATGTTTAATTATTTCTCTTTCACGTCCAGCCATTGTTAATTCTTTTCTATCAGGACTAATGTCACAATGAGAATTGTGCATTTTGAAAACGTTTAGTTCTTTTTGAAATATAATCATAAAGGTGTCATCTACAAATACATTTTCGTCAATAAACATTGATCGCTCGTCAATGAGTCTATCAAAGAGGTTCTCAACAAATTTATAACTCTTATTATATTTTGGTATATTTTTAATAGCTGTAAAATGTCCTTGAAGACCAATAATATCATAATTATTTTTTAGATCTAAAAAAGAAGATAATTTACCATGAATCATATCCACATCAGTCCATCCAATATGATCATTTTCATCTATTTTTAGTGTTTTGTAAATATCCGCAAATAATATATGATAAATAGGTCTGTAATCACATAATTTGTACGGTTTTTTAATAATATCGTTTATAGAAACTATTTTAAGATACTCGTTCAAGAAAAATAATTTAGCACGTTCACGGATTTCATCCAGTGATATATTAAAATGTATGACATTTGTGGGTATTTTATATTTGGATAAGTCAATATCTGTAATTAAAATAATTCTAAAAATATCTGCATTTATTTCTACAGAATCAAGATAAAGTTGAAAGTAATTTGGGAAAGACCCAAAATAACACACAGTTAAGTATATCATTCCTGATATACTTTATACTTTTTTTTTACGTACAATACGCATAGTCGCCGGGCGGGTTTAAACAAGTTTCTTGAATTCGCCGATTCCCCATTGGGCTACAGTATGACGTGGTTCAACAATGTCGGCTGCATAAGGAGCCACTGGCAAAATAAATTCGTCTTTTTGCGTCAACACACGGTGTTCAAACAAGTCAATCACAGCGCGCCATTTATCGACTTCCGTCATATCTGGATGTTTGTGTGATTGATATTGATAGCAGCGATCAATATCATACGCATCAATGAGATCTGCAATACGTGTGTGGTGATACGCTAGTCTCCATTTTCCCAAATCCGTCGGATAACCATACGCTTTGACTTTACTGTATGACATTGTGGAAATAATACGACATACTGCATGCCGCTGGTCATCGGAAATTGGCTGTGATTTGAGCCAAGTCTCGATATGAGCCAGTCCAGTAGCCACATCCGTGTATTTATGATCGCACAAATCATGTGTAAATGCAGCCAGAATCATGACATCTTTTTCATCTTGACCAATTTCACGACCGCTGGCTATATTCAGTCGTTCCGTCATACAGGCAACACGCGCCATATGATGCTCATCGTGACTGGTGTCAATGCGTTGTGCACGACACGTCGATGCACAGAATGCAAACGCGTTTTCAAATATATTTTGTGGAACGCTCGCGGAAGGAAGAATGCGTTTCATTGTTTGGAAATGGAAACTATTTCTGAATATCATGTTTATATTTTGTTTAGATTATCCAAAATATAAAAATCATTTTTTACACCTTGCTAAATAATATTTCCCATTCATTTGGGATTATGTGTAACATAGTCGGAGTAGGTGAATCTTGATTTTCTAAACAGGCTTGAACAAATTCTGTAGCGCCGTCATTCAACAATCCGCTTTCCATCATCCACAAAAACACATGACGAATTAAAATACAAAACGGCGCCTTTTTTAGCCCGTCTTCCCATACATATACCGATTTCCCGCTGCCCTCGCGTCCCGTCTGTTCCAGCCGCCGAATCCAATCATCCCATGGATTCAGATCTTTGTTAAATTGAATGGCTGACACAAACGATCGTAAATCGCCGCGCTGGATTTTAAATGTCAAATCGGTGGGCACTTTAATGTCGCTCTCAGCAACACCCTCCGCGCGCTGGATTCCAACCAATGTATCGCGGACGTGCGAAATGGGAACATGCCCGCAAAACAGTGCAACACAACGTGATCGTAGAGATGAATGTATGCGGTACAGGGAATTACATAAAAACAAAAACATTGGCGAATTAATTCCAGAATCGCGATCCACATCGTCCAACAGCGCCCGTAGCGATGTTTGCGCCGGTTCCGTCATTGTTTCCACTTCGTCAAAAATTACAAATTTCCGCTGTACACCTGGCCAAAGTGTCTGTGTGAATTGAAGAATTCGTTCGCGAATCACTTCAATACTCCGTTCATCACTTGCGTTCAAATAGAGTGTAGAAATGGATGTGGAAATATCAGGATACGTTTCCGTGGCTAGCGCCATTGCGAGTGATGTTTTTCCCGTTCCAGGTGGTCCGTATAAAATCACAGGCGGAAACCCTACACATTTGCGCTCAATGGCGTGTTGAAATAATTGTTTGATTTTACGGTGTCCTTTGATATCAGATAGTTTTAATGGACGGTATTTTTCCGTCCACATCATCATGGATCGCGAGGTGGACATTTTCAAAACTGATCTGAAATATCTTACTTTAAATTTGTTGTGTTTGCTTTATACCCTTCAATAAAAAATGTTTCTATTATAAATGCGCAAATCTCTACGTAAAAATAGAAATAGACTTAATAAAACAAGAAAAACAAACATGTCAGGCGGGGGCAATCTTTTGTCTTCTTATGGAAGTGTAACCCTCCCGAAAGGTATGAAGTTGTATCATGCATGTGCAAATAAATTATGCACACTCCCAATTAAACCTGTTTTATTCTTAACATTACATCCGTCTGAATGGTATATGGAAGATGCACATATTGCAGTTATTGAACTTCAGCGAGATGTAACATTATTATTTATGATAAAAGATATAATACAAATGCGTATTTTATCATCACTTAATGATTTTCTTGGTAAACCAAACAGTAATTTAGCCAAAATGAACTATGAAAATGTAAAGAAATGGCTACCATATCTTCAAAATGAAGGTTTTGATGGATGGATGTCCTCTATTGAAAATAAAACTGCAATTGAATTTGCAGTAATAAACGACCCATCTGTATTAAAAATTGTGGATTGTTTACCAATACAATATAATTGGTCAAACTCTACAATTAATTATTATAATGATGAAAATAAAGTAAACCCTAAAAATTGGGGAACTGTATATCCCTTATATTCACGCACGCACCCTATTCAACTACATATACATGAACGATTTCGTGATAAAATAAATGCATACAAAAAGAAAGTACAAGACGAAGACCCACTAGGAACTGCATTTTCGGTTTTGTTAGAAAATGCAAGTATAACATATTTTGATGGTGAAGTTGATAAATCAATACGATGGTTATAATCAGTAAAAATTGACATAATAATGCTTGATGCATAAATAGTGATTTCAAGTAGGAGTTCAAACTGGAATAAAAAATTACATATCAATAACCGCATCAACTGATCCAACTGACGACGCATTACTTTCTGGACGACCACTACCTTCAAAACGATCTGCGACCGCTGCATTAAAATCCCGCATGCTTGGGAATTTAGTCTTTCCGCCCTCCTTTTTACCAAAACAGGCTTCTATAGCCGGTGTTTGGACATTTCCAGCCGCTTTTTTGTATTCGCCTTTTTGTTTGTTGTAGCAATCGCGCATACGTGCTTTACGCGTTTTATTGACAGCCGCCAATGCGTTTTTATATGTGCGTCGTGCAGCCGCGTCGGCTTTCTTGCGTTCCGCTGGTTTGGCTAGCCGACTGGCTTCCGCTAAGGCTGTAGTTAGTTCGCCCTGAGCCTCTTCAGCAGCGTCACCTTCATCACTCTCGCCGGCTAAGCATTTATCAGCCAGCGCCCCTACCGCCGGCGGTACCAAATCACCAGCTGGCACAGTAATTGTATGAAACTCAGGCTGTGCAAAAGTTGTTGGATCATATTCGCGATTCAAATAACTTATCAAGCCTTTAGCACGTTCTTGGAAATAATCACGACCATCCGAATTGATTTCACCATTTGAATTGGTGAATCGTGTTCGGAACATAGAAAAATCCATAAATCGCGCAGCTGGATCTGGAATTAATGTATTTAGGATTTCAAACAATTCAGCAGGTGAATCGCTAATAGGTGTGGCTGTCATCAGCAACGGGCGGACAGATTCAGATCCAGATTTGGCATATGATTTATGGATAAAATCCTGAATGACTTCAAATTCTGCAAATTCCGCGGCGCTCAGATCGCCATCCCTCAACTTGTGGATCTCGTCAATTACCAAAAACGTTTTGCGGAGTGGATCGGTGCCCCCATTTTTCCATAATTGGCGTCCAAGATCATTCTTTCTCTCAAGTGCATTCTGGAACATTTTGTAGCTTATTGGTTTTATCCATGCGCGTCCTAACATACGAAGTTGCGCACTGCGATCAGCTGGGATGGCTTTGCCGCTGCGGACTGCATTGGCGATCGGAATCGAACACACCGCTCCAAAAATGTTTTTGTATACATCCGCCATCAAGGCATTGCGCGTGACCCATAGAATCGTATAACCGGCTTGTTCAAATTCAGTTGTTGCAGCTGCAACTGCCATACACGTTTTGCCTGTGCCCACAGAATGCCAAGCAAGTAAGCCTTTGAATGGTGATTCTGGAGTCAAATAATGGCGAACAAAATCTTGGGTGCGTGTGAAAGATACAGGTGTGCCTGGTGCAACAATCGCAGACGATGTACATCCATTTTCAACAATGGGCGATTGCCATGCAAATTTGGAATACATTGCGCGAATTTGGGCTTGGAATTCTGCAAAATCCTTGGATGCATCCAGCTTCTTGGGTGTTTTGCGCGCGCTCTCAAATTCAGGCGGTGGGAATAGTTCACGCAGACGTTCATATGCTATATTTTCAGCAGGTGTTGCAGCTGGTGAAGGTGTTTTTGGAAATAATTTGCGCAATCCTTCAAATGCTGCGTTTTCGTTTTCCGAATTGGAGCGCGAGCGTGACGGTGTTGCTGCGAGTGATGGCGGCGGTGCACGAGGTAGAGCCCGTCGCAGTGGTGGCGGTGTTTTACGGCTCACCAGGGCTGCATAGAATTCAGGATGTGTTTGAAGTGCTTGACAATACCATGCACGTTTTGCGTTTTTCGGCGCACGAATGCCCATACGGCGTGCAATATACATCATACGTGCTTTTGTGAATGGGAACAGTGCACTGCGTCGTTTTACACATTTATCCATAATTTCAGGAGTTAATTCCTGGATTTCGTAAATGTTGACGGGTCTTGCACCACCAGCGCCGCCTGATTGTGAGGGCGATGCTGCCCCAACTTCCAACACTGCATCGGCTTTCGCTTCAGCGTCTTCTAATTCATCCAACACAGCCGGTTCTGCTGAAAAATTATTGATTTTATAATTCAAATCGTAATCCACAGCCGATAAAATAGCCAATATTGTCAATTCTTTAGTTGTATTAAGTAACGCCAAATCTAATCCAGAATGAGCTAGCATAAGATCATGTGCGTCAACACTTTCCACAATTTTGGCACCAGAACCAGAATCGCGAGCACGCGCAAACATTTCATTGGTGGCTTTTTGTAGCGCCGCGCCAACAAGTGGTGTCCCCCGCGGCATTTCAAACGGCTGGCGTTGCGGTAGTTGGGTTTTGTAGACATAGACTTGTAGCGGCCATCCACGTTGTGGAATAAAATGCAGTCCGCGTTGCCCGCAGAAACGAGTTGCACGTCCAACAGCCTGTTTGAGATCACTGGATGCAATAGCCGGTTCCATTAAATGCACATATTTGACATCAAATAAATCAATGCCTTCTTTGAATTTGGAATCCAGAATTAAAATACGTAACAACTCCCCGTGAATATTATCGGGGCGGCTATTGTATACAGCCAAGATCCGTTTTTTGGTGTCCACTGGAAGCGGCGTTTTCCATAGTGGCAGTGACTGTAGCATGGCGAAACTATTGCTACCGCCGTACACGCCCTCCTTTTCGTCCAGTTGTGTACTGCCATGTTTGGTTGCAACCATTTTACCTCCGCGACGAATCATACGTGGCGCGTGTTTCATCCGGAAATCAAATCCAGCCGCGGCTAAAAATCCAGCAATGGCTTTTGCGCCATAGGCTGCTTCACGAATATCGGTGAAAATAAAATGTTTGAATTTTGTTCCGTGTACAGCCATATCAGATGCATCCAGTGCACGAATTGTTTCCACTAATTTTGCATATTTGGAACTGGCAGTTTCTGTGTATATTTCTGGATTAAATTCCTTGGAATCAATCAAAAATTTACGGCTTATACGGGCTGTATTGGAAGTTTTGCGAATACAACCAGCCAGTTTGGAAATCCGGCTTTTTTTGCGTGTTTTACCAGCCACAGACATTATACTTATTGATCATATATTTTGCCACCAGGTGATTTTGAAATGTAAAGTGATCGTGAATGTCGCAATAGACCCATTCTGGAAAAACAATGTAATAATATTAAATTTGCTAACCCATATATAATGGATCTTGCCGAAGCACTCGCCGAACTGAATGAAAGTCATCAAGAGGTAGAGATGGAGACGAAAAGACTTGCAGAGGTAACAGACAGAAAACAGGCAGCGCTCGCAGAATTTGGCGCAGCTCGAGCCCGACTTGCTCAGGCTAGAGATCGGGTGGACCACTAAATAATATTGTAGAAGAGGGAATTCCGGCAGCGGATGATCTAGACGTTGCGGCAAATCAACTAAGTGTAGTTCTGGACGAGTTCGTGGCAGCCCATGATCGACTTATAGCAGCCCATGAACGACTTGCCGCAGCCAATGAAAGACTTGTTGAAGCGCTTGCGAATCAACCAGTGCCCCCTGGACAACCAGGACAACCAAACGCTCGTCGACGAAAAGCAGTATCACGCCGTCATCGTGTGAATCGTCGCAAAACAACCCATCGTAGAAGAAATTACTAACTCCATAAATCAAACACCAAACACCGTACAGAACCACCGGATTTCTGGAATTCTGTCATATCGATTTGTCGCAGCCGTTTTCCGGTACATTCGCGTAAATAATTCGCAACATCGCGTTCCAATTCATGGCAAATAATGTACGACCCGCAATCTATTGCATTCAAACAAAACAAATCAGGTGTGCGTATTATGTGGACATTTTTAGCACCCAATAATCGCCGTAATCGAGTTTTGTCTTCCGCTGAAAACAAATAGCTATGAATAATGACCGACGATTGATTGTATTCAAACATTCCAATATCAAGATGATAAAAGTCAAAATGCTGTTTTTTAAAGACGTGAAATTCGGGCGGCGCAACACCGTACGACAAATAGACATCACGGACAAGCGATTCCAAAATCCGAAATGTTTTTCGCGTTGATCGGTATCCGTATCCGCAAATAAGTTTTGTACCACCGTGAAACCATTTTGCATCCGGTTGCCCTTCAAATGGTGCATCGTCGCCACCAGGAAATGGAATATATCGTACACCCAATGTTTGAAGCATAGATACAATATACTGTAATTCTGCACGCCTGTGCTCGTATTTCATCCACGGCAGTATAACAACAGGTTCCGGAAGTCGAGGTAGACTTAGTCCAGCTGAGGCTAGAAAAACAATATCTGGAACAGCTGCAGATTTGGAAATGGAAAATATGTTTGGAGCCGGTTTGATTGCATCCACTAATTCATGAAACGATCTGTATACTTTTTCTTTATTGAGTGGATGTGCTAAATCCATATACGGATTTTCATTTTCCAGACCATGGACAATTTCAAAAGTGGAAGGTTGCACAAGTACCCGATGTGGAATCATTGCAGTAGCGGTTATCTTACTTAGGACTCTTTAAATGTTTTAACAACGCGCACAATCTAAAGTCAGCCGCGCCACATTATACTAATTAGATTTGTATAATGAGCGCCAAACCACGAGTCAAGAAAGCAGCTGCTACATCAGCACCGCCTGCTGCAGCAGCCGCAGCCGAAGAAACACCAGCACCGGCTAAAAAATCCCGTTCTTCTAAGAAAACACCGCCTGTTGTTGCATTTGTAAGTCCCACAGGTATTACAGGTTCGTTTATGAATGAACAGCGCCCACTGATTGCGCATATTCCTGTCAGTAGTGTAAGTATTGCATTTGACGGTGCAAATATTATGAAATATGATCCGGTTGTTCCAGATGTTCCAAAAGCATATGACACAAAGCAGGAACTTTCATATTTGGATGGAATTACAGAAGGTACTGGTGTATGTAGTGATGTTCAAGGCGAAAAGGAAGAATCATCCCAACAAGCCGAAGAAGAAACTGTGCCAACCGCAGCCGTAACGGAACATTCTGTTGCAAGTACAGCTGCACCGACTACAAAATGCAAACTTCCCTCTTATTATTCGGAAAAACTCATGGTCTTATTCCAAGATGCAAACCGGTACCAAAAACTGCCAGAAAAAACAGAAATTGCCTGCTACTGGTGTTGTCACGGTTTCACATCGCATCCATGTGCAATCCCGCGTCATATTATGGATGAAGTATGGTATATGTACGGCAATTTCTGCTCACCTGAATGTGCAACGGCTTATTTGTTCAAGGAAAAGATCGACAATCATGTCCAATGGGAGCGTTATGCCCTGTTAAACTGTTTATATGCCGATGACGCAGAACTTAAATCCAATTCCTCCAGTGGAATTCGTCCTGCACCACCACGCGAAATTCTCCGCATGTTTGGCGGTACAATGGAAATCAGTGAATATCGTGCACTTGTACATGAAAAACGTCTGCGCGTGGATGTCATGACACCGCCAATGGTTAGCATTGTTCAAACAATGGATACAAAACCGATTGATTTTTATGATCAAAATATTAAAAATGTATTTGCGCGCGGCGATATTCAACATAAGTATAATGCACCAGGTGCGCAAGGTCTGCGCTTACGTCGTACAAAACCACTCAAATCCCGTGAATCAACAGTGGAATGGGCTATGCAAATTCAACATGTGACATCCGCGTAAAGTCATGCCATCAAAAATTGACACCCATGTTTATGTCTTAAACGGAAGCCATAAACATAGTTGTAAAATGTCAGATTCTCTACAGCAATTCCGTAATATTGTTAGCCATGTGTTTCGTCTAACCATGGCGCTTCAGCATCCCAATCAACTGAATCCGGTTGCAAATAATCCAGCTCTGCATTTTGATGCATTTCTGGATTCAGCACTCCACATTCTAAAAGATAAAGAACAAGCCGTTCAAGCACACAGCGTTCTAGAAAATCATGCAGATCGTGTGTTTTCTGATATGATGCTAGGTCGTGAAATGTTTGAACCACATCCTGTTTCCCCGCGTTCCGCCAGCCAACAACGGGTTGTACCAGTAGACGGTCCTGTACCTGAATACAGCGGACCTACCCTAGTTATTCACCACGATTCAAAACCAGTTGCAGTACATGGTGCAGAAGTAATTGTTACAAAAGCAGAGGAAGAAACAACTACAAAAGTGGTGGATATTCGTCTTGAAACTCCAAAACATGAACCTGAACCTGAACAGAAAGTTGAAGCAGAGGAAGAAGTGGAAGCAGAGGAAGAAGTGGAAGAAGCAGTGGAAGAAGAGGAAGCAGAGGAAGAAGCAGAGGAAGAAGTGGAAGAAGCAGAGGAAGAAGTGGAAGAAGCAGAGGAAGAAGTGGAAGAAG
>VFQS010001000.1_pt1 | contig 27777 bp, 20 predicted proteins | sample 3512361 | NCBI WGS metagenome assembly VFQS01 (sample SAMN10412375, study PRJNA504923) | tailings metagenome | isolation source: Relicate 1 Philex TSF3 active mining | place: Philippines
CCAGCAAGACCATACGCCCGTCCGTGCGCAGTACCTGAAGGTTCTTATGGAGATAAGGTGCCCCGATACAGTCCAGCAGCACATCTACCCCGCCGCGGGGAAGGGAGGCATCCAGCAAGGCGGAGAAATCTTCCGTCTGGTAATCTATGCACCCGACAGCACCCAGTTGCCTACAAAACCCGTGCTTGGAAGCAGAGGCCGTCACCCAGGGCTCTGCACCCAGGGCCCGGGCGAGCTGAATGGCGGCGCTGCCTACCCCGCTTGCCCCGGCATGGATCAAAACGCGCTCCTCGCGTTTCAACGCGCCGATCCACTGCAGCGATTGCCACGCGGTGAGGAAGGCTTCCGGTACAGCCGCTGCTTGCGCCCACGACCATCCCGGCAGCACGGGCAGGGCCATATCTTCGTGGATGACGGCGTATTCGGCGTATCCTCCCCCACCCAGCAGGCCGCAAACGGCATCCCCTGCTTTCCATTTCTCTGCTCCGGGGCCTGTTTCGACCACTTCGCCCGCCATCTCCAGGCCGAGGATACTGCTCTCGCCCGGCGGCGGAGGGTACAGGCCCTTGCGCTGTAGCGTATCTGCCCGGTTTAAGGCAGTGGCGTGAACCCGTACCAGTACTTCACCCGGGCCGGGCCGGGGCTGCTCCGTCTCGCCCAGGTACAGCACTTCGGGGCCTCCAAACGAATCGAAAAGAACTGCTTTCATCTGTAAGGGATAATTAAAGGCTTGAAACGCAAGGGTGCCTTCTTGCCGGCTCCGCGTGCGACTAAAACAAATCGAACAAATGCCCCATCTCGTTCCGTTTGGTTTCCAGGTAGGCTTTATTCTCCTCTAGGGGGGCGATGACGATAGGTACCCGGCTGAGTACTTCTATGCCGGAATCCTCAAACGCCTCGATTTTGTCGGGGTTGTTCGTCAGCAAGTGGAGTTGGGACACTTCCAGATCTTTGAGCATCTCTACTGCGATGCCGTAGCGGCGGGCATCTACTTCGAGCCCCAGGTGGAGGTTGGCTGCGACCGTGTCCAGCCCGAGGTCCTGGAGGTTGTATGCTTTGAGCTTGTTGATGATACCGATGCCGCGCCCCTCCTGCCGCAGGTAGAGGACGACGCCACCCGCCTCGGCGGTCAGCTCCAGGGCGCGGTGCAGTTGCGCTCCGCAGTCGCAGCGCTTTGAGCCAAAGAGATCGCCGGTGATGCACTCGGAATGGATGCGCACCAGGGTTGGGCGCGCCGGGTCAAACCGTTCGTGGACGAGTGCCAGGTGGGGCATCCATTCCGCTTCCCGGACGGCAAACGCGATCATCATGAAATTGCCCCAGGGCGTAGGTATCATCGCCTGCGCCTGTCTCTGCATGCGGATAGTCGGTATGTCTTTTTTCATAGTGGTTTCCCGAAACGCTAAAGGGCGCCCCCGGGAAAATAGAAGCGTCAAAGATACGAACTTGTTCGCGAATTTTTGAATTGCCAACGATACACAAACACTTATTGCGGAAAGTACCTGCAAAAGGCGGAAAAGCGCTTTTTGTTCTTATGAAGTATTGTTTTTTACAACATTTTCTTAGTTTTGCCCGACAAAACACCTAATAAAAACGACAAAAGCGCCAAAAGCACCCTTGTTCGTTTCCCTGTCTGCCGACCTAAGGGCGTTCTATGCGCCATTTGGGGTTATGTGAAAAAGGTATCGGCCCAATTGCACAAACCCCGTTCCCAATACGGATATTTTACGGTCACGGCATTTACACCTTATTGATAATCAAGCGTGTATTTTATTCATTCAATCAAAATTTTTCCAATGAAAAGACGCTCACTAATCCTGTCGCTCCTGTTGTTCAGCGCGGTGTCGCTGATGGCTCAGCGAGCGATCACAGGTAAGGTCATGGACGAAAAATCCGAGCCGCTCATCGGCGCCTCGATCCTGGTCAAGGGGACGAGTACAGGGACCGTTACCGACGTTGACGGCAGCTTCGAGCTGCAAGCCCCTGCCGGCGCCACCACTCTGGTGGTCAGCTATACGGGCTATGCCACAAAAGAAGTGGCACTCACCTCTGCCTCTGCCTACACCATCACGCTGGAATCCGAGGCCATTGCGCTGGAGGACGTCGTAGTGGTAGGTTACGGCACCCAGAGCCGCAAGGAACTGACGGGCTCGGTGGCCAAGATTTCCTCTGAGCAGATTGCCCGCCTCCCGGTCACCGGCGTGGACCAGGCGCTGCAGGGCCAGGCTGCCGGCGTACAGGTCACAACCGCATCGGGTACGCCCGGCTCCTCGGTATCCATCCGCGTGCGCGGCCCCTCGTCCATTTCTGCCGGCAACCAGCCGCTGTACGTCGTGGACGGCATCCCCGTCAACGCGGGCAACTACTCGCAGATTGGCGTGGGCGGCCAGCAGGTCAACGCCCTGGCCGACCTGAACCCTGCGGACATCGAGTCTATCGAAATCCTGAAAGATGCTGCGGCAGCAGCCATCTATGGCTCGCGCGCCAGCAACGGCGTCGTACTCATCACGACCAAGCGCGGCAAACAGCAGAAAACGCAGATCAGCGTCAACAGCTACTACGGCAACCAGGAGGTATGGCGCCGCCTCGAACCCCTGAGCGGCCCGGAATACGTCGGCCTGGTACAGGAAATGGTGCGCGAGCGCTACGGGGCTACCATCAAGCCCAGCGCCCTGGGCCTGCGCAACCTCGACAACGACCCCGCATCCTATCCGTCCACCAACTGGTTCGACGAGATCTTCCGCACGGCACCGATTTCACAGACCGACGTGAACTTCGCCGGGGGCACCGATCGGACCAAGTTCTACGTGTCCGGCTCCTACTTCAACCAGGACGGTACGATCATCGGCTCCGGCTTCGACCGCTACAGCTTCCGCGTGAACCTCGACAACCTGGTCAGCGATAACTTCAAGATCGGCGTGAGCACCGGCTTCAGCCGCTCACACAACAACCGGATCCAGAACGACAACAACATCTACGGCGTATTGAGCACCTCTCTGTTGCTCGGCACCCATATCCCGGTGTACAACGCCGACGGCACCTACGGCCGCGACGTCAATGCCTCTATCGAAAACCCGGTGGCCAACGCCCTGGAGCCTTCCTACGACGTTTACACCAACCGCCTCCTCTCCAATATCTACGGCGAGTGGACCATCCTCAAAGACCTCCGGTTCCGCAGCTCGGTCAGCGTGGACTACCTCAGCCTGCGCGACGACCGCTTCATCCCGGCCACGCATATCCAGGCTGCCGGCGTCAATGGACAAGGCCAGCAGGCCATGTCGGCTGACCTGAACCTGGTCAACGAAAACTACTTCACCTACCGCAAGTCGTTCGGGAAGCTCAACTTCGACGGTCTGGTCGGTGCCTCCTACCAGAACAGCCAGTTTGAATCCTTCTTCGGACAGGGCGAAAACTATCCGGGCAAGTCCATCCGCGAACTCAACGCCGCTTCGGTCAAGAAGGACGTCTCGTCCAGCAAGACGGAGTGGGGCCTGAACAGCTACTTCTCCCGCTTCAACTTCAGCTACAACAGCAAGTACTTCCTGTCGGCCAGTGTGCGCGCAGACGGCTCTTCCCGCTTCGGTGCCAACAACCGCTGGGGCGTGTTCCCCGCTGTTTCGGCCGCATGGCGCATCTCCGAGGACTTCTTCGCCAACAGCAGCATCATCTCCGAGATGAAGCTGAAGGCAAGCTGGGGCGTGCGCGGCAACCAGGACATCGGCAACTTCGCTTCCCGCGCCCTCATCCAGCCGGGCACCAACTACCTGCAGCGCGCTGGCCTGGCGCCCTCGCAGCTGGGCAACCCGAACCTGACCTGGGAAGAGCGCGAGGACATTGACCTCGGCCTCGAAGTGGGCTTGTTCGAAGACAAGCTCCAACTGAACGTGGACGCCTACCGCGGCACCACCAACGAACTGCTCCTGAGCCGCCCGCTCGTAGGTTCTTCCGGCTTCACCGGCATCACCGAGAACATCGGTTCCATCCGCAACGAGGGGATTGACATCGCCCTGACTACGACCAACGTCGCCACCAACAAGCTCAGCTGGACGACGACGGCCAACGTGTCGTTCTTCCGCAACGAAATCCTCAAGCTGGCCGGCACGCCGTTTGCAGCAGGCTTCGCGAGCTGGGTAGAGGAAGGTCAGGCACTCGGCGCTTTCCGCGGCTACGAAGTCGTGAAGATCTTCCAGACGCAGGCCGAAATCGACGCCCTCAACCAGACCGCCCGCGAAAAGACGGGCATCGCTTCCGCTGTCTATCAGTCCACCCTCACGCGTCCGGGCGATATCATGTTCTTAGATATCAACAACGACGGCCGCATCACCTCCGACGACCAGAAAATCCTGGGCAATGCCAACCCCAAATTCTACGGCGGGGTGACCAACAACATCCAGGGCTACGGCTTTGACCTGTCGTTCTTCTTCCAGTTCAGCATCGGCAACATGGTGTTCAACAACACCCGCGCCTTCAGCGAAGGGATGAACAGCATCTTCGGCCAGGCTGCTACCGTGCGCGACCGCTGGACGACTTCGAACACCGACACGGATATTCCCCGCGCTGTGTTTGGCGACCCGAACAACAACCGCCGCGTATCCGACCGCTTCCTGGAAGATGCCTCCTACGTGCGCCTCAAGAACCTGACTCTGGGCTATACGCTGCCGAAAGGCGTCATCAAGAAAGCCGGCCTGAGCAACGCCCGCATCTATGTGACGGGCCAGAACCTGCTGACCTTCACCGATTACTCCGGTTTCGACCCAGAAGTGAGCACGTTCGGTGAAACGAATACGGCTGCCGGTACCGATTTCCTCACTTTCCCGCAGGCGCGCACCATGCTCGTGGGGATCAACCTCGGATTTTAGCGATGGGCTGCTTTGCGGCCGTTATGAAATTCGTCCACCAATCAATCTAGATTCATGAAATCATTCTTGAAAATATTCGCCTTAGCCTTTGTAGTCAGTGTGTTCCCTGCCTGCGAAAGCAACCTGGAGCTCGAGCCCTACACGGCACTCGACGCTTCCACCGGCTTCAAGACCAAGCCGGACATAGAGGCTGCCATGCTCGGCGCCTACAACGCCATCCAGAGCAGCAACTACTTCGGCCTGCAACTGCAGGTCTTGCCGGACCTCTATTCCGATATCGTCAGCCACACGGGTACCTTCCCGACGTATGCCCAGGTGTTCAACCGCCAGATCCTGGCCGACAACTCCAACATCCAGGGCACCTGGAACACGCTGTATGTGGCCATCAACCGCGCCAACAACGTCATCGCGTCCGCGCCCGGCATCAGCGACCCGAGCTTCAACGCTAACAACATGATCGGCGAAGCCCGCATGTTGCGCGCCTACCACTACTTCAACCTGCTGGCCCTCTTCGGGGGTATGCCCAGCGGCTACAACAAGACGGGAGGCCTTGGCGTACCGATCTTCACGACGCCTACCCTGTCGGCCGATGATGCTGCCGCCAAGCCCCGCGCCACGGAAGCCGAAGTATGGGCCCTCATCCTCGAGGACATCAACTTCGCTGTGGCCAACCTCGCCGTCACCAACGGCAACGGCCGCGCCAACAAGAACGTGGCCCTGGCCCTCAAGGCCCGCATGCACCTCTACCGCGGCGAGTGGGCCCAGGCAGAAGCTGCCGCTACAGAAGTCATCGCCAGCGGCAGGCACTCGCTCCAGAGCACTTCTACGTATGCCAATATCTGGCTCTCGCAGAACAGCTCCGAAGCCATCTGGGAACTGCAGTTCGACATCAACAACACCAACTCCATCGCGTTCTGGTACTTGCCGACCTCTTCCGGGGGCCGCAACGAGTTCACCTCCACGGCGTCGCTGCGCACCGCTCACGAGCCAGGCGACGTTCGCCTCGCCGTCAACGTGACGACTGCTCCGGCCAATAAGACGCTGAAGTACACCCGCGTCAATGGCACGGACAACGTGCTGCTCGTGCGCCTGTCGGAGATGTTCCTCATCCGTTCGGAAGCCCGCGCCAACCAGGGTAAACTCACTGAGGCCCTGGCCGACCTCAATGTCATCCGCAAGCGCGCCGGCCTGGCAGACGCTGCCCTGACGACCGCAGATGCCATCGTGGACGCCGTGCTCAAGGAGCGCCGCGTAGAGTTCGCTCACGAAGGCCACCGCTGGCTGGACCTGCGCCGCACCGGCCGCTGGAACGCCACTGGCCTCACCGAGGAGTTCCGCTCCCGCTGGCCCATCCCCCAGCGCGAAGTACAGACCGCAGGGACCGTGATCGCACAGAATCCGGGCTACTAACCCTTCCAGGTAGCCCCAAAAGAGGAATGCCTCTTGCCCCGTGCGGGGCAAGAGGCATTCCTCTTTTGGGGGATACCACCCCTCACTTCTTCTTCGTGATAATCTGGATGACCCCATTGGAGCCCCGCATGCCGAATAACTGCTGCCCCTCAGCCCCTTTGATGACGTTGACGGTTTTGATGTCGTTTACGTCCACGGCGCTGACCGCGTCGTTGTAGTTGATCCCAACCGCTTGGTTGTCAATTACAAACAAGGGGTTGTTATCCCCGGAGATAGAATTTGCGCCTCTGATCATGACGTTGACCGAGCCTCCGCTTTCGTTGATCTGGAGGCCGGGCACCCTTCTGAGGTAGTCCACCAGCGACATCGAGTTGTTGCTGCCTACTGCTACCTGGTTCGGGTCCTGCGGAGTTGCTACGAGGACACGGGCAGTGCTGCTGTCGGAAGATTGCGCGTTTTTGCTCCCGCTGCAGGAAGCGTGCAACAGGGCAATGGCCACTAGGGCCGGGATGAGCTTGTGAGATGTGTTCATTTGCAGTAACTATTTAGCACCCGCCTACGGCAGGCAATGATAAATCGGGATTGTGTAAAAAGACCCATTGCTGCTCCGGGCATTTATACACTATCTTACCATTCGTTCCTTGCTCACTTTCTTTTTTTGCTCGCCCAAAAAAAGAAACAAAAAAAGGGCGCCCCTTCGCCCTAACAGCGTCGAAAAAAAGCCTTCGCTGTGTATCTTGAACGGCGAAAGGAACTGTATCGCATGTTATCGGAGCATCGATATCGCCGTTCAATATACAAGGCGACCCTGCGGGACGGCTGTTTTTTCTCGCTTCCGGGCTGCGGGGGGCAGGCGTAGAGACTCACAGATCAGGCAGAGGCTGCGCCTGACACGCTTCCGGAAGGGCTATTATGTCTAAGCCTTCAGCGCACTCCGATATCAAAGTGGTAAAAAGCAATAAAGCATTTAGTTTTATAGTTCTCAAATACGACCAAAATACCAGTACCTGTCTATACAAAGATAGCACAAAAACGATAAGTTGGTTTTCAAAGCCTACGAACAGCAACAAATTATTAGACTTGTTGCGAGGGGTCAGCGAGGTGGGAAGAAAAGGGCCTTTTTACCCCCACATAATTATCCTAATGGCAAACCCCGGAAGAACCAAGCATAAAAAGTACATTTGTGCTACAAGCAATACGGCAGTATGAAAAAAATACTTTTCTGGCAGGTGTTCCTTTTGTCTTTTTCAGGGGCAACCTCTTTCCTTTGCGCACAAGAGGTGCCCTTCAACGCCATGACCTTCAACATCCGCATGCCGAACCCCAACGATGGGGCTCACTACTGGCCCAACCGCAAGGATAAGGTCATCAGTATGGTCCGCTTTCACGAAGTAGATCTGTTGGGGGTACAGGAAGCCTTCCGCAGCCAGCTCGACGAGATGGCTGCCGGGCTGCAGGGCTATGCCTGGGTGGGCGTATGCCGCACCGACGGTACGGCCAACCCCAATCCCGACAATGAGTTCTCGGCTATTTTTTACAAAAAAGACCGCTTCGAGCTGCTGGAGAGCCAGACCTTCTGGCTGTCGGAGCAGCCCGAGCGCGCAGGTGAGAAGGGCTGGGACGCCGCTTTGCCGCGCATCGTCACCTGGGCCCGCTTCAAAGACAAGCTCAGTGGGAAGGTCTTTTACCATTTCAACACCCACTTTGACCACATCGGACAACAGGCGCGCGCCCAGAGCGCCCGGCTCATCCTGTCGAAAGTGCGCTCCATTGCCGGGGACGCCCCTACCCTGATCACCGGTGATTTCAACGCGCAGCCCACCGATGAGCCCATCCGCATCCTAACCGACCCCAGCAACCCCCTGCACCTGAGCGATGCCATACAGGTCAGCGAACTGCCGCACCATGGCCCCACAGGTACCTGGACCAACGCATTCCTCTTCCCCGGCATGCCGGGGCAGCGCATAGATTACATCTTCTTCCGCAACCGGGTGCGCGTACTGAAACACGCCATCCTGTCGGATTCCTGGAGCGGCATGCTGCCCTCCGACCACCTGCCGGTTTGGGCACGAGTCGTGCTTTAAGCCGGAAAAAACAACCTCCATGAACTGGAATACCATACTCGAAACCGCCCGTAAGGGCAACCCTGCGCCCACACGACGGGTAGAAAAGACCGATGCCGAATGGGCGCAGCAGCTCAGCCCTGAACAATTCCGCATCGCACGGCAACACGGCACGGAACGACCCTTCAGCGGCGCCTACTGCGAAACCCACGAGCCGGGACGCTATGCCTGCATCTGCTGCGGCACCCCCCTGTTCGACTCGAGCGAAAAGTTCGACAGCGGTACCGGATGGCCCTCCTTCACCCTACCCGTCGAGGAAAACGCCATCCAGTATCATGTGGACTACAGCCACGGCATGACGCGCGTAGAAGTGCGGTGCAACACCTGCGACGCCCATTTGGGGCATGTCTTCCCCGATGGCCCACCGCCGTCGCGCCTGCGGTACTGCATCAATTCTCTGGCCTTGCAAAAGGTGTGATTTTTTTCCTACTATTTTTATAGGATTTTTTTGTAAAAAAAGGGGCATCGCTTTGCATTTTCCGCAAAAGCCCCTAGATTTGCATTGCATTCACTTCTGAAAGAGGTGTTGTTTTATATCGAAGGGGGGAGAGAACGGGCTCTGTGAACCCCTGGCAACCGGGTGCGTCTTCGCGATTCGCATTTATGGTGCCAACACCCGCCAATTTTGTTGGACCTATAAAATCAACACGCGATGGCATCAATCCATTCAACCTGCGTCTTCGACCCGCTCCCCTCTGCGAGCCCTGCTCTGTGCTGCTGCGCTATGCGCTGCTGTTGTTGTTGACGTTTCCTTTGCACGGTACCGACTCTGAGCGCTGCCCGGTGAAAAGCCTGGCATCTGCTGCTCTGTGTAATTAATCACCCAATTGTTTTTTTCTCAAATTTTTTACCATGAGTTCTAAATTGCACTTTGAAACCCTGCAGTTGCATGCCGGGCAGGAAGAGGTAGAAGCTACCACGCGCTCCCGCGCCGTGCCCATCTACCAGACGAGTTCCTACACCTTCAAGGATTCCGAGCACGGCGCGAATCTATTTGCGCTCAAAGAGTTCGGCAACATTTACTCGCGGATCATGAACCCCACCAACGACGTGTTTGAGAAGCGCATCGCTGCCCTCGAAGGCGGTGTCGCTGCCCTGGCGGTGGGCTCCGGGCAGGCAGCGCAGTTCATTGCGCTGAACAACATCCTGGAAGCGGGCGACAACTTCGTGTCGAGTTCCAACCTGTACGGGGGCACGTACAACCAGTTCAAGGTAGCGTTCAAGCGGCTCGGCATCGAGGTGCGCTTCACGGAAAGCGAAGACGTGGAGAGCTATGAGAAGTTGATTGACGAGCATACGAAAGCTATTTACTGCGAAAGCATCGGCAACCCCAGCTTTGTCGTGCCGGATTTTGAGCGCATTGCCGCGCTGGCCCGCAAGCACGACCTTCCGCTGATCGTGGACAACACCTTCGGGGCAGCGGGCTATTTGTTCCGTCCGCTGGAGCACGGGGCCAGCGTAGTCGTCGCATCGGCCACGAAATGGATTGGCGGCCACGGCACCTCGATTGGAGGCGTGATCGTCGATGGCGGCAACTACAACTGGGGCAACGGCAAGTTCCGGCAGTTCACGGAGCCTTCTGACGGCTACCACGGCCTGGTCTTCTGGGATGTCTTCGGCACAAACGGACCTTTTGGCAACATCGCCTTCATCATCCGGGCCCGGGTGGAAGGGTTGCGCGATTTTGGGCCGGCGCTGAGCCCCTTCAACAGCTTCCTGTTGCTGCAAGGGCTGGAAACGCTGTCCCTGCGCGTGGAGCGCACCGTGGAGAACGCGCAGGCCCTCGCCGAGTGGCTGGAGCAGCACCCCGCTGTGGAGTGGGTCACCTACCCCGGTCTGGAGAGCCACCCGGCGCACGCGCAGGCCAAAAAATACCTGCGCAACGGCTTTGGGGGCGTGTTCTCCTTTTCCCTCAAGGGCAGCAAGGACAACGCGACGCGTTTCGTGGACAACCTCAAGCTGGTCAGCCACCTGGCGAATGTGGGCGACTCCAAGACGCTGATCATCCAGCCGTCGGCCACGACCCATCAGCAGCTCAGCGAAGCCGAGCAGCGGGCGGCCGGCGTAGTGCCCACCCTGCTCCGCGTATCGGTGGGCATCGAGCACATTGACGATATCAAAGCAGATTTCGAACAAGCTTTTGCAAAAGTGGGCGCTGCGGCGCTGGTCTGATATGGTTCAAACATTTTGCACAGACCGTCCCTTCGCACTGGAAGCGGGCGGCGTACTGCCCCGTTTGGAGATTGCCTATCACACGTACGGCACGCTCGGGCCCGGCAAAGGGAACGTCGTATGGGTATGTCATGCGTTGACAGGCAACTCCGACGCGGCAGACTGGTGGTCGGGGTTGATTGGGGCGGGCAGCCTCTTCGACCCCGAACGCTATTTTATCGTTTGTGCCAACAACCTGGGCTCCTGTTACGGCACAACGGGTCCTTCTTCTCTCCATCCCGATACCGGGAAGCCGTACCGGGGCGACTTTCCGACCGTCACCATCCGCGATATGGTCAATGCCCACCGCACCCTGGCCGAGCACCTCGGCATCGAGCGCATCCACGTCGTACTGGGCGGCTCGATGGGAGGGCAACAGGCACTGGAATGGGCGATACAGGAGCCCGAACGCATCCAGCACATCGTCCTGATGGCCTCCAATGCCTGGCATTCGCCCTGGGGCATCGCCTTCAACGAGACCCAGCGCATGGCCATCCTCGCCGACCCGACCACGGGCACAGACGTCCCGGAAGCAGGGCGCAAAGGCCTGGAAGCGGCCCGCGCCGTAGCCATGCTCTCTTACCGCAGCTATGAAGCCTATACCCGCTCCCAAACGGAAAGCGACCCCAATAAAATCGGCGACTACCGCGCCAGTTCGTACCAGCGATACCAGGGGCATAAGCTCTGGAAGCGCTTCGATCCGTTCTCCTACCTCACGCTCAGCCATGCCATGGACAGCCACCACGTAGGCCGGAACAGAGGCACGGTACCCAGTGTGCTCGCCGCGGTGCGCGCCCGCACCCTCATCATCGGGATTGACTCCGACCTCCTGTTCCCGCTGCGCGAACAGGAGTATATGGCCGCCCACATCCCGAACGCCCGCTATGAAGTCATTCCCAGTGCGTACGGGCACGACGGGTTCCTGGTAGAGTTTGCCCTGATTGCCCCTATCGTAAAGGGTTTCATGCTGGAGGAGCCGCCTTTTTTCACCCAAAAAGAGCCGACGCGCCCCCCGGCACTCACTTCTATCGCACTGCCCGGGACGGAGAACTTTTAACGCCGCTGCGACCTTTATGTAGCATGATGAAAGATTCGCCCCTTATCCTGCTGCTCGATGAGCCGCACCCCTTGCTCTTGCTCCGACTGGAAGCCGCGGGCTTTGTCTGCCGCTGTATGTATCACGACAGCCGCGAGGCCGTCCTGGGCGCACTGGCCGGTGCGCGAGGGGTAGTGATGCGCAGCCGCCTGCGCGTGGACCGCGCTTTCCTCGAAGCCGGGCCCGGTCTGCAGTTCATCGCCCGGCTTGGGGTTGGCGTAGAGCATATTGACGTCGACGCCGCCCGTGCGCGAGGGGTTGAGGTACTCATTTCCCCCGAGGGCAGCCGCGATACCGTCGCCGAGCACGCCCTGGGTATGTTGCTCATGCTGATGAACCACCTCGGCCGCGCCGACCGGCAGGTGCGCCAGGGCGAATGGGTGCGCGCAGGCAACCGCGGTGTCGAAATCAAGGGGAAAACCGTGGGCATACTGGGCTACGGCAACATGGGCCAGGCCCTGGCCCAGCGCCTGGCAGGCTTCGAGGCCCGCGTATTGGCCTACGACAAATACAAGGCCGATTACGGCAATGCCTTTGCCGAAGCGGTAAGCCTGGAAACCCTGCAGGCTGAAAGCGATATTCTCAGCATCCATATCCCCTACCAACCGGAAAACCACTACTTCGTCAATGCCGCATTCCTGGACGCCTTCGCCAAACCCATCTTCCTGGTCAATACCGCCCGCGGTACCGTGCTCGAAACCGCCGCGCTGGCCGATGCGCTGCAAGCCGGCAAAGTACTCGGAGCCGCTCTGGATGTCATTGAGTACGAAGAACTTTCCTTCGAAAAACTCAAGCCCCTGACCCTTCCCGAACCCTTCCAGATACTGCTCCGTTCCGACCGGGTCGTACTCACCCCGCACATCGCCGGATGGTCTTTCGAGTCCAATGAAGGACATGCCCGCGTAATTGCTGAAAAAATTCAATCCTTTTTCCGACCTTGCTGACTTTTTGAACAGGAACTGGTTTTTGGCAGGGGGTGGTGCTCCCTGTGCATGTACATGAAAACAGTATGATGTTGGGCAATACAGAAATGGCAGAAAGCTTCGAAGTCGTCTATAACCTCGCTGAAATAGCTGAAGGCCTGTTCATCCCCTATGCCTTTATCGTGAGCCGCGATAAAGGCGGGCTGTTGGCGCATATCAAGCAAAAAGCCACCCCGGACACCATTGGCCATTTCCACCTGGCCCTCGACGATACGCGCCGTACCCTGTTTGCACTCATCGAGGAGGTACAGCCCCGGGTACTGGAGAGCAAATTCAGCCCCAAGAAGAAAGAAAAGCCGCTGGAAGAACTGCTCCAGGATGCCGACATACAAAAGCAAGTATATGCCTTCGTCCACCGGAAAGTAGGCAGGCTGCTCGAATACGCTTCCCGCTACCGGCTCCCTCTGACGCTGAACGTGGACCGCCGTGTATTGGTCAAGGACTTCCTGGTGGATATCTCCACCGAGGTATTGCAACCCGACCTGTCCTTCACCCGCACTCCGCAAGGCGTCACCTACCGGCTGCGGCTGCGCCGCGAAACCATAATCTGGCGACTGAGCTCCCGCGAGGTTTGCCCCATCACCAACAACCCCGCCTGGGTGCTGCTGGACGGCACGATCTACCCGATCGCCCATATCAACGGCAACATGGTCAAGCCTTTCCGCGAACGCGACGAGTTGAAGATACCCAATACTTCTGTGAAGACCTATTTTCAGAAGTTCATCCTCAAAGTAGCCAAACAACTCGATATCGAAGCAGAAGGCTTTGACATCCACCACTTCGACACCCTGCAGGGATGCAAGCTGGAACTCAATCAAAACTTTTTCAGCCACAAGCAAGCCCTCATGCCCGTCATGGAATACCCCCATGCCGAATTCAACTGGAACCTGAAATCCCACAACCGTACTACCCTGGAGTTCAAAGGGGAGGAAATCGGCATCATCACCGTGCGCCGCAGGCCGGAAGAGGAGCGCCGCTACATAGATATCCTGTGCCAACATGGCCTCAGAGAATTGGAAGACGGCCATTTTGCACTTCCCGACCCGGCAGAGGGCGACCCTCTGGTCCTGGTCCACTGGCTCATCGCAAATCGCCCCCAGCTCGAAAAAGAGCGGTTCACGATCCCACCTATCCAAATGGACGACCGCACGATATGTATGAACCAAGGCACCCTGCAATTGCGCAGCACCCAGGCCATTGACTGGTTCGATATTTCCGGTGAAGTCGTGGTCGGTGAATTTACCATCCCTTTCTCCGCACTCACCCGCCACATACGGGACGAAGACCGCTTCTACCTGCTTCCCGACGGCTCTTACTTCCTCATCCCTTTCGAGTGGATGGAAAAGTACAAATCCCTCGCCCAGTTCGGGCGCAAGGAGAACGATACCCTGCGCCTCAATAAAAACCAGTTCACCCTGCTCCAGGGACTGGGCCTGTACGGAGAAGGGGAAAACCCCCTCGACGAGGCACTGGAGGAATTCAGCGTGTCGCCGCTGCTCAAAGCCAACCTCCGACCCTATCAACTCGAAGGTGCCCGCTGGCTGGTCAAGCTCTACCAAAACCAGCTCGGCGCCTGCCTGGCCGATGACATGGGCCTGGGCAAAACCGTGCAGACCCTGGCCGCCCTACTCCACGCCAAAAGCCGGAAGCCCGCTACCCTGGCGCAGTACGCGCCCGACTCCCCCGCCGGGGCGCCCCAGCTCAACCTGTTCTCCGCGCCTTCCGACGACGAGGACTTTTTACAACCCCTCAACGCCCTCATCGTCCTGCCGGCCTCCCTGGTGTTCAACTGGGAAACGGAAATCCGAAAGTTCGCCCCCAGCCTCAGCGTCTATCTCCACACCGGCAGCAAACGCTACAGCGATATTCGCCTCCTGCGCCGCTTCGACGTCGTCCTCACCACCTACCAGACCGCCCTGCGCGACGTCGAACTCCTGCGCGAACTGGAATACGAATACATCGTATTGGACGAAAGCCAACAAATCAAAAACCGCGAGAGCAAAGTCTTCCGCGCCATCAACCACCTGAAGGGCCGGCACAAGATTTCGCTGAGCGGAACCCCCATCGAAAACTCCCTCTCCGACCTCTGGGCACAAATGCAGTTCATCAACCCCGACCTGCTCGGGAACTACGCCTTTTTTCAAAAAGAATTCATCACCCCCATCGAAAAACGACGCAACGAAGAAAAAAAGAACCGCCTCCGCAACCTGGTCGCACCCTACCTGCTGCGCAGAACCAAAGAGGAAGTAGCCCGGGACCTGCCACCGCTGAGCACCCAGATTTTTTATTCGGAAATGGACCCCGAGCAAAAAAAACTCTACGAGCGCGAAAAATCAGCCGCCCGCAACTACCTGCTCGAACACTTCGAACCCAATAACCCCCAATACCGCATATTGGTCTTGCAATCCCTCACCAAGCTACGCCAGATATGCAACCACCCCCGCATGGCTTTCCCCGACTACCAACGGGAAAGCGGCAAGTTCAACGATGTGCTGGAACATTGGGAAGTCATTCGGAAAAGCGAACACAAAGCGCTGTTTTTCAGCTCTTTCGTTCAGTATCTGGAACTTTTTAGAGAAGACTTCGAAGCGCGGCAACAGCCCTATTCCCTGCTCACCGGCTCCATGCCGGTCAAAGAGCGCGTCGAAAACATCCGCCGCTTCGAGGAGGAGAGCGCGGTACAGTCTTTCCTCATCTCCATCAAATCCGGAGGGGTTGGCCTCAACCTCACCGCAGCCGATTACGTCTTTATCCTCGACCCCTGGTGGAACCCGACCACCGAGCAACAGGCCATCGCCCGCGCCCACCGCATCGGGCAATCGAAGAGCGTCATCGCCGTCAAATTCATCACCAAAGACAGCATCGAAGAAAAAATCCTCCAACTGCAGATGCGCAAGTCCAAACTGGCCGAAGATATCCTCGAGAATGTACGCGGCGCCGATTTCAGCCGGGGGGACCTGGAGTATCTGTTGGAGTAAACCTGCTGCGAGGGGGTAAAGGCCCTCTCTTCCCCCGTCACAGACCCTATTTTTTTAGAATGAGTACTTTAGGGATACCCTCATAGCGGGTCTTCAGCATCACGGAGTCTTTTTTTCCCGCCTGTTCAGCGGGCAGGAGGTAGAAACTGCCGCGCCGGAGTTGGTCTTGCAGCACCACTGGCTGCCGGCGCAAGCGGCTCAGGTAAAAGCTGCTGGTGAAAGAGAGTACCTTTTCCTCCCCGTAGTAATACAGCGGCGCATCGCCCGTAAGTTCGTAAATGTTTTCCGCAAGCGATTGGTTAGAGACTGCTTCCCCGCGGTGTGCACGCAGTGGCAGCACGGTGAGATCAAAGGCGATGCGCCCCAGGGCAAGAGCCAGAAACAAGCCCGTAAGGGCATAGCGCGGCCGCTTGTACGACACAGCGGCCAGCAGGACAAACCCGGAAGCCCCCCCGACCGCTATTGCCTGGCGATAGGGCAAAAAGGCCAGATCCGGCACGAAGGGCAGGGCAGCCAACGCCAGGGCAGCCAACAGGCAAAAGAGGACAATACTTGTATGGAAAAAACGCCCCGTCCATACCGGAGCCTCCGCCCGACGCTCCCAGGCCCAGGCGAGCAATAGGGCAGCAAACGGAAACAGCGGATAGACGTAGCGCATGCGCGTGCCCGGTGAAATCCAGTACAGGGCGATATTCGCCAACAGCATGAGCGTACAGAAACGGATAAACGGATGCCGCTCCAGCAACAGGCCGCGCACGTCGGGGCGCAGCAAAAAGACGCCCAACAACGCACCCGGCAATAAATCTTTGAGAAAATCAAATGGGAAAACAAAAAGATGCGCCACAAACTCCCCTACCGAATGCCCGATGGTGCGCTCGCTCGACTCGCCAAACAGGGTCTCAATTAAAAAGAGAGGGTTGTGGTACGCGCTGTACTTCCAGGTGTAGCCTCCCAGCAAAAGCGCAAGCAGCCCAATGCCGAGGAAGTGCCTTGCCGACAGCAGCTCCCGAAAGCGCCCTTTGTCCACAAAATACACGAGCAGCGAGATGGCCGTGAACGCAAACGAGGGCATTCCTTTGGTCAATACGCCTATGGCACAACTCAGGTACGCCGACAGGAACAGCCAGAGGTAGCGCTCTTTTTCCCCAAAATAATACACCGCCCATAGCCCTGCGAACACGATGAGGGCATAAAAGAGGTCTATCTCTGCCAGAGTACTGAAATAAAACAAGATACTGCCAAACCCAAGAAAACTGAGGGCCGAGACCCGGGCAAACGCCTCCCCGACCCAACGACGGCCCGCCGCCCAGAGCAGCGCGGCAATCCCCCACACCGACAATACCGTGGGCAGCCTCAGCCAAAACTCATCGAAACCGCCCCCTAAGCGGGCAAACCCGATCAAGACCCAGTTGAACACCGGTGGCTTGTAGTAATACCATTCCCCGAACTGGGTTGCTGCCCAATAGTTGCCCGAGCGGAACATCTCCAGGGCAATCAGCGCACGGCGCGGCTCTTCGAGGTAGAGCGGAACCCGCCCCAGGCAGAGCAGCATCCCTGCCCCAAGGCCTAACACGGCTAATAACAACCATTTTTTCTCCGGGTAAGTGCGGGTCATCCGTTTCGTTTTGGCGTGATTGAGCGCCAAAGATAAGCGATCCCCTGGCAAATTTTATACCCCCGGACAGTCCTCAAACCTCGTCGAGGCGCAAGGGAAGCTTTCTGAGCCGCTTACCCGTCAGGGCAAAAATCGCGTTGCCCAGCGCGGGCGCTACCGGAGGCACCCCCGGCTCCCCTACCCCGCCCGGCTCTTCGGCGCCCTGGTAGAGATGTACCTCGACCGGAGGCAGTTCCCCCATTCGGATCAAGGCGTAGTCGTGAAAGTTGGTCTGTACCGCCCGCCCCTGGTCGAAGGTGATTTCGTCTTTGATGGCGGCTCCGAGTCCCATCAGGGTGCCGCCTTCCACCTGCGCTTTTACGTTGTCCGGGTTTACGGCCAGGCCGCAATCTATCACCGACACGATTTTTTCAATCTTGACGCCTTTGCCCTGGCGGGATACGAACAGCACATGGCCCGCCTGTCCGGCAAAGAACTGCCAGACGGCCACCCCTTTCGCCCAGCCGTCGGGCAGCGGCTTGTCCCAGCCGCTCTTTTCCCGCAGCTCCAGCAGCAGGTTTTTCATGCGCTCGTTCTTGTGAATCAGAGCGAGGCGGAAATCCAAGGGGTCTTTTCCCGAAGCGTGGGCGAGTTCGTCTATAAAGCACTCCTGCGCAAAAGCTGTCGTCGTGGAATAGACCGCGCGCCACCAGCCCAGCGGGACATTGGCCTCGGCGTAGATATTGTTCGTTTTGTAGTTCGGGACTTCGTACCAGCTCCCGCTCACCCCTTCCATAGCTCCCTCGTCTTCCTTGCGATTAGGGTCCTCCCCGCCGAACTGGTTGTATAGAATGGACGGGGCGACGACCTTGTGCTGCATGGCCACCAACTTCCCTTTCGCGTCGAGGCCGCCCCGCAGGGCACTCAGCGTGCCCGGGCGGAAGGGGCCCATCGTCATGTCGTCTTCCCGGGTCCAAACGACCTTCACGGGCGCTTTGATCTCCCGGGACAGGTAGGCCGCCTCGGTGATATAATCGTCAAAGAGGCGCCGGCCAAAGCCCCCACCCAGCAGGGTGTGGTGCAGTTCGATGCTCGAAGCCGGGATCTTCAGGTACGCAGACAGGGTATCTATCGCCCCGTTGGGGACCTGGGTAGACGCCCATATTTCGCACTTGGTCGCGGTGACGTGCGCCACCGCGTTCTGGGGCTCCATAGGCGCATGGGCTGCGAACGGCAACTCATACACCGCCTCTAACCTGACCGGAGATGCCCCATAGGCCCGGTCGAAGTTTCCTTCCGAACTGGCCACTCTGCCTTCGGTCTTGCCGAGTGCCCGGAAGCGTTCGTACAGGGCGTCGCTGCTTTCCAGGGGCAGGCCGCTCAGATCCCATTCTATTTTCAGGGCCTTGCGCCCCTGCAGGGCCGCATAGTATGTCTCGGCGGCTACCGCTACCCCGTAATACAGGTGCTTACCGCTTTTTCGCTCGGCGACGAGCACGTGCTTCACGCCGGGAATTTTTTGGGCTGCCGAGGCATCGAATGATTTCACCCTGCCGTTGAATACCGGGCAGCGCTCTACCGACACGTACAACATGCCCGGAAGCGCAACATCCATCCCAAACTGCGCTTTGCCGGCCACCTTGTCGGGAATGTCCGGCCGCGGTACCGATTTCCCTATCTGGGTAAACGCGCTGATTTCTTTCAGGCGGGGCTCTTTGGGGACGTCCAGTTTGGCGGCGTCGGCCGCCAGCTCCCCGAACGAAAGGCTGCGCCCGGTAGGCGCGTGGTGGATCTTGCCGTCCGATGCGGTACACTCCTCGGGGGAGACGCTCCATTTGCCGGCGGCGGCCTGCGTCAGCATTTCCCGCGCGGCGGCTCCTGCCTTGCGCAGCATGGTCCAGGACCCCCGCACGCTGTAGCTGCCTCCCACCGACATATCCCCGTATTTCTGGTCTGCTTTGGGTATCTGAATCACGACCTGGCTCAAGTTGACCCCCAACTCCTCGGCTACGATCAGGGGCATGGACTGGTAGGTACCCTGGCCCATCTCCGGTTTGTGCGCCATCAGGGCTATGGTGCCCTTGGCATCTATCAGGATGAAGGGAGACAGCTCCCTGGCCGTCGCGAGGTCCAGCTCGCTCAGGTTTTCTATGCGGACTTCCTCCTTATCCCCGTCGCATCCCACGGAAAAGCCAAGGGCGAAGACAGCGCCCGTCATGCCCGATATACGGATGAACTTGCGCCTGCTTATAGTTTTATCTGCTTTCATTGGTTCCGATGGTTTTCTCATTTGGAAGATAGCTCCTTCGAGGCCGTTTTGATGGCCTCGCGGATGCGTTGGTAGGTGCCGCAGCGGCACAAGATCCCCGACATGGCACTCGTGATTTCCTCATCGCCGGGCGATGGATTTTGCTCCAACAAAGCCACCGCCGTCATGATCTGCCCGGACTGGCAATACCCGCACTGCGGCACCTGGTGTTGTATCCATGCCTTTTGCACGGGGTGGCTCCGGTCTGCCGAGAGGCCCTCGATAGTGGTTACCTTACTGCCGGCAACGCCCGAGACGGGGGTCTGGCAGGAGCGGATGGGCGCACCGTCGAGGTGCACTGTACAGGCACCGCACTGTGCCATACCACAGCCAAATTTGGTGCCCGTGTAGCCCAAAACATCCCGGATTACCCACAGCAGCGGCATTTCGGGATCTACGTCAACGGTTTCCGACCGCCCGTTGATGTCAAAAGAGATTGAGGCCATGCGTTTCGTATTTGAAGGCAAATTAGGTTTTTTTACCTATATAAAGGCCAACAGGGGAAACTTTTATTTGCCGGGATATAGAACACCCCTCATTTGACTTGTTGCGAGGAGTCAGCGAGTTGGGAAAGATTTACCTCCGCCTCAACTTAAACGTGAACACGCCTCTGCGATCGTTTACCCGGAGGTTCAGTTGGTCGTAGGTCAACAGGTTGACCGCTGCGTCCCAGGCAAATTCCAGCTCCCCAACCGCGTTGTAGTAATCTACCAACAGGTAAAACTCCACATCGTCGCTGCCATCAAAATCGCGCTCCCGGACCAAATCCAGCCGCCAGGAAGAGGGGTAGTAGTTGTTGGTGGAGGCGTCGAAGTACAGCCCTTCATACTCCCCGAAAAACGACACGCGGTCGCCGCTGAACTCCCGGCGCACGCTCTCCCGAAACAGCGCCCCGTTCTCCCGGAACCAGGCATCCTCAATGACCCATTCGCCGTAAAGACGTTCTTCCTTGCGTTCTAAACGCCAAAAATCCGAACAGGAGCCCAGCAGCCCCCATACGGCCACCCAAAGGCAAATTTGTTTTTTCATAGCCTGCTTTTTTTAGATAGACCTGTAGAAAGTCTGATGGTTCATCGGGGGGATACCCAGCTATGCCCTCGCCCCCCAAGCCTTTCCCCCGCTTTAAGGGAACCTTAACCTTTCCCAAAAACAGTCTTGAATAATCCATGGAAAAAAGGTACTTTTACTATCCAATGGGCGTATATGTAGTTAAAAATCATGGAGGGGTAAAAAAGTGTCCTTTTTTACCCCTCCATGATTCCCTCGCAACAAGTCTGATAAGCGCAACACCATGACAACTGAACTAAAAATTCCGCTCCGCTCCCTAAGCGAATCCATTATTCGCGATTTGAAGGAAAAATATCCCGAAGCGGAAATACGCATTGAATTGCATCCTGAGAAAGACAAAGCACCTTTGAGCGAAGCGTATTTCTGGGAAATCATTTCGCTGTTCGACTGGGGCAGGGGAGACGATGATGAAGCCGTGGTGGAACCGGCAAAATCCCGGCTCGCAGCGGGGCCAGTCCGGCATATTTTTGAGTTTGCAGATTTGTTGTCCGAGAAGCTATACGCACTTGATGGCAAAAAATATGCTTTACACATTGGAGAAGACTCCTGGTCACCCGAACGCTACTTCTCGGCAGATAATTTTTTATATGCCCGCTGCTGCGTCGTCGCTAACGGAAAAGACACCTACGAAAAGGTGCTGCACGACCCTAATCAAATGCCCAAAGACCTAACCTTCGAAGCTTTGCTGTATGTCGCATCGGAAGCATACCAACGGAAAATGGGCAAACCCTATGATTACATTCCGTCCTATCCTATCGAGACCTACAGCAACCAGGAGCAATGGAATGGGTATGGAAAGAAAAAACACTTTTTTCTCCTCCACCCCTCGCAATAAATTTAATCAAAACCCATACCCACCGTGAGTACATATTACCAGGAAATGAGAAGATGGATCCAGGATGGCGACCTCATGCCGGCGCTGGAAAGCATAAACAAGGCACTGGAAGCCGCCAGGCACCGGCAGCACCACAGCGCCCTGATGCAAAGCGCGGCCATGAACCGCAATCAACGCGACTACAACGACAACCTGATTACCCGCGAGCAGTTCGAACTGACCCGCGCCAGGGCCAGCAATGCTACGTTGGCCATCTTAGCCGAAATGGAGAGGGACCAGGTAGCACCGCCCCCGGGGTTTCAACCCCGGCCTTCCTCACACCAACCGGATCGGCCGACCCAGCCTCCTGCCCCGGCATCTGACAAACTGAAAATACTGTTCCTCGGTGCCAACCCGCTCGACTCCACCCGCCTGCGCATAGACCAGGAACTGCGGGATATAGACGCCGAACTGCGCCGCGCAAGCGAACGCGACCGCATCGTCCTGACTCAGCGCTGGGCCGTCAACACCTCGCTGCTCCAGCAGGCCATCCTAGACGAACACCCGCAAATCGTGCACTTCTCCGGCCATGGTACCGAGGAAGGCATCCTCCTGGAGAACAACCAGGGGCAAAGCCGCCTGGTGCCCGAAAAAGCCCTGGCGGCCCTGTTCTCCCTCTTTGCCGACCACATCCGCTGCGTCGTGCTCAACGCCTGCTATTCGGCCAGCCAGGCCAGTGCCATTGCCCTCCATATCCCCTTCGTGATCGGCATGAAAGCAAGTATGCCCGACGACGCAGCCCTCGCCTTCTCCGCCGGCTTCTACCGCGCCATCGGCGCCGGCCGGGATATCGAGTTCGCCTTCAAACTCGGCGTCAGTGCCATCGAACTGGATAATCTCAGCGGCGAAGACCTGCCCACCCTGCTGAAGAAATAGGGTGGTCGCGGAGCGATGGTCTGCGCCAGGCATTTTCGCAGTATCTACCCATTCGTTCCTTGCTTACTTTCTTTTTTTACCTGCGGCGCAGAAGTCCGTTGAGCTATTGGGACTTGTGTAAAAAACCTCCCTCACTGCGTTGTGCCTTGCAATACTTCGCGCCAGCGGGCTAAACCGGTCAGTGCCGATAGTAGGGACGTTGCGTGCAACGTCCTTGCCGAGGTATTTTCGGAATCGCATGTCCTGGCGATGGACCTTCGCACGCTGAATTTCCACGATGACAATGTGTTCGGTACCGCGTCTGTCTTTGGTCCGGGCCGAGGACGTTGCGTGCAACGTCCCTACTCCCATCGTACATGAGGTGTTTGAATACGGCATCCTACACAGGGTTGGCCATTCCAAGGGGGGCGTAGCCTAGGACGTAGCGTACACCGTCCCTACTCCTGTCTCACGCTACGGGCCCGGCGCAGCTTCTGCTGCCCCCTGTGGTCGTACACCGCCTGGAATAGGGTGAAAGAAAGGGTGAATATAGAAAACTTATGGCAAACGTTGGGCGCAGAGGGCAAAATTTTCCCTCCCCTCAACCGTTCAATTAAAAAATATGCCGTTTACATCAAAAAACACACCTTTGGTGTATTTTTTTTACAAAAAATTGATTATCAATATTTTGAAATATGATATATATGTACATTTTTTACAATAGACTGATTATCTGACACAAAGCCCCTTCCGGGGAGTGGATTTATTGCGCGTGAAGGAGTAGCTTTGTAAGGATTTGCTGTGTTTTCGCTAAATGCGTGTGCTGGACACAGAAGAAAGGGAAAGGGACTATGAAGGGAAATTATATGTGGCGATACGTCTTCTATTTCGGGTGTGCCCTGTCGGCTTTGCTGCCGCTGAGCGCCCAGGAGACGGAGGTTTACCCCATCCTGAACCAGGCGCTGTACCGCGGGCTGCAGTGGCGCTCTATCGGCCCCTTCCGGGGAGGGCGTTGCACGGCCATCTGCGGGGTCCGCCAGAAGCCGCTGACGTATTACATGGGCGCCAGCGGCGGCGGCGTATGGCAGAGCGACGACGGGGGTATGACGTGGCGGAACCTGTCCGACGGGTTCTTTTCTTCAGGCTCCATCGGGGCCATTGCGGTGTCCGAGTCCGACCCGAACATCTTGTATGCCGGCACGGGCGAGCACGCGGTGCGCGCCCATACGACGACGCGGGGCGACGGCGTCTATAAGTCAACGGATGCGGGCCGCACCTGGACGCATACGGGCCTCATCCACGCCCACCACATCTCCGCCATCCGCATCCATCCGGCCAACCCGGACGTGGTGTACGTGGCCGTGCAAGGCGAGCTCTACGCGCCCAACCCCAAGCGGGGGGTGTACCGCTCCATGGACGGCGGGCGCACCTGGGAGCGCATCCTCCACGTCAACGCCAGCACCGGCGCCGCCGACCTGGCGATCAACCCCGCCAACCCCCGCATCCTGTACGCCGCGCTGTGGGACCACCAGCGCAGCCCCTGGTATATCCGCAGCGGCGGGCCCGGCTCGGGGCTCTACCAATCGTCCGACGGCGGCGACAACTGGGAAAAAATGGCGGGCGGCCTCCCCGCCTCGATGGGCAAGGCGGGCATTGACGTGTCGCGCTCCGACCCCGACCGCCTCTTCGCCGTCGTCGAGGCCGAGCAGGGGGGCGTGTACCGATCCAACGACGGCGGCCAGACCTGGGCCCTCACCTATGCCGAGCGCATCGCCTATGCGCGCTCCTGGTACTACAACAAAATCGTCGTGGACCCGCAGGACGAAGAGACGGTCTATGTGCTCAACGCCCCGCTGCTGCGCTCCATTGACGGGGGCAAAACGTTTCAGCCGCTGGACAACCCCCACTCCGACCAGCACGCGCTGTGGATCAACCCCTCGCAGCCGGATTACCTCGCACTGGGCAACGACGGTGGGGCCACCATCTCCCTCAACGGCGGCAGATCCTGGTCGCCCCAAAACAACCAACCCACCGGACAGTTCTATCGGGTGATAGCTGATAAGTCTTTTCCCTACCACATCTACAGCGCACAGCAGGACTACAATACTATCGCTATCGCGAGCCGCGGCATCGGGCCGGGCATCGGCGGGCAGGACTGGCGCGAAGTGGGGCCCGGCGAAAGCGGGTTCGTAGCGTTTGACCCGCAGCATCCCGACCCGGTCTTTTCGAGCGCCTACCTCGGAGAGGTCAGCTCGTATTCCCCCGGCAGCAAACTCCTGCGGGACCTCACGGCCTACCCCGCGCCCACCCTGGCCATCCCCGCCCGCGACATGGCCTACCGCTTCAACTGGAACGCTCCGCTGCTCGCCGACCCGCACCATCCCGGCATCCTCCTGCACGGCGCCCAGAAAGTGCTGCGCTCGCAAGACGGCGGCCTGTCCTGGAAAGCCATCAGCCCCGACCTCACGCGCAACGACCCGGCCAAACTCGGCCCCTCCGGTGGCCCTTTCACCAATGAAGGCGCCGGGGCAGAAGTGTATCACACCCTCTCCTATCTCGCCTGCTCACCCCTGCAACCCGGCGTGGTATGGGCCGGTAGCGACGACGGACTGCTGCACCTGACCCGCAACGAGGGCCAATCCTGGGAGCAAATCAGCCCCCCGGACCTGGGCGAAGCCCTGATCCACTGCATCGAAGCCTCCCCACACCACCCTGCCGCCGCCTACATCGTCGCGACCCGCTACAAATTCGGCGACTACCGCCCCCTGATCTACAAAACCGAAGACTTCGGAAAAAAATGGACGCTTTGCACTGAAGGCATAGGGCAGGATAACCCGGTGCGCGTCGTGCGGGAAGACCCCCTGCGCAAAGGCCTGCTCTACGCCGGCACCGAACGGGGCTTCTACCTCTCCTACGACGGCGGGAAGCTGTGGCATCGCTTCCAGCGCAACCTGCCGCTCTGCCCGATCACAGACCTCTACATCCGCGACAACGACCTCATCGCCTCTACCGAGGGCCGCGGCTTGTTCATCCTCGACGACCTGAGCCCCCTGCAGCAACGCCCCGTCGTGACCGGCAGGGAGTTCGCACTGGCCAGCCCCCGACCAGCCGTCCGCAGCGACGAAGGGGTGTCGGGCTGGGGCCCCGACCCCCACTACGGCCAAAACCCGCCCGCCGGGGTATGGGTGACGTACTTTTTGCCCGAAAAAAAGGACAGCCTCCTCCTGAAACTCGAAGTCCTGAACGATAAAAAGCAGGTGATCCGCTCTTTTTCCAGCTTACAGCCCGCCCATCCAACCCCCTCCTACGAAGGCGGGCCCCCGGCAGATGCCCTGCTCCCTGCCTACCCCGGCCTCAACCGCTTCGAGTGGGACTTGCGCCGCGCTACCCTGCCGGGCATCCCCAGCGTCTTTATCTCCGGGGACTACCGCGGCGGCCTGGTGCCCCCCGGAACCTATGGGCTGCGCCTCATCCTCCACCGCGATACGCTCTACAGCAGCGTCCAGGTGCTGCCCCCGCCCGGCTCCACCTTCCTCCCCACCGCATACCGCCAACAAGAGGAACTCCTGAGCGCCCTGGAACGCCAAATCCGCGACATGCACCAGTCGGCCCTGCGCATGCGCCTGTTGCGCGACCAGGTACAGCAACTCGTACAGTACTTCGAACAGGAAGAAGAGCTCCAGGAACTCGCCAGTGCCGGAAAAGCCCTCCTGCAACGCGTAGATGAATGGGAAAAAGCCCTCCTCGAACCCCGCCAACGCACCGCTCAGGATGTCATCAACTTCCCGGGCCGGCTCAGCGCCGACTGCCTGCAGCTCAAATCCCGCCTGGACGGAGCCGACCCCCGCATCACCGAAGGCGCCGCACAGCGCTTCACCGAACTGAAACAAGCCTGGCAACAACAACGCCTGCGCATGGACGAAATCATCCACCGCGAACTGGCCAACTTCAAGAAAAGCTTCCAGGAAAAGGATATCCCCGGGCTGATCATCCCGGGCGTCAACTCCTTTTGAGGCAGCGGCATGTTTTTTTGGGCACAGCCTTCCCAACTAATCCGCCAAGTTGTTACCTTTGCGCCACATAATTGAAAACAACGCCATGGAAGCAAGCAATACCTCAACCCGCCAGGACTGGGTCATCTTCTTTATCTCCCTCGCCGTCATGATCGGCTTCTTTATCTATGCCGACGAGTGGTTCTGGCTCGCACTGCCCTTCGTGCTGACCTACTTCGTCCGCGCCCTGCGCATGATGTAACCCCCAACCCGCCATGCCGATTCCCGACTTTTCCATGTTTGAGAACCGGCTCCGGAAAAACCTGAAGCACCTGCAAAAATGGGCGCGCCGGGAGTCCGTGACCTGCTACCGGGTCTATGATGCCGATATCCCGGAGTTCCCCCTCCTGGTGGATTGGTACGAACAGGCGCTGTATGTAGCCGAGTACAGCCGCAACCACCCCCTCAGCGAGGAAGAGCACAGCGTCTGGCTGAATGGCTCCCTCCATACCCTCGCGGAACTCTTCGGGATATCCCCCGACCTGGTCTTCCTGAAGCTGCGCCTCAAGATGACCCAGCGCATGCAATACCGCAAAGCCGCCGAGCTGCAACGGGAGTTCTGCGTAACGGAAAATGGCCTCCGCTTCTGGGTCAACCTGAGCGATTATCTCGATACCGGCCTCTTCCTGGACCACCGCGACACCCGCGCCATGGTGCGGGACATGGCCGCCGGCAAAGATGTCCTCAACTTGTTCGCCTATACCGGCACGTTCACGGTGTACGCCGCCGCCGGTGGCGCCCGCAGCACGACCACCGTCGATATGTCCCACACCTATATCAAATGGGCCGAGCGGAACCTGCTCGAAAACGGGCTCCAGAGCCCCCGGCACCGCTTCATCGCCACCGACGCCATGGCCTGGCTGCGCGACGACGACGGCAACCGCTACGACATCATCGTGCTGGACCCGCCCTCCTTCTCCAACAGCAAACGCATGAAGTCCGACTTCTTCGACGTGCAGCGGGATCATCCCTTCCTCATCAACCGCTGCATGGACCGTCTGCGGCCGGGTGGGAAACTGTTCTTTTCCACCAACCTGCGCAGCTTCGAGTTCTTGCCGCAACAGATGCAGTACCCCGACTACCTCGATATCAGCAAACGCACCACCCCGGAGGATTTCCGAAACCGGAAGCCCCACTTTTGTTTTGAATTTACTAAAGGGTAGCTGTTTAGCGGGGTCCCTTCGCTGAACCAGGCATACACCTGAGCATCTGAGCGTTCGTTCTATACTTACTATCAGACTCGTTGCAAAGGAGTCAGCGAGAAGGAAATAAAGGTGCTTGAACCTCTACGCCTGCCCCCCGCAGCCCGGAGGCGAGAAAAAATAGCCGTCCCGCAGGGTCGCCTTATATATTGAACGGCGGCGAA
>VFQS010001001.1_pt1 | contig 27758 bp, 27 predicted proteins | sample 3512361 | NCBI WGS metagenome assembly VFQS01 (sample SAMN10412375, study PRJNA504923) | tailings metagenome | isolation source: Relicate 1 Philex TSF3 active mining | place: Philippines
CCCCCATCGCGCCGTTGGAATATACCAGAAAGCTGTGGATGCGCAGTTGGGTCGGGTTGACCATGCTGTTTCTCTACGCCCCGCTCATCCTATTGATGATCTTCAGTTTTAACGACAGCAAGCGCAATGTCGTGTGGAAGGGCTTTACCCTCAAATATTATGAGAAGGCGCTGAACAATGACAGTCTGGTGGAGGCGTTGGTCAACTCGCTTACCATTGCGGCGCTTGCGACGATCGTCAGCCTTGTGATTGGTGCGCTTGCCGCGGTTGCGCTTTGGCGGTTCCGGTTTCCGTTCAAGGGGCTGGTCGAAGGGACCATGTCCCTACCGATTATTGTTCCTGAGATTTGTTTGGGCGTCGCATTTCTGATCTTTTTTGCAAAGGTCGACTGGCCAACCGATTTGCCGTGGCCGCTCAATCTTTCCGCCATCACGATTGCGCATATCACATTCTGTTTCCCGTTCGTCGCCATGGTTGTGCGTGCGCGGCTGGCAAGTTTTAACAAGGAAGAGGAAGAGGCGGCAAAAGACCTTGGCGCGACCGAATGGCAGGCGTTTCGCGATGTCTTGCTGCCGCACATACGGCCGGCGCTGGTGGCGGGCGCGCTTTTGGCTTTCACGCTTAGTCTCGATGATTTCGTCATCACCTTTTTCACCAGTGGTCCGGACACGATTACCTTCCCGGTGAAGGTATATTCGATGGTCCGTTTCTCGGTCACGCCAGAGGTGAATGCCGCGTCGACAATCCTTATCCTCCTTACTGTCATCCTGACCTTCATCGCGCTCAAATTGCAGGGCGTGAAGGGCATTGCGGAAACCCATTAGAGATCATTTTTATGACCCAAGCCAGACAGCCCATCATTCAAATCCGCAACGTGTCGAAACGCTTTGGCAAGGTGACCGCTGTCGACAATATCAGTCTGGATATTCTCGCAGGCGAATTCTTCGTTCTGTTGGGACCATCCGGCTGCGGCAAAACCACGTTGCTGCGGATGATCGCCGGCTTTGAAATGCCGACCGAGGGGCAGATCTTTATCGACGGGCAGGATATGAGCCTTGTGCCGCCGAACAAGCGGCCGGTGAACATGGTATTCCAAAGCTACGCCGTTTTTCCGCACATGAACGTCACCGACAATGTCGGCTATGGCCTGCGCATAGCTGGCGTATCAAAGGGCGAGATTCGCGACCGCGTTGCCGAGGCGCTTGAGCTGGTGAAGCTGGGCGGATTTGAAGACCGGATGCCGGACCAGATGTCGGGCGGGCAGCGCCAGCGCGTTGCACTCGCGCGCAGTCTAGTGATGCGGCCAAAGGTGCTGTTGCTCGATGAACCTTTGTCGGCGCTCGACGCCAAATTGCGCGCGCAGATGCAGTTTGAATTGGCTGACCTGCAGGACAAGGTCGGCATTACCTTTGTCACGGTCACGCATGATCAGGATGAGGCATTGTCGATGGCAAGCCGTGTCGCCGTCATCAACAAAGGCGAAGTCGCGCAGCTCGCGCCGCCTGCTGATCTCTATGAATATCCCGCCAACCGCTTCGTCGCCGATTTCGTGGGTTCGGTGAACATATTTGAGGGCAAGTTGACGCTGGACGAACCGGACAAGGCCGCCGTTGATTGCCCCGGCCTTGGCAAAATTTACCTCAATCATGGCGTCACCGGACCACATGGCGCCGATGTCTGGGTCGCGCTGCGTCCGGAGAAGATTTACCTGCATGTTGCAGGCGAAGGCAAAGCCGTTCGCGCCGCCGCCCAAGACGCGCCCGATGGCCACAACCTTGCGCGCGGAACGATTAAGGGCATGAGTTATCTCGGCGATATCACGCTGTATGAAATCCAGCTTGAGGGCGGACAGATGATCCGCGTCAGCCGCCCGAACCTGTCACGCCATGATCAAGAGGATTTTACATGGGACGACAAGGTCAGCATGCACTGGCGTGCCGACAGCCCCGTGGTCCTATTAAGCTAGACGCAAAGCGCGTCCGCCGCGATTCCCCTTATTTGTCAGCGGTTGGCGCAGGCCGGACATCCAACAAGGTCACGATGATGTTGCTTTCGGGACCGGAATCAGCGGCCTTGGGCATGCAAAAGCGATAGGTTGACCCCGTCTGCATCATTTTCAGCGCCTCGCCGAACACGCGCGATGCTTGGCTCAACGCAATTTTTTCCCATTCGCGCTGCTGCTGCACGACGCCGGTGCTGGCATCAAAAACGGTGAAATCGACAAGCGCCATGTCGCCATCGGTCGCGCTCTTGCCCGCGCCGGCCTTGATAAGGTCAAAGCCAAGTCCGCTTGCCGTGGTTTGCGAACAACTGCGTTCGGCCACTGGAATGACTGGCTTTGGCGCCGGGTTTTTGAAGGACAGCAAATCGACTTCGAACACCAGATCTGCATTGGCCGGGATGGGGCCCGTGCCTGCTTCGCCATAGCCCAGCTTTGACGGGATGCAGAGACGGTAGCTGCCGCCAGCCTGCATCAATTGCAGACCCTGCGCAAAACCGGGAATGACGCCGCCAACGGGAAACTGTGCGCCTTGCCCGGAATCAAACTGGGTGCCGTCAGCGGCCAGCATGCCCTTATAATTCACGATCACGCGCGATTCAGTATTCGGACGCTCCCCTTTGCCTGCCTTAATGACGGTATAGGACAGGCCTTCCGGTGTCGTGGTCGTGCATGTGAGCACGGGTGGCTTGGGCTTCGCCGAAACGGGCGCTGCCGCATATGCCGGCGCAAATTGAAGAAGCAGGGCGGGGGTGATGGCCGCCGTGAAGGCGCGCTGGAGCATTGTGGATTTCATGGGATCCTAGGTAAGCATTGGATGTGGTTTGTCTAGCGTGAACAACTTACCGTAGTGCTGATCATCCAGACCCGTCACCCTGAACTTGGTTCAGGGTCTTACTTATTGGCCGCCACAAGTAAGATGCTGAAACAAGTTCAGCATGACGGGAGTGGGATGAAGAAATTTCCTACCCGATCGCGCGCAACTTCGGTTCGGCCTCATCCAGCGACGTGCGGATGATGCCAATCAGATCGTCGATCTGCGACGGCGTGATAATCAGTGGCGGGCACATTACGATGCTGTCGCGGATGCCGCGGACCATAAGGCCGTTGCGGATGCAGATATCGCGCACCATTGGCCCAGCCGTGCCTTCTGCCCCGCCGAAACGCGCGCCAGTGGCTTTGTCGGCAACAACCTCGACAGCGCCAAGCAAGCCAACCGAGCGGGCTTCACCGACCAGCGGGTGGTCGCGCAGTGTCGCCAGTTTCGCGGCAAGATAGGGGCCGGTTTCGTTCCGGACTTTTTCAAACAGTCCCTCATGCTCCATAATCTCGATATTGCGCAAGGCGACGGCCGATGCGACAGGGTGACCCGAATAGGTATAGCCATGGACGAAATCGCCACCGGTTTTGATGACCTTGACGATCTCCGCGCTCACGGCGACAGCCGAAATCGGCAGGTAACCCGACGACAGCCCCTTGGCCATGGCGATGATGTCGGGCTTTACACCAACGGTTTCGTGGCCCCAAATATTACCCGTCCGTCCAAAGCCGCAGATGACCTCGTCACAGACCAACACTATGCCATATTTGCGGCAGATTGCTTCCACCTGCGGCCAGTAATTGGCTGGCGGAATGATAACGCCGCCTGCGCCTTGTACCGGCTCACCAATGAAGGCAGCGACATTTTCCGGGCCTACTTCTAATATCTTATCCTCAATGGCTTGCGCGCAAGCGGTGCCGAAATCTTCGGGCGTCATGTCGCGGCCTTCATTGTACCAATAAGGCTGGCGGACATGTTCAATACCCGCCATCGGCAAGACGCTGGGGGCAGGGAAGCCTTGGCCGTGCATGACCTTCATTCCGCCCATGCTGACGCCTGCCACAGTGGAGCCATGATAGGCATTGTGGCGGCTGATGACGATGGTGCGGCTATGTTCGCCCTTCACCTGCCAATAATGGCGCACCATCCGCAATATGGTGTCGTTCGCTTCGGAACCGGAACTGTTGAAAAATACATGCGGCAAGCGGCCACCGGTCAGGCTCGCAATTTTTTCGGCAAGCAAGATGGCAGGTGCGTTCGCAGTTTTGAAAAAGCTGTTATAATATGGCAGCTCAAGCATTTGTTCGCGCGCAACCTCAGCGAGCTCATCGCGGCCATAGCCCACGTTGACACACCACAGGCCAGCCATCCCGTCCAAAATGCGATTGCCGTCGCCATCATGGATATAGCAGCCTTCGGCATGGGTGATGATGCGGCTGCCGCCCAGGTCTTCGATTTCCTGCCAATCGGCTTGCGCGGGCAAATGGTGGGCGATGTCTAAACGGCGAAGTTCGGCGATGTCGTAATTGCGGGGCATAGGGTTGTCCTTTTTGAAAATTCACGCAGAGGCGCAGAGAACGCAGAGTTTGGCAGCGATTGCAGGTTAAAAACTCTGCGTCCTCTGCGCCTCTGCGTGGCTCAAAAAGAAATTATGGCGAAAAGCCTATCCGTGCTTGATAGCGGTTATAACGGGTCACGGTTCTGTTCACAAATTACCCCTTAACGCCTTTCCCAAAAGGTGGAAATAGGTTTGCGAATCTGCGTCATTTTCCGTGCCCCATTCGGGGTGCCATTGGACCGCAAGCAAGGGGGCACCATTGGGTCTGGCGCTATAGGCCTCGATAAGTCCATCGGGTGCGCGCGCCTCCACCGTCAGCCCATCCGCGAGCGTGCCGATGCCTTGAAAATGCACCGAGTTTACCTCCAAAGCGCCTTTGGCATAAGCAGTGGACAGCATGCCACCGTCCGCAAGTTCAACCGGATGGCGGTGGTCGAACATGGCGTCGAAATCAACATCATCGGGTGCATGATGGCGGATCAGCGTATCGCTCGCGCTCGTATCGCGGCGCAGGGTTCCGCCTAAGGCGACGTTGATTTCCTGAAAGCCACGGCAAATGCCAAAGACCGGCTTGCGCGCGTCAATCATGCGGTCGACCATCGACATCGCGATCTCGTCGCGGCCGTCGTCAAAGGGACCATCGCCGCCTTCGTCCCCATAAAGCCGCGTTGCGACATTTGATGGGCTACCGGTCAACAATATGCCGTCTATCCGTGGCGCGACTTCGGCGGCGGTCATCAGGTCGGGCAGCGAGGGGATGATTAACGCCGCCACATCGGCATAGGTCATGGCCGCGCGGATATAGCGGTTCATCACGGCTTGGGCGACTTCGCTGCCGACCATGCGGTTACACGCGATGACACCCAATACCGGACGGCTCATTCTGCGGACTCCTGCGTCATCTCTTGCTCACGCCGCTCCGATCAGCTCTCGGCCAATCAACATCCGGCGGATTTCATTTGTTCCTGCACCAATGTCGAGCAATTTGGCATCGCGCCAATAACGCTCGACCGGCCAATCCTTGGTATAGCCAGCGCCGCCCAATGCCTGAATGGCCTCGCCCGCGACCTTCACGGCGCTTTCACTCGCCAACAATATTGCGCCTGCTGCGTCAAAGCGGGTGGTCTGGCCCGCGTCACATGCGCGCGCGACATTGTAGACATAGCTGCGGGCAGAATTGAGCGCGACATACATGTCGGCAATCTTCGCCTGCATCAGTTGGAAACTGCCGATGGGTTTGCCGAACTGCTTGCGTTCGCGGACATAAGGCAAGACGACGTCGAGGCAGGCCTGCATCACGCCAAGCTGAAGCCCGGCGAGCACAACACGTTCATAATCGAGCCCCGACATCAACACGCCTACGCCGCCATGCAATGGGCCCATCATCTGTTCTTCGGATACGAAACAGTCGTTGAATACCAGTTCCGCCGTCGGCGATCCGCGCATTCCAACCTTGTCGATTTTCTGGCCGATGGAAAAACCCTCCATGCCTTTCTCCATCAAAAAGGCGGTGATGCCGCGCGACGCCGCCTCAGGTGCGGTCTTGGCATAGACAACCAATGTGTCGGCATAAGGCGCGTTGGTGATCCAGAATTTCGTGCCGTTCAATATGTAACCGCCCTGAACCGCTTCGGCCTTCAGTTTCATCGACACAACGTCGGAACCGGCGCCGGTTTCGGACATCGCCAAACTGCCGACATGTTCGCCCGAAATCAGCTTGGGCAGATATTTCGCCTTTTGCTCGGGCGAGGCCCAACGCGCGATCTGGTTGACGCACAGATTGGAATGCGCGCCATAAGACAGTCCGATGGATGCAGACGCCCTGCTGACTTCCTCCACGGCGACCACATGTTCCAAATAGCCAAGGCCAAGGCCGCCATCTTCCTGCGCAACCGTCATGCCGTGAAGTCCAAGCGCCCCCATGGCTGGCCATAATTCTTCCCGCGGAAACCAGTCATCGGCATCGATTTTAGCGGCCAATGGCGCGATTTTATCCGTCGCAAAGCGCTTGGTTGTATCGCGGATCATGTCGGCATTTTCGCCGAGGGCAAAGTCTAAAGTCATCGCCATCCTCTGCCATTTATTTGATAGTGCCGCAAGCATGGGACTAGCCAGTTGCTGACCTTTTGCTTACCGCACTTTTGGTATTTTCCTAACGAGCGAATCTTTAACGATGCATTATGACATTCTCATCGTCGGTGGCGGCCATGGCGGTGCGCAAGCGGCCATCGCATTGCGGCAGGCAAAATTCGAAGGCAGCATCGCTATCGTCAATGCCGAGCCTGAATATCCTTATGAGCGGCCACCATTGTCCAAGGACTATTTTGCGGGCGACAAGGCGTTTGAACGCATCATGATCCGGCCGGCTGCGTTTTGGGAAGAACGTTCGGTGGATATGCTGCTTGGCCAGCGGGTGGAGACGGTGGATGCGGCCGCGCACTCGGTCACGACTGCTGACGGCACAGTCATCACTTATGGCCATATGATCTGGGCCACAGGCGGCGACCCACGGCAATTGCCGGTCACGGGGGGCAACCTACGCGGTGTGCATGTTGTCAGGACTCGGGCCGATGTGGATCACATGGTCGAAGGCCTGGATGATGTCGCGGACGTTGTGATTGTCGGCGGCGGCTATATCGGGCTTGAGGCCGCAGCGGTGCTGCGCAAAATGGGTAAGAAAGTGACGGTGCTGGAGGCGATGGATCGCGTGCTTGCGCGGGTCGCTGGCGAACCGCTGTCGCGTTTTTATGAATCCGAACATCGCAGCCATGGCGTCGATCTGCGTCTGAACGTCGGCATTGCGGCGATTGAAGGCGACGATGTCGCCACCGGCGTTCGCTTGGCCGATGGCGAAGTTATACCTGCGCAAATGGTTATCGTTGGCATTGGTATCATCCCGTCGGTTGCGCCTTTGTTAACGGCGGGTGCCGCTGGCGGCGCTGGTGTTGACGTCGACGCTTATTGCCGGACATCCTTGCCAGATATCTTTGCCATTGGCGACTGCGCGGCCCATGCCAACAGCTTTGCCGGCGGCAATATCATGCGCGTGGAATCGGTGCAGAATGCCAATGACATGGCCAATGCGGTGGCGAAAAGCCTGATGGGTGCGCTGACCGAATATCATGCGGTGCCGTGGTTCTGGTCCAACCAATATGACTTAAGGCTGCAAACCGTTGGCATCAGCGCTGGCTATGACACGACCGTGTTGCGCGGCGATTTGGACGCACGCAGCTTTTCGCTGATCTATTTGAAATCGGGCCGCGTTATTGCTCTTGATTGTGTAAACGCCACGAAGGATTATGTGCAGGGCCGCGCCTTTGTGACCGAGGGCTTGTCGCCTACGCCTGAGCAATTGGCAAACACCGAAGTTCCCTTGAAAGAACTCGCCGCAGAATTGACAGCCACCTAAACTTTTGCCTCCAGTCCGTTCCGCCCTCACGGCCATTTTAGGTCCAACCAACACCGGCAAGACCCATCTCGCTGTGGAGCGGATGTGCGCCCATTCGAGCGGAATGATCGGCTTTCCATTGCGGCTGCTGGCGCGGGAAATCTATGACCGGCTGGTGGCGATTAAAGGCGCGCAAAATGTCGCGCTGATTACGGGCGAAGAGCGGATCGAGCCGCCACAGGCGCGCTGGTATTGCTGCACCGTTGAAAGCATGCCGATCCACAAGGAATTTGCCTTCGTCGCAATTGACGAAGCGCAATTGGGGGCGGACCCCGAACGCGGGCATATTTTTACAGACCGCATCTTGCATGCCCGCGGGCGTGAGGAAACGATGATCTTGGGTTCGGAAAGCCTGCGCCCGATCATCCGGTCGCTGCTGCCCGATGCGGAGATCATATCCCGTCCGCGCTTTTCCACGTTAAGCTATGCCGGCGCGAAGAAGCTGTCCCGGCTGCCCAAACGCTCTGCCATCGTCGCGTTTTCGATTGAGCAGGTCTATGCGGTCGCCGAAACATTACGCCGGATGCGCGGCGGTGCGGCGGTTGTCATGGGCGCTTTGTCCCCGCGCACCCGCAATGCGCAGGTGGCGATGTTCCAGTCGGGCGAGGTGGATTATCTTGTGGCCACCGATGCCATCGGCATGGGCCTGAACCTTGATGTCGCGCATGTCGCCTTTGTCAGCCTGTCGAAATTTGACGGTTCGCGCCGGCGCAGGTTGACCGTCGCCGAAATGGCGCAAATTGCGGGGCGGGCCGGACGGCACCAACGGGACGGAAGCTTTGGCACGCTCGCGGGCGAAGGCAGCGAGTTTACCCCCGAAGAGGTGCTGGCGATTGAAGGGCACAGTTTCCCAAGGCTGGACTGGCTATATTGGCGCGAAGCAAAACCAAGATTTAACGACATCGCGACGCTGATCGCCGATCTTGAGAAAAAACCGGACCGTCCGGGCCTGTTACCCGCGCCCAAGGTCATCGACTTGCTGGTGCTGAAGCGGCTGGCCGAAATGCCCGACGTGAAATCGCTGATCCGGCATCCTGTTGATGTCGCCCGGTTGTGGGAAGTGGCCTGCTTGCCCGATTTCCGGCAAATGGGTGAGGAGCATCATAGCCGCTTTGTCGCGTCCTTATGGCAATATCTGGGGCAGGGCGCGCGCGTCATTCCGCACGGCATCTACGCCAACGAACTGGCGCGGCTGGATAATATTCAAGGCGACGTCGACACGCTGTCCGCCCGAATCGCAGCGGTGCGGACATGGACCTATATCGCGCACCGGAACGATTGGCTGGCCAACCCCCCGGCCATGGCCGAACGCGCGCGGGCGCTCGAAGAAAAATTATCGGACGCGTTGCACGATGCGCTGCGTCAGCGGTTTGTCGATAAACGCACATCGATGTTGCTGCGCAAAGGTGCTGGCGATGTCGGGCTGTTACCCGTTGAAATCCAGCAGGATAATCGCGTTCTGGTCGATGGCGAGGACATTGGGACTTTACAAGGATTTGCCTTTCGGGTTGACCCGGCGGCAAAAGCGGGTGACCGTAAATTGTTATTGGCTGCCGCAGAACGACATTTGGCAGCGCATTTGAGACAAAAGGCAAAGGACGTATCTATGGCAGAGGATAGCGAATTCTCGCTCGCAGCCGATGGGGAGGGTAAACCTTCGATCTTCTGGAAGGATGACCTTCTGGGCACATTGACCAAAGGCCGCACGCTGCTTCAACCTGCATTTACGCCCGTAAAGGCAGTTGGCGGGCTTGGAGGCGATGCCCTGCGCGAGATTGTAACGCGCGCGGAAAGCTGGATTGAAAGCCAGCTGGCAAAGGCGATGGGTGGGATTGTCGGATTGCTCGACTTGGCCCAGCAAGCTGATGTCGACGGCAACGTCCGTGCGCTCGCTGTTCGGCTTGCGGATGAAGGCGGGATTGCGGGGCGGCATTATCTTGCCGACGCCATCGCCGCGCTTCCCAAGGAAGCCCGCGGCGCCGCACGCAAGGGCGGTATCGTTTTCGGCGCGCTCGATATTTATCACCACGCCGCGTTGAAGCCCGCTGCCGCGAAATGGCGCGCAGCCTTGTTTGCCGCACGCGACGACCGCGCCATGCCTGTGCTGCCACCCGAAAGCGCGGTGCATTTGAAAACATGGAATTTTGCGAACCCGTCCGAGGCCAGAAATGCGGGCTATCGCCGGATTGGTGATGAATATGTGCGTATCGATTTGGCCGAACGCGTCATCAAAAAAGCGCATGAAGCGCGCGGGCAGAGCAATGTCTTTGGTATGGACATGGCGTTTGCAACCTCCCTGGGTATTAGCGAGGCCGGTTTGAAAGCGCTGATGCGCGACGCCGGTTTCCGCCCGGCTGAAGCGGCGGTTGTACCTGAGACTGCGGCGGAAGAAACGCCCGTGGTCGACGAAAGCGCGCCAGTCGAAGCAACACCAGCGCCTGAGGCTGAAGCCGCAGTTGAAGCAATAGTCGCCGACGCCGTTGCACCAGAGCAAACCGCGCCCGTCATGCTGACGCATTGGCGTTGGGTGGGCTTGCCCAAGCCACGTCCGCCCGAACAGCGCAGGCCGCATGCTGCTGCAGAACGAAAGCCGCACCCGTCGGCCAAGCCGAAGGCTAAGCCTGAACGCACACCGCCAGCGCCAAAGCCAAGCGCGCCGCCGTCGGCATTGGCCTTGCAATTGGCTGCGCTCAAGGGCCTCAAGTTCTAAAAGGTCGGGCAAGTCTTGCGGATCGACAAGCTGCTGTTCTTTCTGCGATTGGCCAAAAGCCGTTCGCTCGCGCAAAGCTGGGCAGAGGCTGGCCATATAAGGCTGAATGGCCGCCGGATCGAAAAGGGCAGCGCCGCGGTTCGCGTTGGCGATATCATCACCATGCCATTGGGCGAGGCTGTTTTGACGTTAAAGCTGCTGTCTGTCCCTGTTCGGCGAGGTCCGGCATCAGAGGCACAGCTTTTCTATCAACGTATCGACTAAAAAATTGGCGAGCCGGTGCAATCCGGCGTTGACTTCCCCCTGCGGCTCGCAATAGGCAGATGAAGTGAGACGGCTAATCCGCCGTTATGTATGGGAGAGTTCCGCAAATGACTTATGTCGTTACCGATGCCTGCATCCGCTGCAAATATATGGACTGCGTTGAAGTATGTCCGGTGGATTGCTTCTATGAAGGCGAGAATATGCTCGTCATCAACCCAAATGAGTGCATCGATTGCGGCGTGTGCGAACCCGAATGCCCTGCAGAAGCGATTTTGCCAGACACCGAAAGCGGTTTGGAACAATGGCTTGAGCTGAACGCAACCTACAGCGCAGAATGGCCGAACATCACATCCAGCCGCGAACCGCCTGCAGATGCAGACGAGCACAAGGGCGAAGAAGGCAAATTCGACAAATATTTCAGCGCTGAGCCCGGCGAAGGCGATTAAGCCTTCGCGGCACGCCGCTCTTTAAGCCAGCTTCTTTGATAGGACTCTACTTCACGTAGAGCCTCGAAGACCGTGATGGTCGGCTTAGTCCGGCCGGTACGTCCCAGCGCGTATATCTGGCTGTAAAACCAATATTGTATCGCAAAACCTTCAATCCCGCGCACCGCCTTTATCTTGCGTAGGCTGGATAACCAATCGGGCAACAGCTTGAGCTGGTTTTCAACCTTGGGCAGCATCGCCAAGCCACCGAGCAGCCGCTTTGGCGCTTCGGGCATCACGCATAATGGCCGGGCCAATCCAACAACATCGGCCGCCTTGTTGCGCAGCGCCTGTTCCATGGCCGATGCGCTGCGGAATCCGCCAGTGACCATCAATGGAATGGTCAACTCGCTCTTCATCGCTTTGGCGAAATCAACGAAATAGGCTTCACGTGCGAGTGTGGTTTCCGCGACGGTCTGCGTCTCTTCGGCTTCCATCCCCTCAATGCCCAATAGCTTGGGCTGCTCATAGGTGCCGCCCGATATCTCGATCAAATCCACGCCAGCATCCTGCAGCCAGCGGGCCACCTGAAGGCTGTCTTCAAAAGCAAAACCGCCGCGTTGGAAATCCGCGCTGTTCAGCTTGACCGAAATCGGGAACTGAGGGCCAACCAAAGTACGGACGGTGTTGACGGTGAACATCAAAAAACGCGCGCGGTTGACGAGGCTGCCACCCCAGCGATCGGTGCGCTGGTTTGACTTCGGGCTGAGGAATTGAGAGATCAAATAGCCGTGCGCTGCATGGATTTGAACGCCCGTGAAGCCGGCATTTTGGCAATGCAGTGCCGCTTGGCCGAACCGGCCAATCAGGTTTAGAATTTCATCCTCAGTCAACGCAACCGGCATGCCAAATTGTCCGCCGGGCAGGCCTAGCTTGACCGCTGACGGCGCCTTTGGACGTGGATTGATGCCGCGCATGGTCTGGCGGCCCGCATGGCTGATCTGTGCCCAAAAATGGTTGCCATTGCGGGTCGCGGCCTTGGTCCATGATTTAAGCGCGTCCATCATCACCTCGTCCGGCTGCCCGCTGAAAAAGACGTTTCCGGGCCGTTCCAGATGGTCGGCGTCAATATGGATGTTGCCGGAAATCTGAAGACCCGCGCCTCCGTCCGACCATATGCCGTACAGGCGCTGCAACTCGGGCGTCGGCACGCCTTGCGTGTCCGCCAGCCCCTCGGTCATCGCGGCTTTTGCTATTCTGTTTTTGAGTACGGCCCCACAGGGCAGTTGTATGGCGCTACTTAAGATCACTTTGGCTCGCTTGGTTCTTCAATTTTTGGTTCATCTGAACCATCGGTTTTGGGTTCGTCGCCTTTTTCCGGCGTTGCTTTTGCAGCATCGGTATCACCACTTACGGGCATCGCTTCAACAGGTGCCTCATCGGTGGATTCGTCGGTGTTGATCATGTCGTCACTGATCGTGCCTTTAAGGTTTTCGAGATTGTCCATCCGCGTTTCGGTGACCTGATTGTCTTCTTTGCCGCCGCCACAGGCGGACAATGCCAGTAAGGCTGCAAAGGCAGGTGCTATGATGGTGAAACGCATATCGTCCTCAGTTCTCTATTCCGGCGCGACCGTACAATTTCCGCCCGCTTTGGCAAGGTTAATGAGAAAGTCGGGGAAGCTGGCACGCAAGGCTGCGTCGAAGTCCTGCATTGATGCGTCAATGCCAAGGTCCGCGAGGCTTGTGACCGGATATTCGGATATCCCGCACGGGACGATGCCGCCGAAATGATTCAAATCCGGCGCAATATTCACCGCAAAGCCGTGCATCGTCACCCATCTGCGGATGCGCACGCCGATTGCGCCAATTTTTGCTTCCTGACCATTTTTGGTGTCGCACCATATGCCAACACGGCCTTCGGCGCGGCGTGCCTCCACCCCGAAATGGCCAAGCGCGGCGATAACCCAACCCTCGAGCGCATGCACATAACAGCGGACATCTTTGCAATGCTTGGCAAGGTCGAGCATGACATAGCCCACACGCTGCCCCGGCCCATGATAGGTGTACCGTCCGCCGCGTCCGGTGTCGTACACGGGAAATGCGGTGCTCAGCAATTCTGCCGGGTCTGCGCTCGTCCCGCCTGTGTATAATGGCGGGTGTTCCAGCAGCCAGATAAGTTCCCGTGCATTTTCCTCACGGATCGCCGCCTGCAATGTTTCCATACGGGCAACGGCTTCGGGATAGGGGGTTAGCCCTTCGGAAACGTCCCAATCAATATTGCAATCGATCTTCATCCGCGCTGCTTAGCATGGTGCAAGCCGCTTGCCACCGGATATGTCAGCCTCTACCCCGCGATATGTCAGGGAGTGTATATGCAAAAGAGGCTTGATTATCGTGCGGTGGCAAAAGATGCGCGCGCTTCATTCGCGGCGCACCGTGAAGCCATAATCGCCATTGCGGGCTTTTTCATTTTCATGTCGAACTGGATCGCTGGCTATTTGGCACCTCCGCTCGTCCTTGAAAGCTTTGACGACACAACCAAAGTCATCGCGGCGTTCAGCGGCTATTTCGAGGCGAATTGGCCGGTCTTGTTGCCGGCGATGCTTGTCACAATGTATGGCAGCCTTGCGCTTTATGTCCTGATTTCGGGGCGCAAATTGGCAAAGGTGGGCGACGCGCTTGTTATCGCCGCCGCATTGTTCCCGACATATTTGACCGCAACCATATTGACCGGCTGGGCGACATTTGCGGGGTTCTTGCTGTTCATCATTCCCGGCCTTTATCTCACCGGCCGTTTTGCCGTGCTGCCAGCGGTCATCGCGCAAGAACCGGGGCTTGGCATCATAGACGCGGTGAAACAGACTTGGGCAACAACGCGCAAATGCGGTTGGGCCATAGTGATACTGACGCTGTTTATCGCGGTCGCTATTCGACTGGTGTCAGGAATCGTCGGTGATGCCGTCGCGGGGATATGCGAAGCACTTGCGGGTGAGGGCGGGGTTCCCGTCGTCCAAGCTGCGGTCGGCGCGTTTTTCGCGGCGGTTGAGGCTGTTATTTATGTTATCGCTGCGACTGCGGTTAATCGTCAGCTTGGGGCACAGACGGCACTTCAATAATGGGAATATGCGGCGCTGCATCGCGCGGGATGAGGCCGCTGATCCGCGGGTCCACAAATGTTTCCAATTGCCGTTGATAGGCCGTGAACCCGGCCTTTTGATAGAAGCTTAGCGCGGTTGGACCGTCCAAAGTGCATGTATGCACCCACATGCGTTGCACGCCAGCCTCCGCCCAACCCAGCTGAAGCGCCATTGCCATCAACCATTTGCCGTGGCCCTTGCCCCCGAGTTCAGGGATTAAGCCAAAAAAGGCAATTTCACATGCACCCTCGGTTCTGAAGTCGAGCTCCAATATGCCGACTTCAATCGCGCGCCTGTCGACCACCGCCCAAATCCGGACCTTGGGGTCGTGAATGGTCGCAATCAGCGTGTCGTCATCCATTTCAAGGCGTGAGAACCACAGCCAAGGTTCGCCAATGCGGCGATAGAGTGCGCGATATTTGTCGGCATGCGGGGCGTGCCATGGCTCAAGCCGCAAATCCGAAGCGGGCAGCGCGCGCAGGGGCGGACGGCTCGTCATTTCCAGCGAGGTTACAATGGCGCCAAGCTCGCCATCGGCAATCGGGCTATATGGCATTTGGGGTTAATCCCACGCCACTTCGGGCGGAAGGCTCATCAAAATCGCGTCAACATTTCCGCCGGTTTTCAGGCCAAAGGTCGTGCCGCGGTCATATACGAGGTTGAATTCGGCGTAGAGCCCGCGCCAGCGGCGCTGCGCCTGCTTTTCTTCAGCGGTGAATGGCTGATTCATCCGGCGGCGCACCAGCTTGGGGAAAATATCGAGGAAAGCTTCGCCGACATCGCGGGTCAGTGCAAAATTCTGCTCGAAAATGGCATCGCTGCTGTTTTCCAGATGATCGTAGAAAATACCGCCAACACCGCGATGCACGTTGCGGTGGGGGATCCAGAAATAATCCTCCGCCCATTTGCGATAACGTTCGTACACGTCGGGGCCATAAGGCGCGCAGGCCGCACGCAGGCGGGCGTGGAAGTCGGCCGTGTCTTGTTCATAGGGGATGGGCGGGTTGAGGTCCGCACCGCCGCCAAACCAGCTTTTCGTCGTTACGAGATAGCGCGTGTTCATATGCACCGCGGGCACATGCGGATTGGCCATATGCGCGACGAGGCTGATGCCGGTCGCAAAAAAACTGGGGTCTTCAGCCGCGCCATGGATGGTCTTGGCAAATTCGGGATTGAAGCTGCCCCCTACGGTCGAGACGTTCACGCCAACCTTTTCAAAGATTTTACCCTTCATCACGCCGCGCACGCCGCCGCCGCCGGGCGAACCGTCATGGTCGTGGCGATCCCAAGGGATATATTCGAATGATGCGTCTGATCCGGCCTCACCTTCGATGGCTTCAAACGCCGCACAAATGCTGTCGCGCAGCGATTCGAACCAACTGCGCGCCGCTTGCTGACGATTGTCGAGGACCAGAGTCATACTGCACCTTCCGGAAATTGCTGGGTCTGCCGCAGACCTTCTGCCAATGCGATGCCAGCCGACACCGAAATGTTCAAGGACCGAAATCCAGCGCCCATGGGAATATATACACGTTCGTCGGCGCGCGCGTGCACTTCGGGCGGTGCGCCTTTGCTTTCCGACCCCATCAGGATGACATCATCGGGCCGAAAGGCGAAGGCGGGCAGGGCGGTTGACGCCTTGCTCGACATCAGCACCAACCGCGCGCCGTTCAATGTTGCGAGAAACGCCGACCAGTCGGTGTGACGCCGAATCTTTGCATGGGCGACATAATCCATACCGGCACGCCTCAACGCACGTTCGGAAAAGGGAAAACCGCAAGGTTCAATGATGTCGCATTGGACGCAAAAGCATGCGGTTGTGCGTAATACCGCCCCGACATTGCCGGCCATGTCCGGCTGATAGAGCGCGATGCGCATGAAAACTCTCCGATGGAAACCAATGCGTGACGATTAGACCGTATCAGGCCCCTATGGCAACCGCGCCCGCGGGCCAAATGTGCACATATGCCGTCGTTCGCTTTTATAGCTTAAACGACATTGTCGCGCGAAGACCGCCCTCGGCGCGATTGCGCAGCACGACATCTCCGCCATGGGCGCGGGCGATGGCACGCGAGATGGTCAGGCCCAGTCCGGAACCGCCGGTGGAGCGGCTGCGTGATCGTTCTGCGCGCACAAATGGTTCGAACATGCTTTCCGCCATATCGGGATCGATGCCGGGACCATCATCATCGATATCTACAAAAATCATGCCACCTTCTTCGCGCACCACCAGCGCAGCATGCTTTCCATAAGCAATGGCATTGCCAATCAGGTTGCGCAGCGCGCGCCGGATCAGCACGGGCCGGATATGCGCGACAACACGCAGGTCGGACGTTTCGAAACGTGCATGTTCGAAGTCGCTGACCACGGTTTCCACGATTGCGCCGATATCGACCGATTGCATCGGTTCGCCCGACTTGCCCAACCGGGCGAGCGTGAGAATGTCATCAAGGATGGTCACCATTTCATCAATGGTGGAGGCCATTTTTTCGCGCTCTTCATCGTCATCGACCGATTCAACGCGCACGCGCAGCGCGGCGAGGGGGGTTTTTAAATCATGGCCAATCGCACCCAACATCACGTCTTTTTCGCCAAGCAGGATTGAAACGCGCGCTTGCATCGCGTTGAATGCGACGATTAACTGCTGGACGTCATCTGGCCCTGCGCGCTCCATGGGTTCGGGATCTTCGGCAACGCCGACGCGCCGCACACGGCGGGTCAAATCCTCAAGCGGTCGTGCAATCCGGCGTGCCACCAATGCCAGTGGCACCATGACGGCCACAAACAACGTAAACGTCTGCAGCACTAAAGCCACCATGGATGCGCGGTCGTTTGCGCGCACAAGTCCCGCCGCATGCAACCATTGCCCATTGGGCAACCGGCCGGTCAGCAGAACGGCGGTACTGGGCATTTTTCGGGCAGACTGACGAAACCGTCCGTCTTGCCAGCGGCGAATTTGGGGGTCGCGCAGTGCCGGGGGAAGCGCGCTCAGCGATACCGCCGATATGCGCACGTCGGATAATGCTATATCGCCCTGCTGCAGAAATTCCTGCGCACGCATCGACATATCATCCTGATATTCCGCGCGGGGAATGTTGAGAGCATTGTCATCGACCGAGATGGTAACGTTTCTGCGCCGGTTCGGCCGGTCTTTCATCGCGCCATCGCGCATTGCAATAAATGGCGCGACAGGGCCTTCGCTCATGCGTTCGCCGCGTTCCAATTGGTTGGCAACGCGGCTGACCACCATCACCGATGCTTCCGCCACGGCGCGCGTGCGTGCGCCCGACAACAACATCGCGGCATTCACACACTGCGCCAGCAACAGCGCAGACCCAGCGACGAGCAATATCTGGCCATAGAGGCTGCGCGGCCACAAGCGGAAGGTGCGCGACGCTGTCACAGGCGGGTCACCACCGTGGAAAAGCGATAGCCGCCGCCCCAAATGGTTTTGATATGTTGGGGATCCTTGGGATCATGTTCGATCTTGCGGCGTAAGCGGCTGATCTGATTATCGATCGCGCGGTCAAAGGGGCCACCCTCGCGCCCGCGCGTAAGGTCGAGCAGCTGATCGCGGGTCAAGATGTGGCCAGCGCGCTCCACCAACGCTTCCAGCATCCTGAATTCGCCCGATGACAGCGGCACCAAGACGCCTTCGGGATCGAACAGCTTCTGTTCGGTGGTGTTCAAGGTCCAGCCGTCGAAGCTAAAGCTTTGACCTGCGCGTTCGGCCTTTGGCGCGCCCGAAGAGATGCGGCGCAGAACCACTTTAATTCGGGCCACCAGTTCGCGCGGAGAAAAGGGTTTGACGACATAATCGTCCGCACCGATTTCAAGGCCAATGATGCGGTCGGTTTCTTCCGATTTGGCCGTCAGCAGAATGACCGGCGGGCCTTCATGCGCGGCGATATGACGGCAGAGGCTCAATCCGTCCTCACCGGGCATCATGATATCCAACAGGACCATATCGATGTCATAGGAAAGCAACGCGGAACGTGCAGTCGATGCGTTGGCGGCGTCGGTTACCCGAAAGCCCTGCCGCTCAAGATATTTGCCCAATGGCTCGCGAATCGACGCCTCATCGTCGACAAGCAGCAAATGTGGGCGGGATTTATGCATATTGTGCAGGCTTCATGATGGGGCAGACATTAGCAAGAAAAAAGGCCGGAGACGACAGAGCCGCTCCGGCCGAAAAAGGCACGGTCCAAAAAAAGGGGGGAGAACACCGCGCCGGCAAAGTCCGTTAGCCGCCTTTGGGCTGGGTAGGGGCCATTGGTCCGATCCAGCGATCCTTGCGTCCCGCTTTGCGTTCGTCGGGGGTGATACGGCCATCTTTATTGGCATCGGCTTTTGCGAAGCGTGCTGCAGCGGCTGCACGGAATTCTGATTGCGATATCGCCTTGTCACCATTGCTGTCCGCACGCGCCATCATATCCATGGGGCCGCCACGGCCACCTTCGCGCTTATGACGTTTGCCCATCTTGCCATGCTCCATGCGCATTTCGCGTCGTTCCGCGAGGCGCTCATCGCGCATTTCATTTGCGGCAATGAATTCAGCTTGGCTGATCGAGCCGTTTTTGTCGGTGTCGATTGCGGCGAAGCGCTTAGCCAACATCGCGGCCTTGTCGCTGTCATTCAGCGTACCATCACCGTTGGCGTCCATCATGGCAAAATGCGCATCAGCAGCGGCCATGGCTTCGGCTTTGGTGATAATGCGGTTGCCGTCTTGGTCTGCCCTTACATCGGGCGCGGCATATAATATTGCGGCTGAGCTTATCGAAAGCGCCATCAGACCGGCATAAATTGAAAGATTCTTCATCCTAATCGCTCCTTGTGATCGTCCGCGGGACTGCAGATGAAACGCATATAGGCTGTATATGTCGCAACAATTTGTCGAGGCAAAGCATGCTTTGTCGCAAACTGTAACAGCATGGGATGATTTGAAGCTGCGGGAAAGTTGGAGCGGGTAAGGGGAATCGAACCCCTCTAGCTAGCTTGGAAGGCTAGTGCATTACCACTATGCTATACCCGCGACTGGCCATGGGCCGTCTTGAGCGCCGCTATTGCCATTATACGGCCCTAGCGTCAACGCCCAGATTGCAAAAGAAAGGGCCGCAAAAGCGGCCCTTTCCAAAAACGATGCTGTTTTTATTATGAATGCTTCTTGTCTGCCCAGATTGTTTTGTAGGACATCCAAGCCAGCACTGTGAAGACCAATAGGAAGCCAAGGGCTGCCCAACCGGCGCTCTTGCGGTTTTCCATCTTTGGTTCCGCAGCCCAGGTCAGGAATGCAGCGACGTCTTTCGCCATCTGCGCCTTGGTGGCCTTTGTACCATCGTCATAGGTAACCTGGTCATCGGAAACGAGCGGAGCCGCCATTGCGATGTTCAGGTTCGCAAACCACGGGTTGAAGTGCAGGCCGGCAGGTGTCGCCGCTTCAGGGAATTCCTTCAGCAGTTCTTTGCCTTCTTCGTTCTTGTAACCAGCTTGGTCACGATAGCCGAGCAGCAATGAATACACATATGCAGGGCCACCCTCACGTGCCTTTGTGATCAGCGAAAGATCTGGCGGAAGCGCATTGTTGTTGGCCGCACGTGCTGCAACTTCGTTCGCAAATGGCGAAGGAATTTTGTCCGCAGGAATGCCCGGACGTGTCGCAGGCTCACCCGTTTCAGGGTTGATGCTTGGAACTTCGGTCTTCCATGCCTTTGCAAGCGCTTTGACCTGATCTTCGTTATAACCCAGCGCCGCGAAATCGCGGAACGCGACCAGCTTCAAGCTGTGGCAAGCGGCGCAGACTTCGGAATAGACCTTCAAACCGCGCTGCAACTGACCGCGGTCATATTTGCCCAACGGACCGTCATGGGCGAATTTGACGGGCAAAGCCTCTTCATGGAACCCGGCCTCAACCGTAGGTACGGCGGGTTCCTTGATCGCCGTGATTACAGTGTCCCCAAGGCCGAGTAACAGCATGCCGCTGAAAAACAGGCCTACTAAAAAAGCAACTAAACGAACCATGATTATGCTTTCCCTGTTTTACGCAGCCGCTGGAAGCGGTTTGCCGGTGACAGCTTCGGTGATTGAATTTGGCAGCGGAAGTGGCCGTTCAATGCGCGAAACGATCGGCAAGATGATCAAGAAGTGAGCGAAATAATACGCTGCCGCAAGCTGGCTGAGTACAACCCACTGGGTATATGGAGGTTTGCCACCGCAATAAGTCAGGATGACGAGACTTGGGATCAGGCCATACCAGAAGAATTTGCGGAACAATGGACGATAATGTCCCGAACGCACGGGCGACGTGTCCAACCAAGGCAGGAAGAACAACAGCAAGATCGAACCGAACATCGCAAGCACGCCCATCAGTTTTGCTGGGATGAGGATGATGCCGGTGAACGGAATGCCAAAGTCGACCGTGAACGCCTTCAAAATCGCGTAGAACGGCAAGAAATACCATTCAGGCACGATGTGCGCTGGCGTCGAAAGCGGGTTCGCCGGAATATAGTTGTCCGGGTGGCCCAACATATTTGGCGCAAAGAAGGTGACAGCGACGAAGAAGATCAAGAAGACCCCAAGGCCGAAGCCGTCTTTTGCGGTGTAATATGGGTGGAATGGAACCGTGTCTTGCTCACTCTTTACGCTTACGCCCGTTGGGTTTGACGACCCTGGAATGTGCAATGCCCAAATGTGCAAGATGATGACACCAGCAATGACGAATGGCAGCAAATAGTGCAGCGAGAAGAAACGGTTCAATGCGGCTTGGTCTGGCGCAAAACCGCCCAAGAGCAGCTGACGCAGCGGTTCACCCACCAATGGAATGGCGGAGAAGAAGCCCGTAATAACCTGCGCACCCCAGAAGCTCATTTGGCCCCAAGGAAGCACATAGCCCATGAACGCAGTCGCCATCATCAACAAGAATATGGTGACACCCAGCAACCAGATCATTTCGCGCGGCGCTTTATATGAACCGTAGAAAAGACCGCGGAAGATATGGATATAGACCACGATGAAGAAGAAGCTTGCGCCGTTCATGTGCGCATAGCGAATAAACCAGCCCGAGTTTACATCGCGCATGATATGTTCAACGCTGTTGAACGCGCCATCGACACTTGCATAATAATGCATGGCCAACACGATGCCGGTCACAATCTGGATAACCAAAGCGACGCCCGCAAGGACACCGAAGTTCCAGAAGTAATTGAGGTTGCGTGGAACCGGATATCCGGCGCCGACCGCGTTATATACAAGGCGTGGCAAAGGAAGACGTTCGTCGACCCATTTGCTCACCGCACCCTGCGGTTTATATTCTTGTGCCCAAGGGAAGCTCATCGCGTTTTAGCTCCTCAACCGATTTTGACGACTGTGTCAGAAATGAATGCGAACTCCGGAACAGCTAGGTTCAGCGGCGCTGGACCCTTCCGGATACGTGCGGCGGTGTCATAATGCGAACCATGGCATGGGCAGAAATAGCCGCCATATTCGCCCTTAACTTCACCAGCTGCTGCACCAAGTGGCACGCAACCCAAATGGGTGCATACGCCAAGGGTGATCAGCCAATTTTCTTTGCCGGGCTTGGTGCGTTCGGCAAGCGTTTGTGGATCGCGCAGCGAACCCACATCAACCTTGTTGGCTTCTTCGACTTCCGCAGGGGTCAGATTGCGGATGAACACGGGCTGTTTGCGCCAGCTGGTCTTAATGGCCTGGCCTGGCTGGATAGCTGCCACATCCACCTCGATTGAGGCGAGTGCGAGGACGTCCGCGCTTGCGCTCATTTGCGATACCAATGGCATCGCAACCGCAGCGGCGCCTACGCCCGCGAAGCTAACCGCGGCGACGTGAATGAAGTCGCGGCGACGAACGCCCGAACCTTCTGTGCCGTCATGACCATTGTCACTAGCGGTAACTTGCGCTGCTACCGGAGCTGCCGCCGCCTTTTTTACTGCCGCCTTTTTTACTGCCGGCTTTTTCGCCGTGCTTTTTGTCTTTTTGACTGTCGACATAATCTGCCCTTTTTGCGTTGCGGCGGTTAAACCGCAATAGCGTCGAAATCCCGTCTCTTCCCAAGCTGAAAAGCCATTCGCCTTACAATTGGGTCGATTCAGCGGGCCTGATAGACGCCTTTGACGGCTTTTGCCAACAGGGAATTTGGAGTTGCGCATAGCAAACAACGCCACGCCGATTGCATTTTGCGAAACCAGCGTAAATTCGCGGCTAATGCTTGCTTCTCGCAACATATTAAGCCTAAAGGGCGCGACTTTTGATTGAATATTGTTGGAGTAGTTCGCATGGCGACACCTTGGACGCCGGATAGTTGGAGAAGCGCGACGGGCATTCACATGCCTGTTTATAAGGATTCAGCAGCACTTGCCGCAACCGAAGAAACGCTGCGCAACTATCCGCCGCTGGTTTTTGCAGGCGAGGCGCGCAATCTAACCGCGGATCTCGCCAAGGTCGCCGACGGAAAGGCGTTTCTGTTGCAAGGCGGTGATTGCGCCGAAAGCTTTGCCGAATTTCATCCCAATAATATCCGCGATACATTCCGCGTCATTCTGCAAATGGCGGTTGTGTTGACCTTTGCGGGCAAATTGCCAGTTGTTAAAGTTGGCCGGATGGCTGGCCAATTTGCCAAGCCGCGCTCAACCCCGACCGAAACGGTCAATGGCGTCGAGCTGCCCAGCTATTTCGGCGACATCATCAACGACATTGAATTTGTTGCCGAAGGCCGCGAGCCCGATCCGGCACGGATGATCCGTGCATATAGCCAGGCTGCATCAACGCTGAACCTGCTGCGCGCGTTTTCCAACGGTGGTTACGCCAATCTGCAACAGGTCAATGCATGGACGCATGATTATATGGGCCGCTCGCCATGGGCGCAGAAATATAAAGAAACCGCGGATCGCATTAGCGAGGCGCTGGCGTTCATGGAAGCCTGCGGCATCACGCCAGAGACTGTCCCGAAGATTAAGGGCACAAGCTTTTACACCAGCCACGAGGCATTGTTGTTGCCATATGAGCAGGCAATGACCCGGCAGGACAGCCTGACCGGCGATTGGTACGATACGTCGGCGCACTTCTTGTGGATCGGCGACCGCACCCGCTTTGACGGTTCGGCGCATGTCGAATTTTTACGCGGCATCGGGAACCCAATCGGTATCAAATGCGGACCAAGCCTTGAACCCGACGCACTGCTGCGCATGTTGGATGGGTTGAACCCGTCGCGCGAAGCGGGCCGGATTACGCTGATTTCGCGTTATGGGTATGACAAGGTTGAAAGCGGATTGCCCACTTTGGTGCGCGCCGTGCAGCGTGAGGGACATCCTGTGATCTGGTCATGCGATCCGATGCATGGCAATGTCGTCAAATCTGCCAGCGGATATAAAACGCGTCCGTTCGAGCGTATTTTGGCCGAAGTCCGCGGCTTCTTTGCCGTGCACCGTGCAGAGGGCAGCTTTGGCGGCGGCATCCATATCGAGATGACGGGCCAGAATGTCACCGAATGCACCGGCGGTGCGGTTGCCGTGACCGACGAAGGTTTGGCCGATCGGTACCACACGCATTGCGACCCACGGTTGAATGCCGCGCAATCGCTTGAACTTGCTTTCCTGTTGGCAGACATACTTAATCAGGAAATGACAGAGCGGGCGAAGAAAGCCGCATAAGCATCAATAAGCATCAATAAGCGAATTAGAGTTGGTATATCTGGCCGTGCGCTAGATGTTCATCCAAAACTAAATCGTTTTGGCGATGGTTTCTAAGCGGTAGCCGTACCCGAAAACTGTTGAAATGCGAAAACCGTTTTCAGGCTGCAGGTTCAGCTTTGAACGCACGCGCGATATATGCATATCCAATGTGCGCGTGGCCAAGGCCGCGGTCGTCCGCCAGATCGCCTCCATAAGATGATTGCGTGACAATGTGCGGTCGACATTGCGGAAGAAAAAGTCGGCTAATTCAAACTCTTTCGCCGTGAGTGTAATGATCTTCCCATTCATCAAGACCGTCTGTTCAATCCGGTTTAAGCGATATTTGCCATATGTTGCTTCGGTATCAAAAGCGCCACCAATTGCGCCGCAGCGTAATGTCGCACTGATGCGCGCGGCGATAACCGCGCGGTCTTCAGGCTTACTGATATAATCAGCGGCTCCGGCATAAAGTGCCTCGGTAATGTCTTTTTTCGCAGACCGGTTGGTGATCATCATGACCGGCGGTTGCTTGGGCAGCGTCTTTTGCATCCATTTCAGGATCTCGAGACCATCTTTGCCAGGCATGTTCCAATCGAGCATCAGCAAATCAAATGGGTCGCTGACCAAGGTCCGCATAAGGGCGTTCCCACCGGTATATCCAACCGCAGCGTGGCCAAGTTCTTCAACGATTGCCGTCAGATGATGAACCACTTCGGGCTCATCGTCCGCAATTACTACGCGCATATTTTGGTCCGCCCCTCAGCAAGTTGCCGAATATCGGCGCCCGTGAGAAAAACATGCCGATAAACATTGCGTTACCAGCCGTAGGCCCAAAACATTTACAATGTCTTACATGTGCGGATGAGGTGCGAAATTGGCGCGGACTGAGGAAATGGCTGGGGCGGCAGGGATCGAACCTGCGAATGGCGGCATCAAAAGCCGCTGCCTTACCGCTTGGCGACGCCCCAGCAAGCCAGCAAACTGGCCGAACTGCGCGGCTTATATCGTGCGAATCTCGTAGCGCAACAGCTTAATCGATGCGTTGTACCCAACCATGGGTGTCTGCTGCCACTCCGCGTTGGATATCCACAAGTTTTGTGCGGATTATCTGGGTCATTTGCCCCGCGCCGCCCGCGCCAATGGTGAAGGCACCTTGGGTGGACTTCACCGTGCCAACAGGGGTCACGACCGCCGCAGTGCCACAGGCAAAGACTTCAACGAGCCGTCCAGATTCGGCATCGGTGCGCCATTGGTCCATCGCATAACGCTCCTCACGGACGTTCAAACCTTGCGCGCGTGCAAGGGTCAGAACCGAATCGCGGGTGATGCCTTCCAAAATCGTGCCGTCGGTCGGCGGTGTCAGCAATGAACCGTCATCGAACAGGAAAAACAGGTTCATGCCGCCCAATTCTTCGACCCAGCGATGTTCGGCGGCGTCGAGAAACACGACTTGGTCACAACCCTGACGAATGGCTTCGGATTGCGCGACAAGGCTGGCGGCATAATTGCCGCCGCATTTCGCCGCGCCCGTTCCGCCGCGTGCGGCGCGGGTATAGTGTTCCGATACCCAAATCGAAATCGCGGGCGCGCCGCTTTTGAAATAATTGCCGGCCGAAGACGCGATGACCATGAACAGATATTCTGCCGATGGCTTCACGCCCAGAAACACTTCGCTGGCGATCATGAAGGGCCGCAAATAAATCGACCCACCGTCGACCGGCGGAAACCAGTCTTTGTCGACCTGAACCAGTTGGCGGCACGCCTGAAGGAACATTTCTTCAGGCAGTTCGGGCATGGCAAGGCGCTTTGCCGAACGCTGGAAACGGCGGGCGTTCTGCTCCGGACGAAAAAGCGCCATCGAGCCGTCGGCAAGGCGATAGGCCTTTAGACCTTCAAATATTTCTTGCGCATAATGCAGCACAGCGGTCGCTGGATCGAGCGTGAGCGGCGCACGGGGGCCGACTTTCGCGTCATGCCAGCCCTTGGCGTCCGAATAGCGGATGGTGACCATATGATCGGTAAACACACGGCCAAAGCCGGGATCAACCAGCCGCGCAGCCCGTTCTGCCGGGTCAACGGGGTTTGGATTCGCCTCAAATGGAAATGCGCCGGACGTCATAGTTACTCTCGTCAGTTAGGGTCTTGCGTCGTCCTATGGGCTGGGCTTAGATACGTCAATATGGCTGCCCCATCTTCTGTATCTGCTGCGCCGACGGCGTCACCCTTGTTTCTCCGCGAGCATGAGGTGCGGCGCGGCGTTGAGCTTTTGTTTTTCGGCTATACGCGGCTCACGCGCGCTATAGATGACGGATTGGCGGAGCATGGCCTTGGTCGCGCGCATCATCGCGCACTGTATTTCATCGCCCGCCAACCCGACCTGACGATTAGCGAATTGCTCAAAATCCTTGCGATCACGAAACAGTCGCTGGGCCGGGTGCTAACCGACTTGGCGGAACGAGAATTAGTCGAAACGCGCACCGGCGTGGTCGACCGGCGGCAGAAGCTGCTGCGTTTGACCGCAGAGGGTGTCCGCTTTGAAGCGCAGCTATTTGATGCACTGCGCACCAGCCTTGCGTCCGCTTATGCCGCAGCAGGGCAGGAATCGGTCACAGGTTTCTGGCGCGTTTTGGAAGGGTTGATACCCGCAGAGGACAAGGCGATGGTAATCGCCCTGCAGAAGGACATTTGATGCGCGACACGCTTGCACGACTTGAACACACCATCGCCCAGCGGTCGAACGCTGCGCCCGATAGCAGCTATGTGGCGTCGTTATTCGCCAAAGGGCGGGGCAAAATTGCGCAGAAAGTTGGCGAAGAAGCCACCGAGACGATCATTGCGGCGCTGTCGGGAAATGCCGAACATCTTACTGCTGAAGCAGCAGACCTGCTTTTCCACCTCATGATCTTGCTCAACGAGGGCGGGGTGGCGTTTGACGATGTTCTCGCCGAACTTGACCGCAGGGACGGCGTATCCGGCCTGGTGGAAAAGGCCGCGCGCGACAATTCGGGAGAATAAGATGCCAATCGATGCGACATTGCCGTACGATAACCAGAATATCTTTGCCAAAATCCTGCGCGGAGAAATTCCCTGCAATAAGGTTTTTGAAGATGACTGGGCACTCGCCTTTCACGACATCAATCCGCAGGCCCCGACGCATGTCCTTGTCATTCCCAAAGGCGCTTATGTCAGCTGGGACGATTTTAGTGCCAAAGCCAGCGATGCGGAAATATCCGGATTTGTGCGCGCTGTTGGCCACGTCGCGCGCGCATTGGGTCTGGTAGAACCTGGATATCGATTGCTCGCCAATATCGGAATGGATTCGCATCAGGAGGTTCCGCACCTGCATGTCCATATTTTTGGTGGAAAACCGCTCGGCCCGATGCTTATGCGATGAAATTCAGTTGCGCGGAGACTTTTAGAGGTTAGGTTCCGCGCGATAAGACATCCATCGGGGAGATTATGATGGCGATTGAGCAGCAATCCGTGATGCAGCGCATGTTCGCGCGCAAAACGATCGCACAAGTACAAAGAGAGTCGGCCAGCAGCGAATTGAAGCGTTCGTTGGGCAAATGGAACCTTCTGCTTTTGGGCGTTGGGTGCATCATTGGTGCGGGCATTTTCGTCCGTACGGGCAGTGCCGCGGCATTGCATGCCGGACCCGCTGTTATGCTGTCCTTCGTCGTTGCTGGCTTGGTCTGCGCTTTTGCAGGCCTGT
>VFQS010001002.1_pt1 | contig 27732 bp, 28 predicted proteins | sample 3512361 | NCBI WGS metagenome assembly VFQS01 (sample SAMN10412375, study PRJNA504923) | tailings metagenome | isolation source: Relicate 1 Philex TSF3 active mining | place: Philippines
GAATGTCCAAGGGTGATGGCAAGTAGAAGACCACAGCATCAAGCATGCGCTGTACACCCTTGTTGCGCAACGCAGCGCCACACAACACGGGAATCAACGTCCCTGCAATGGTTGCCTTGCGCAATGCAGCACGAATCTGCTCCACACTCGGGGTTTCGCCCTCGAGGAACATCACGGTGAGCTCGTCGTCAGTCTCTGACACGCGCTCAATCATTTCGTTGCGCATCTGCTCAGCTTGAGCACGGAAATTCTCAGGAATCTCGACAAACTCTTCGGTGCGACCAAGATCGTCGCCGTATACCGCAGCCTTCATCTCGATCAAGTCGATGATGCCGACAAAACGGTCTTCAGCACCCATGGGCAACTGAATCGGTACGGGCTTGGCACCCAAACGATCGACAATCATGTCAACCGTGCGCTGGAAGTTTGCACCCGTGCGGTCCATCTTGTTGACAAAACAAATGCGGGGTACGCTGTACTTGTCAGCTTGGCGCCATACAGTCTCTGACTGTGGCTCCACACCTGCTACAGCATCAAATACGACCACACCACCATCCAATACACGCAATGAACGCTCCACTTCAGCAGTGAAGTCTACGTGACCTGGGGTGTCGATAATATTGATTCGATACTTCGTCCCGGCAACTTCCCACTCGGCGGTTGTCGCAGCTGAGGTAATCGTGATACCACGCTCACGCTCCTGCTCCATCCAGTCCATGGTGGCAGTACCTTCGTGCACTTCACCGACCTTGTACGTACGACCCGTGTAATACAGAATACGCTCTGTGGTGGTCGTCTTACCAGCGTCAATGTGCGCGATGATACCGATGTTGCGATAACGAATTAACGGTGTTTCGCGAGGCATAGCCTTTACTTACTCCTTCAAGCGTCGCTCTACGCGACAATGCATGTGTTATTAGAAGCGACCGTAGTGTGAAAACGCTCGGTTTGCTTCTGCCATGCGCTGCACATCTTCACGCTTCTTGATGGTCGTGCCCGTGTTGTTATAAGCATCAACCAACTCCAGCGCCAATCGCTCGATCATTGGCTTGCCACTGCGTGAGCGGGCCGATGCCAACAACCAACGAATCGCCAATGATAGACGACGCTCTGCCTTTACTTCGACAGGGACCTGATAGGTCGCGCCACCCACTCGGCGAGGCTTCACTTCGATGACTGGACCTGCGTTGCGCAATGCCCCATCGATTACTTCCATCTGCGTCTTGCTCAAACGCTCTGCAGCCATGTCGAGCGCACCGTACACAATCGACTCGGCAAGGCTCTTCTTCCCACGCATCATGGTCTTGTTGATCATCTGCGTGATGATGGCACTGCCATAACGGCTGTCTGGCAAGAATTCGCGCTTTACTGTTTTGCCACGTCGGGGCATATCGTCCTCTCAACCTTAATCTACTCACTCCGCCACAATGCGGTCGGAATGCTACTTCTTCTTGCCCTTGGCAGCAGCAGCGTTCTTCTTGGTACCGTACTTCGAACGCCCTTGCTTACGATTGGCAACACCCTGTGAGTCAAGCGTGCCACGCACAATGTGGTAACGTACGCCTGGAAGATCCTTTACACGACCACCACGGATAAGAACTACCGAGTGCTCCTGCAAATTGTGCCCCTCGCCGGGGATGTACGCCGTGACTTCCATACCGTTCGAAAGACGCACACGGGCAATCTTCCGCAACGCAGAATTCGGCTTCTTGGGGGTCATTGTACGCACCTGCGTACACACACCACGCTTGAACGGTGAACCGTCCCCTCGTGTCAACTTCCCCTTCAACGCATTGTAGTTGAAGCGAAGTGCCGGGGCTTTTACCTTGCGCTCCACCGGCTTGCGCGGCTTTCGAACGAGCTGATTGATCGTCGGCATGCTCTCTGCTTTCTCCTCAGTCCAACAGCACACAAAAAAATATGTTGCCCTAGGATCTGGTCGCAACACTCGCTGCGCCTTAGAGAAGGGCACGTTGGTACCTGTAACCACACTGTACAACCGCAACTTTTGGCTACGGCAAGGATGAATAATAGCATATGCACGCCTTGGGTGTCAAATAAGCAGTGCCCCTTTTTTGCCCCATATATCCCCGTTTTTTACAAAATTTAGATTACAATTTGATGACATTCTATTTTTTATGTTAAATGACCAGGCAAAAAATGGCAAAAATCAGGATTTTGGGTGGGGTGGAGGGTGTGGTCGGTGGGTCAATGGTGCGGGGGAGGGTATCAGGGGTATGCGGCACATAATATTTTACACTTCACCAATGTACAGGCTACGAAACCGAAAGCATATTCGTGCTGATGCTACGACAACGCATAGTGGTGAAGCTTGGTATGATAGGGGGAACGAAGCTGTGAAGCACACAGTGTGCGTTGGATATCACGATGAAGGGAGTTACATCGATGTCATCTTCCCCTGCCACACGCATGGATCGTTACACCGTCAGTGTTGACGAGTACGTGCATTTCCGCGCCAAAGGGTACTTGGTCGTCAAGGGGTTGCTCAGCCCTGCCGAGGTCGCCGAGTTGGCCACACACACCGATAATCTGCGCCATGGGCGCGAAGTCATCCCCGGGGTGCCGCTACCACCCGATCACCTCACTCCCGAGCAACGTGTGCAATACTGGTTGCGCGTACACATGCTCCATCGTGTCTCCGAGCTCCACGAACGGTATCTACTACATCCGCGGATTTTGGATGTGCTCGAAGCAATTATCGGGCCCGATGTACTCGCTCTGCAGTCCATGCTTTTTTTCAAACAACCGGGCCAACCCGGCCAGGGCTATCACCAAGACAGCTACTACATCCCCTCATTCCCACAGACATTATGTGGTGCGTGGATTGCCATCGACCGCGCCGACGAAGAAAACGGCTGTCTGTGGATGACCGAGGGGTCACAGCACGAGCCCATTTACCCCGATAACGATGGGCAGTCACCCAATGGTGACCAAACCCTGGGCGATATTGAGCCCATCTTTGGGGCCAGCAACACCGACGAAAGCAAAAACGGACTGACCAAAGTAGCGGCCAAATACGCCGGACGCGAAGTCAAAGTCGAAGTCGACCCTGGTGATGTCGTCTTCTTTGGCGGGCATGTCCTCCATCGATCCCACCGCAACAACAGCCCTGATCGTCTGCGCCGATCGTTTGTGTCGCATTACTGCAATGCACACTCTGTAGTACCCTGGAATCACGGTGAACCGTGGGAAGGGGAGTACGCCAATTACCTGCACATCTTGGCGCGTGGTACCACTCATTTACCCTATGCCCAGCCCAAATTCGGCACGCCGTGTGCGGCCAACACCCCCCAGGCTCGCACCGAACACCGCTTCCGTGCCATGTCGATGATGTCTGACGGCAGTGGCTTGATGATCCTCACCGCCCATGCCGACGACCACGATCACGATCACTAGCACAGATCTCATCTGCGCTCATCTGCTCCCCTTGGTGTGGTTGTTTCACACCAAGGGGTATTTTTTACAAAAATGGGGGATGTCATTTGCTCAAAATGGGGGATATACAGGCGACATATTCCCTGCTACACTGACGCATACATCCCACTTACCACACCTTCAATCACTCGCGTCACAGTGCAAGGAGGCATATGATGGAACCTCCCGAAAATCCGTACCGGGCTGCATTGACACACCTCGACCGCAACGGCGGAGCCGCTCAGCTCCCTGAGACAATCACCATCTCACTGGCAGCTCACTGGTGTGGCTGCTCACGCACCTGGCTCAATGCGTTGTTTTATCAGGATGCACTGCCAGGGAGTTGCTTTGGAGATCAGCCCCAATGGTGGCGCTGCCACCGCCAGACGTTCGTTGAATGGTTGGAGGAACACGCCGATGAATACCCATACACCCTGGCCCGGGTTGAGCGCAATCATTCACCACACCCTGCACCGACATGCGCTGATATCACTCGACGAAGCCGCTCGACGCTGTAACGTGCCACCCCTACAACTCTGCCAGTGGGCCAAACAACAAGGAATCCCACTGCATGTGACTACAGCGGGATTTTGTATTGAGGCAGCGGTCATCGACAGCGCGCTCACGCGGCGTTCAATGCCGTCGCGGATTTCGCAGTTGCGCACCTATCGACAGTAACTTGCGACATTATTCTATTGATGGTACTTCGCTGGTATCCACACTATCCGAGAAATTGTCAGACGTTACGTCATCTGGGTTAAAGCCCAACGCTCGCAAACGTGCCATGAGCATTTTCTCACGGGCAGCATGATAATCGGCACGTTTGCGCTCCTGCTCGGCGCGTTCGTGCTCTTGTTGGGCACGCTCATGGTCGCGTTCGTAGCGCTCGGCCAATTCGACATAGCTCAGGAAGCGTTCGCCATCAGCGCGCACCAAGACCAACTCGCCACCCTCGACCAAGAAACTCACCCCTAGCCGTGGGCTCTGCCAGCCGTCGAGGTTGGCGACTTCTTCGAATTCGGTGCCGTTGTGGATCCACCCCTGCATGTCGCCTGTCTCAGGATCATACATGTAGTACTCTTCGACGCCGGCTTTTTCGTAGAACTTGAGCTTACGACACACCACCACTGCACTCATGCCAGGTGCGAATGCATCAAAGACCACCTGCGGCACCACGTTGCCTTCTTCCCATTGGCGATAGGCCGTACGCTCGCCGCGGGCCACGCCGTAGGCCACGAACACATCGGGAGTGGCGCTATCGGTGCGAGCTGGGTGCACAAACCATGGGATACCACCGGACACCAAGGATTGCTCTTGGTGGCGCAACATGCTTTCGATGCCACCTTGTAGGGTAATCAGCCACCGCTGCCGCCGCGTACTTTCGCCCGTGATGATGCGTAATGTCGTCATCGCTCGTCTCCTTTGACGCCCTGCCGCGGGCACCACTTCACGTATTCCTAGAGCGCTACCGCTTTGAGCGCATATTTGATACTGTCTTCGGGGCCTACTTTGTAGCGCACATCACGGAGCGTACCATCTGGGGCCACCACCACATGACTACGGGTCACCCCCATGTATTTACGGCCGTACATGCTTTTTTCGCCCCAGACACCATACGCCTCACACACCGCATGATCGGTGTCGGCGAGCAATGGGAACGGCAACGAAAACTTTTGCTTGAAGGCGGCATGTGAAGTCACATCATCGGGGCTAATGCCGAGCACCACGACATCGTGGGCACGCAAATCCGCATATTGATCACGAAACCCACATGCTTGCTTGGTGCACCCGGGGGTGTCGTCTTTGGGATAAAAAAAGATCACGACCGTCTGCCCACGAAACTGCGACAACTGCACGGTTGAGCCGTCATCGGCCATCAATGCAAAATCGGGAGCCATATCGCCGATTGCCAATACTGCCATCTTGGACTCCTTGGTCTATCTGCTGACACATCGCACACACTGCGTGCTATAGTACATGACATGAAATACGCACCCACACAGCACATGCGTGCTATGTGTATACTGGCATTGTACCGAATTCATGGACTCGGATGAATTACAAGTTGATGTCATTTGTATGGACGACAGGGAACCAGCGATGCGCTTTGACGTCTTGACACTCTTCCCAGAAATGTTCGCCGGTCCCACCCAAGCGAGCATCCTCAAACGAGCTCAACAGGCCCAGTTGCTCGATATCCAGGTACATGACATTCGGCAATTTGCCACTGATCGCCACCAAACGTGTGACGATACGCCATACGGTGGAGGTGCGGGTATGGTCATGAAAATTGCCCCCCTCGCTGCCGCCATCCGCCAGGTGAGTGCCGATGCGGAGCCAGTCCCACATGTCATTTATCTGACGCCGGACGGCGAGCCGTTCCGCCAGCAGATGGCCCAACACCTGAGTACATTGCCACGCGTCATGTTGATTTGTGGGCACTATGAGGGCATCGATGAGCGCGTCCGCACGCATTTTGTGCATCAAGAAATCTCGCTGGGTGATTATGTGCTGACGGGTGGAGAACTAGCTGCCATGGTCGTTATCGATGCTGTTGGACGCTTGGTCAGTGGGGTCATCAGTGCTGATTCACTGGCCGAGGAGTCACACAGCGATGCCCTGCTCGAGTACCCACACTACACCAGACCAGCGGTCTGGGAAGGCGCGAGTATCCCCGATGTACTAAGCAGTGGGCACCATGGCGCCATTGCCACCTGGCGCCGCGAGCAACGCTTGTTGCGGACGCTCCAACGGCGCCCAGACATGCTCGCCCAGGCGGTGCTGAGCGCCAGCGATCGGGCATTTTTGCGACAACACGGCTGGCAAGACCCTACCCACAAACGCTGATTACCAACCGTCGACACGACCTATACAGCCTTGGCAAACAAGCCCTCACAGGCAGTCTGACAACAAATTGTCATCTGTCTGATAGACATCCTGCTTGCCCAACCAGACATTGTCAATTATAATGTGCTGTGGAATATGGCGAAAGATCGTGGTATATGCGTTGGAATCCCCATCGACTTTGACACGCATACTTGCCACAGATGAGACGGAGGATTCCGATGTTCGGAAGCAAAAAGCCACAGACTGCAATGGCAACTGTAAGTAATACAAAGCCGGAGACAGTCATTGGGAGCAACACCAGTTTCGTTGGGACGATCAAGTCCGACGGCAACATGCGTATTGATGGCACGGTCGAAGGTGACGTCGAGGTGCTGGGGAATCTGATTATCGGTGAGACCGGGCGTGTGATTGCCACCGTCAAGGCTCAGAACTGCCATGTATCAGGTGCAGTACGCGGTGAGATTACCGTGGTCGATCAGCTTGAGATTTCGCCCACCGGCAAGGTCTGGGGCGACATCATGACCTCGGCATTGCACATCGAGCCAGGCGGTTTGTTCCGCGGGCAGAGCACCATGTCAGCCAATGCTGACGAGCCATTGTTGCTCGACGCGCCAACCTCACGTAGCGACCACTAATGATGGATTCCAGTGCACGTGAGCCTAGGCAAACGCGCACACGGCCGACGACCGAGCGTGCCGCCAATCGTGTACAAACGCGCTGGCGCCTTCCGTTTGGTCGTCGCCGAGTTTCACCGGCGATTGTCATTTTGGCTATCGCCAGTGTGCTGTTTGCTATCAATTTCATTCAGCAGGTGGTGCGCCAGGCACAGCTCGAAGCATACCGCGATCGCGTCATGCAAGACATTGCGGCGCTCGAATCCACGAATGCGGAGCTCTTGGCTCAGGCTGAATACTACGAGTCGGATGATTACGCCGAACTCGTAGCCCGTGAACAATTCGGCTATGCCCGCGAAGGCGACGTCGTACTCATGCCCACGTTCCCCGAACGCGGTGTACTTGAGGTGCCTGCACCATCCCCCACCACCAATCAAATCATCCCCCCCCAACCCAATTGGATGGACTGGTTCAACTTCCTACGTAGCGATTCATGAGCATCTCCTTTTCGATTGTGATTGTCAACTGGAACGGGCGTCATCTGCTCGAGCAGTGTCTTGCCGACCTGACTCCCACGCTTGATGCCAACGATCAGGTGATTATCGTCGACAACGGCTCACATGATGGCAGTGTGCAGTGGCTTGCCTCGCACTACCCGCACATTACCTGTGTGGCCTTGCCACACAATCTTGGCTTTGCAGGTGGCAACAATGCCGCTTTGCCGTACTGCCGACATGACTGGATATTGCTCCTCAACAACGATGCGTTTGTTGAGGCTGATGCCATAAGCCACCTCCGTGCCACAATTACCACTGCGGCATCAGACGTTGGTGCAGTATCAGCGACGCTGGTCTTTGCCCACGCGCCTGATCTCGTGGCATCTGCAGGCATCACCATGCGTCAAGACGGCGTGGCCATTGATCGCGATATGGCGCTCTCAGTAGTCGACCTATCAGCACACGCCTATCCCGTATTCGGTGCCAGCGGTGGAGCGGTCGCATTGCGCCGACAGCTGATTGACGAGATTGGGTTGTTTGCCGACGACTTTTTTACGTATCTTGAAGACGTTGACCTCGCGCTACGAGCCATCCTAGCTGGCTGGCAGTGCCTGCATTGCCCTCAAGCCATCATCCGTCATGTCTATTCGGCGACGAGTGGGCAAGGCTCACCTCTCAAACAATACTACCTAGGACGCAACCGTTGGCGGACGCTCATCCGTTGCCTACCGACGCGTATCTGGCGGACGCACTGGCACCGCATCATCGGTTATGACCTCGCCGCCTGTGCAGTACTCGCCCTGCGCGGGCACTGGCACGGCATCTGGGGGCGCTTGCAGGTCATTCGCACTTGGACTGAACTGTGCGCCCAGCGGCATCACATCCAGCGCACGCGCGTGGCAAACGCCGATACCACCCTGGCGGCCTGGTTGGCACCTGCCCCTTGGCCGTGGCAAGAATACCGCGAAATCCGCAGACTTCAACAGATTCTGCAGCACCGTTCTACAAAGGAGTCCTCATGATTGCATTTCGTACGTTTTGGGAAAGCTGTCTTGTAATTTTTGAAGAACTCTTCATCACCATCGCTGCCAATCTGCTGTGGTGTGTGCTAGCATTGCCACTCCCGTATTTCGCCTTCATACTCTGGCAAGAGCAACTCTACCCTGGCGCAATTATCCTCGCGTTGCTTGCTCCGTTGATGATGGGGCTAACGAGTGGCGCCATGACGCGCCTAGCACGCTACCTGGCCGATGGCAAAGCCGTCAAGTGGGAACTACTCTTGGATGGCATCCGCGAACAACCGCTGCGCCGCATCAAAATCTGGTACTTGTGGAGCGTCGTCTTCTACGCCTGTCTGTTCAACGTGTGGTTCTATGGGTCGTCAGACGGTATGCCCTTTTATTTGGCCGCGCTCTTCTTTGACCTTACCATCTTGTGGCTGGGGTACTTGGCGTTTCTGTTGCCCATGAGCGAACGCTACCCCGATCACTCACTACCCACATTGCTACGCAATAGTGCGGGGATTATGTTTACTATCGCCGGATCAATGATTATCATGGCACTCCTGATGAGCATGTTGTTCATCCTCTCATCGCTCTTCCTCATCCTCATGTTCTTTTTCTTTTGGATTTTTGCGACGTTGTGGGGCACACACATGACCGATGCCTCCATCAAAATCGTCCTTGATCGCCAAGAACAAGCCCAAGCCAAATCAGATAGTGATACCGACGAAGGGCCACGCCAACCCAAGGGCCAAATCCGCCCCAAATAGCCGTCACCCACGCAACGTGGTCCCACCATCGACGGGCAATACGACACCCGTGATATACCTCGCTGCCGCCAAAAACAGCACTGCCTCGGCCACGTCCTGGGCGGTGCCACTGCGTTGCAGTGGGATGGGGGCGACGGCGCGTGCCAAGCGGGCTGCATCCCAATCATCGGGTGGCAATACCAGGCCAGGCGCCACACCTGTGACACGCACATCAGGCGCTAACTCACGTGCCAAACTGACCGTCATGGTGCGCATGGCGCCTTTGCTGGCCAAATAGGGTGTGTAATTGGACCACGGGCGATAGATGCCACTGTCACAGATATTGACCACTGCGCCACTCCGTTCACGCAAATCAATCAGGCAGGCCTGAATCAGGGCAAATGCGGCCACTACGTTGATTTGGTACAACTCGTGCCAATCAGCATCGGTAATCTGGCCAATGGGGGTCGGCTTCCAGACACCAGCATTATTGACCACCACATCAATGGCCCCATAATGCGTCCGCGCCGCTTGGGCAAAGGCCACTGGAGCATCAGATGCCTGCCAATCACCCTGCCAGGCCCACACCGTGTGACCACCCTGGCGGAGCTCATGGCACAGCTGCTGGGCCGCTACCTGTGACTGATGATACTGGAACGCCACGCGCATGCCCTGTTGAGCGGCAGCACGCACAATGGCGGCCCCAAGGCGATGTGCACCGCCGCTCACGAGAATGACCTTGTCGGCGAGATATTGATGCTGCATAGTGTTCCTCCTCATTGTGTTGTTTGTCCAATATCACGCATTTAATGGTAGGATACCTGTATTCGTAGTGTTGAGGAGCAATCCATGTCAATTACGACATTTGTTTTTGATTTCGACGGAACAATTATCGATACCGAATCCCAGGACTTCGTCGTCGTCTCGGCCATGTGGCAGCACTTTGGGCAGACGCTGACCCTCGATGAGTGGCGCAAAGGACTGGGCACCATCGGCGGGTTCGACGCCTATACAGCCTTGGCGGCCCGCATCGATCAAGCCCTGGATGTGGCCGAGTGGCGGGCACGCAATCATGCGCAATTCATCGAAAACTGCACAAAAGAACCACTCCGCCCCGGAGTGGCCGCCTTGTTTGAATATGCGATTGCCCACAATATTACGTTGACGGTCGGTTCGAGCTCGGACAATGCTTGGGTGTCACGCTGGCTCACACAACACCAACTCAGCGGGTTGTTTCGCACTGTGGTCACCCGCGATGATGTATCGCAGGTCAAACCCTCACCAGAGATTTTTTTGACGGTGGCACAGCGCGTACAGGCCGACCCCGCCCACTGCATTGTCTTCGAAGACTCAGCACACGGTGCCACGGCAGCGGCACGGGCCGGCATGCGCTGTGTGGCAGCCCCCATCCCCGCATTGGCCGATGCCTGGATGCCACCCACTACGGTACGCGTACACACTCTGGCAGATTTGTCGCCAGATCAGCTCGTGAGCCAACTCACTGGCAAACCCGCATCAGCCGTGGTTGCGCACCCCGTCTAAAAACAACGTGACGATGGTTTGGCTCACCGAAGCCGTATCTTGGCTGCGCGACGGCGTCAGCGAAAAGGGGTACAACAGCCCCAACAACGCCCACGTCGTCGTGGCCAAATCACCACTGCGAATGACCCCTGCTACCTGTCCACGGTGCAAAATGTGCTGAATACCGCCGATGAACTCTTGATGGTACCGCTGCGCAAACCGACGGCGTGCATCGGCGCTCAAATGCTGTAATTCAAACATGGCTAGGCGCATAGCAGCCCGTTGTACACTATCCAGCCCAAGGAGCCCATGCACCACCTGATGCAATGCGGCTTCTGTGTCAGACTGCCGCGTTGCGGCCTGTACAATCTCGACGAGATGCGCCAACGACTGCTCCATGATGGCCAACAACAACGCCTCTTTGTCGGCGAAGTGATAATAGATGGCGGCTTTGGAGGCTCCCACCGTCGCTGCGATTTCGCGCATGGACACAGCATGATACCCCGAGACGACAAACAATGTTGCCGCCTCGGTGAGGATTTTGATGCGCAAATCGACCTGTGCGGTCATTGCACTAGAGGCCACGGAACAACCGAGCTGACTCATCCCAGGGAATGGATGCCAGCATGACGACCAGTGCCACTGTGAAGAAAATCGCTGCCGCACGATGCTTGCCGCGGTCATCTTGAGCCTTTTTGATGCGCCCAGCACCAACGTGAGCCAGCCCCACGGCAATAATCATCATGCTCATATGCTCAACCGCCCAAAAGCGCAATGTGCCGTCCTTCATGGCGGCTCCCATATCGGCCATGGCGGCCAATGTGATAGGACTCAGCACTCCGTACAACAGCAATCCGAGCACCAGCTGCAAGCTGGTCAAATGTACAAAACTTGCCGACAACTTTTGCTTGGTGGCATCCCAGGTCTGATTGCCAGACCACCCACGCCATGCCTGGACAATCACCAGCACGGCTGCAATCAACAGCGCCCAGCGCGTCCACGAATGAAGAAACAACGTAATCCCGTATGCACTCATCGAAACCTCCATATGATTGCAGATTCCCTGTACCATTGTACAATCATTGATCGGGTCATGGGTCTAAATCAATCATGAATGTTGGCAACACATCCAATCATCTGATTATTATGCAGCCGTATCGACTGCCACCACTTGACGCAGGCGCAATTGACTCCCAGCAACAAACACCACGCCGAGCACACCGGCCGTCACCAACAGTGCCAGCGCATACCCGGCCGTGCGATCCGCTTGGCTAGCCGCCACCGAACCCATCAGGGCTGCCCCGATCATCTGCCCCACACTAATCACAATGGTCAGCAAAGCCTGGGCAGCACCACGTTCGCTGGGCTCGGTCTCGCCGAGCATCATGTAGCGCAAAGCGGCCCCCAGCAACACGGCGATGCCCAGCCCAAAGATTACCGCAAAGACGTAGTAGATGACTAGTGATGCTGGCCACATGCCAATCAACACGAGGCTGACGACCATCAACAGCACACCACTCAATACCACCGGTTTAGCACCATACCGATCAAGCATACGCCCCGACACCGGCGATGCCACTGCCATGGCCAATACCATGGGCAATAGCTGGAAGCTGGCCGTTGATTCGCTCATCTGAAATGCACTCACCAACAGCGACGGTACATACAGCGTCACTGCCTCAGCCATGCCCGATGCAAATGCCAAACTCAGGATGAGCAGCACCTGCACCCGCCCAAATAAACCCAACTGCACCACGGGGTCGACAGCCCGCCGTTCGGCCCATACAAACACGGGTGCAATTACCACTGCCACCAGCAAAGCCCACAGTTGTGTCGAAAACACGCCTTGTGCCACTGCCCCGATCCCCTGTAGACCATATGCCACGGCAATCAACATGCCACTCAGCAACACACTGCCAGTCCAATCAAATGGGGCCCCCTGGCGACCGCCACCCTGTGGCAACAAGCGCAACCCCAGCCCCACAATCAAGACCACGATGGGCACGTTGATCCAAAACAACCAGGGCCAGCCAAACAACAGCAACACCCCACCGAGAATGGGGCCAATCAAAAAGGCGATGCCAAATACGGCACCAATCATGCCCAGCGCACGACCACGTTGCTCGATGGGGAAGACGTCACCCACCACCGCACTCGCCACTGGGAAGACACCACCAGCCCCGAACCCCTGAATGGCACGCCCAATCAGCAACAACGGCACCGATGCCGATGTCGCTACGACCACGGACCCAATACCAAATACGACAATGCTCAACAAAAAACTGAATCGGCGCCCGTACCGATCCGATAGTTTGGCAAGTAACGGAGTAGCCACCAGATTGGCGACAATGTAGATACCAAATATCCACGACGAAGTCACACTGTCCATACCAAATTGTTGCTCGATGGCCGGCAATGCCGGACCTGTGACAGCAATATCCAGCGCTGCCATCAAGACCCCCAAAAACAATACCAACAACAATTGATTGCGGGCTTTTTCGGTCATCTGATCTGCCATAATCTCCTCCAATGGCATGTACTGACCGACCGGTCAGTATGTTTTTCACATCATATGCCACACGTGCAATTTGTCAACATCCAGCCCAGCAAATCTCGGTATACTACACCTACACGATTCGTGTACGCACAGTACATCTACATCCAAGGAACAATGTATGCTTGATCCACGTATGACCAAACTCGCCCAACTCTTGGTCACGCACTCGATGCGCGTAGCACCGGGTGAAAAGGTCCTCATTGAGGCATTCGACATCCCCAGCGAAATGACCGTAGCGCTGGTACGCGCCGTAGCTGATGTCGGCGGCCAACCGCTCGTCAGCACCTACCAACAGCCCGTCATGCGTGCCTTGTACCAGGCTGCCACTGCCGAACAAATGCAGACCATCGGAGCCGTCGAGCGGGCTCGCATGGAGGCAGTGCAGTGCTATGTGGGCATGCGCGGATCGCACAACACGACCGAAATGAGCGATGTGCCCCGTGAAAAGGTCGAGCTCTACGAAAAGCACTGGTGGAACCACGTACACAGTGCGGTACGCGTACCGAGCACCAAATGGGTGGTATTGCGCTGGCCCACACCGTCAATGGCGCAATCTGCCAGCATGAGCACCGAAGCCTTTGAGGATTTCTACTTCGATGTGTGTACGGGCGTCGATTATGTCGCCATGCAAAAGGCCATGGAGCCCCTCGAAGCCCTGATGCGGCGCACCGACCGTGTCCACATCAAAGGCCCTGGCACCGACCTACGCTTTAGCATCAAAGGCATCGGCGTAGTACCCTGCTACGGCGAACGCAACATCCCCGACGGTGAAATCTACACCTGCCCCGTGGTGGATTCGGTCGAAGGGCATGTCACCTACAACTGTGAGTCCCTGTACCGCGGTACCGTGTTCAGCAATGTGCGTTTTGAGTTCGCCCAAGGCAAAATCATCAACGCCGATGCGGGCGCCAATACGGCGAAACTCAACGAAATCCTCGATGTGGACGCCGGCGCACGTTACCTGGGTGAGTGGTCACTGGGTGTCAACCCCTATATCACCAACCCCATGCGTGATACCCTCTTTGATGAAAAAATCGCTGGTTCGTTCCACCTCACTCCTGGTCAGTGCTACAAAGAAGCCTCCAACGGCAACAACAGCCAAATCCACTGGGATTTGGTGTCACGCCAAGACCCGGCTGTGGGCGGTGGCGAAATCTGGTTCGACGATGTGCTCATCCGCAAAGATGGGCTATTTGTGATTCCAGAGCTGGCAGGCCTCAATCCCGATGCCCTCAAACGCTAGTTATCCACATCTTCCACAGTTTATCCACATTACATACTACATGTAGTGTTCTATACGACCTGTTGTACCGTCTATGCCGGCAACAGGTCGTATCACGTATGCTATATAGCACTAAACATGTCTATTTGACAAAAATTATATAATTTATATAATTTGGTGGATACTGTTTGCAATGAGAAACATCTTCATGAGTGAATCCCCTATCACGATTACCGATCAAGTAATGATGCATTTACGTACTCAGATATTGAATGGAGACATTTCGCCTGGATCGCGTATCGATCAGGGTGAAATCGCGCGCCAATTCGGCGTCAGCCTGGTGCCGGTGCGAGAGGCCCTTGCACGTCTGCAATCAAGTGGGCTGGTACACATTGTGCCGCACCGAGGTGTATTTGTAGAGACAGTATCGTGGGATGAGCTGATTGACGTCTACTACATGCGTGAAGTACTCGAAGAGCAGGCTGCTCAAGTAGCAGTCAAATACATCAGCGACGAGGATCTACACCAGCTCGAACACTGTATTGAACAGATTGCCATCGATATCAACCATCAGGACATTGAGAATTTTTTGCAGCACACGCGGGACTTCCACTTTGTCATCTACGAGGCATCGCGCCGGCGCAACCTCATCCGAATTATCAAGCAGTTGTGGGATCAAAGCGACCGCTATCGGCGTATGCAGATGAACTTACAACCCACCCGCATGCAAGAATCGCAATTCGAAAACAACGCCATGCTGGCCGCGTGTCGCAAGCGTGATGGTACATCACTGGCACTCATGGTGCGTTATCGTATCCACCAGACCACGGCTGGGATTCGTGAGCGGTTACACCACGGTCATACCGTTGATTTCGACGGTGATGAATAAGCCTGAGTGGCACAGTTTCATACGTTTTCAGTCTACAACGAGGTAGCAACATGAGCACAATTCATCTGCGCGGCATTGCCTGGAATCACACACGTGGGTATGTCCCCATGGTAGCAACGGCTCAACGCTACCATGAGATGTACCCCCATGTTGACATCCAATGGGAAAAGCGATCGCTGCAGGCATTTGCCGATGCCCCCATCGAAGTCTTAGCCCAAACGTATGATTTGCTGGTAATTGACCATCCATTTGTGGGCTATGCGGCTGCTCACCCAGTACTTGTACCGCTCGACACGCGACTATCAATCGCCTACATGGCTGATCAATCAAATCATGCAGTGGGAGCATCGTATCGCAGTTATTGGGCAGACGAACACCTGTGGGCGTTGCCCATCGATGCCGCCACACCGGTCAGTGCGTGGCGGCCCGATTTGTTGGATTCTCCACCGCAAATCTGGTCAGAGCTGCTCACGCTGGCACGTACTGGGGCAGTGGCAGTACCGGCCATCCCCATCGACAGTCTCATGAACTTCTACATGCTGTGTATTGCGCTCGGTGAAGAGCCGTTTCAATCATCGCACACGGTAGTGAGTCATCAGATTGGTGCACAAGCACTCAGTGCGCTCGCTGAGTTGGTGCATGCCTGTGATCCGGCTTGTCTGACACGTAATCCAATTGCAACCTACGAAACGCTCATCCGTGGCGAGGCCGCCTATTGTCCTTTTGCATACGGCTACTCAAACTATGCGCGTAATCACTACGCTGTCAGCACACTTCGCTTTGGAGGACTCGTGGCGTGGCACGATGGTCGGCGCTTACGTTCGACGCTAGGTGGCACCGGGTTGGCCGTATCGCAGCACAGCCAGCATATCGACGTAGCTGTCGACTATGCGGCATACGTCTGCTCTGCAGCGTGCCAAAGCAATCTCTATGTGCACAGTGGGGGGCAGCCTGGTCATCGGGCTGCGTGGCAGAGCACGGCAGTCAATCAATTCTGTGGCAACTTCTTCCACGATACCCTGAGCACACTCGACGACGCATATTTGCGCCCACGCTACAACGGCTACTTGCACTTCCAAGACAGTGCAGGGCCGGTCGTGCACGAATATCTCCGCAATGGCGGTGACTGCGCGACATATTTGACCCGTATCGACGAGCTATATCAGCAATCACGAGCACATGCGTAGGAGCAATCATGTCACAGTCAATTCTGCCGCTGACGGGGCTCGTGGTCCTCGATCTGAGTCAATTTTTGGCAGGTCCGTCGTGCGCATTACGCTTGGCCGATTTGGGGGCGCGTGTCATCAAAATCGAGCGTCCGCAGGGCGGTGATTTGTGCCGTCAGCTCTACATTAGTAACCTGCAACTCGATGGTGATAGCACGTTGTTTCACTCGATCAACCGCAACAAAGAAAGCTACGCAGCCGACCTCAAACATCCCGCAGACCTTGCCAAAGTGAAGCAACTAATTGCCCGTGCCGACGTGCTCATCCAAAACTTCCGCCCGGGTGTCATCGAGCGTTTGGGGCTGGATTATGCGGCCGTGCAGGCCATCAATCCGCGCATCGTCTATGGCACGATTACCGGATATGGCAGCGAAGGTCCATGGCGCGACAAACCCGGTCAAGACCTACTCGTACAGTCGTTGTCGGGATTAACCTGGCTCAACGGCGATGCCGACCAACCGCCATTGCCGTTTGGACTGGCAGTGGCCGACCTAATGACTGGGGCACACCTGGCGCAGGGAATCCTGGCGTGCCTGGTGCGCCGCGGCATCACCGGGCAGGGCGGGCACGTCGAAGTCAGCCTGCTTGAGTCTGTGCTTGATGTGCAATTTGAGGTCCTCACCACCCACCTCAACGACGGCGGACAACTGCCCAAACGAAGCACAGTCAACAATGCCCATGCCTATTTGGGAGCGCCTTACGGCATCTATGCCACGCAAGACGGGTTCATCGCTCTGGCAATGGGGTCATTGCCCACACTTGGCACATTACTCGACTCTGAGGCCATTGCCGCCTACACTGACCCACAATCATGGTTCAACGAACGTGATCACATCAAGGCGTTGCTCGCCACACACCTCAAAACACACCCCACCCAACACTGGCTATACATCCTCGAGGCAGCAGATTATTGGTGTGCTGACGTTTACACATGGCCACAGCTGATGGCGCACGAAGGCTTCCACGTACTCGATATGCTCCAACAGGTCAGCCGCCCTAACGGGGCCACACTGACGACGACACGTTGCCCAATTCGCATCGATGGTGCGCGCCTCAAATCATCCAAAGGAGCACCGACGATTGGTGCTGACACCCAGAGCATCCAGCATGATTTTGATTTGTACTAACGCCGAGGAGGCACGCGCATGTTCCACCCAATCCTTTTTGATGACTACGAAATCGGCAGTAGTCGCACCTCGTTTGGGCGCACTATCACCGAAAGCGACATCGTCACCCACGCCGGCCAAACGGGGGATTTTTATCCACATCACATGGACGCTGAATGGTGCAAAACGCAACCATTCGGGCAACGTATTGCCCACGGTACACTCATTTTCAGCATCGCAGTCGGGATGACAGCCGGTGACATCAATCCACATGCCATGTCGTACGGATATGATCGCCTGCGTTTTGTCAAACCGGTATATATCGGCGATACCATCGTAGTAACCGCCACGATTACAGATAAACGTGCCCACGCCAAACGCACCGATGTGGGGATTGTGGTCGAGACGTTGAGTGTCGTCAACCAGCACCAGGCTACGGTATTGGTCTGCGAACACCTCTATTTGGTAGAACGCAATGCCACTCATGCGTAGCACTCTTGGGGTAAGTTTATATGATATTGCCATGGAATCACGGTATATTTGACAAATATCACATTTGTGTATACGATATGCACGTTCAACAGTAACCCACGTCGCAAATTTTATATAATTCACCCTTGATTTCAACAATGTGCGGATATTGAGGGTCGATTCATCAGTACGAACTACCGTTGTCTCAAAGGGGATGCAATGACCGTAGTAACGCCTGAATACAAAGTCACCCTTCCACCGAAACACGACTATGGCATTGCGATTGTCGGCTGTGGCGGCATTGTGAACTACGCACATCTACCGGCATATCGGCAGCATGGATTGCACATTGTGGGATGTTATGACATCAACCACGAGGCAGCTCGGCAGACTGCGCAAACGCATCACATCGGCACGGTGTATGACAGTCTTGACGAAGTGATTGCTGATGCTCGTATCGACATTGTCGATATCGCCGTACCGGCTTGGGAGCAACGGGCCATTGCCACACAATTATTGGCGGCCGGCAAACATATTTTGTGTCAAAAGCCCCTCGCCGAGAACCTCGCAGATGCGCGGGCCATCATGCAGGCCGGTATCGCGGCCGGGCGACACGTGGCAGTCAATCAGCAGATGCGCTGGAGTGCGGGTATTGCGGCCTGCAAAGATCTAATTGCACGGGGCTATATCGGTGAACCGACCGATGCGCAGATCAACGTATCGACGCTCACACCGTGGCACATGTGGCCCTGGCTACGCGACTCCGAGCATCTTGAGGTGATGTATCACAGCATTCACTACCTCGACAGTCTGCGCTACTTGTTTGGTGATCCGACGCATATCACGAGTCGTCACGCCAAATACCCCAATCAACTCGAGCGCGCCGAAACCAAAACAGTCACAGTCCTTGAATACGCCCACGCACTCCAAACGGTGGTCATGGTCAATCATCATGATGACTCGACGGATATTTACGCCACATACCGCTTTTTGGGCACCAAGGGCATCCTCAAGGGGACCATCGGGTTGTTGTACGATTACCCACACGGCCGCCCCGACACGCTGGCATATGCCGCCCACGGGGATGCACTCGTCGACATCCCCCTCGAAGGGCTCTGGATCCCCGATGCCTTTATTGGACCAATGAGTTCATTGATGCACGCCATCCAGACCAATACACCGCCCATCACAAGCGCAGCCGACAACATCGGCACATTGCAGCTTGTTCATGGATCATATTTGTCTGCATCAGCAGGGCGTACAATTTGCCCAGCTGAGTTGTAATCCAAAAGGAGTCGCCTGCAACCCAAACCTGGTTCACCGCCTGTCCGCTGATGAGTTTAGAGATTCCCAGGGACATGATGTGTACACACATCCACACGGAAACCGAGTAGTAACACTGTCACAAAGGAGTTGACAATGACGAAACACGAACAAGAACTGGCACGAGAGATGCGCCGCCGCGGATTGAGTCGTCGTGACGTAATTCGCATCGGTCTGCAGCTCGGGTTGGGAGCCGCTAGCATGGGAGTATTGTTGGCATCTTGTGGTGCAGACAGCACCTCGGACGCCGAAGCCCCAGCCGCGCAGGAGCCATCCAGCGACAGCATTTTCGACATCAATGCTGGCAACACTGGGAATTGGCCCGCCAGTGCAGTTGCTGATCCGGGTGCAAAGGTCGAAATCAGTGTTGGCCACACATGGGACGCCGTCTTCTTCGAGCGTCAGTTGCAGTTCGACAAGTTGTTCATGGAACGTCACCCCAACATCGTCGTCAAAGCCGAAAACACCCCCTGGGGTGAGTACCGTCAGAAGTACACGGCAGCGGCAGCTGGTGGCGCCATGCCCGACATTCTCTATACCCAGTTCTCGTGGGCCCAAGAGACCATCCGCAGTGGCCTCTACATCGCACTTGACGACTACATCGCCAAGGAAAAAGACTTCAACATGGCAGACTTCACCAAGCCATCGTTGGTCTCGTACCAGTACGACGGCAAGCTCTGGGGCATCCCCTACGATGAGGGTCCAGGCAACCTCTACTACAACAAAGACATCTTCGATGCAGCCGGCGAGCCATACCCCGACGACAGCTGGGATCTGGAGAAACTCAAGGCAGTCGCCATCAAGTTGACATCGGGCGAAGGTCCCAACAAGATCTTTGGTTTGGGTGAATTGCCCAGCCCAGGTGACTCGTTGATGGCCCCCAACTACTTGTTCCCATTCGGGGCACAGTACTTGAGCGAGCCCAAAGAAGACGCATGTCTCATCAATCAGCCCGAGGGCGTGGCGGCCATGGAATGGTGGGAAGAACTGCGCACCAAGGGTGCCGTACCTAGCCCAGCCGACCTGCAAAACGTGTCCTGGCCGGCCTTCCAGTTCGGCAAGATTGCCATGACGTTGCAGGGTTCATGGGCCACACCGCCCATCCAAGCCGGCTCGAAGTTCAACTGGGACATCGCCAAGTGGCCCAAGGGTCCCAAGGCCCACTCCACCTTCTCGGCTGGCAGTGCATACATGATCACACGTGACAGCAAGAACGTGGACGCCGCCTGGATCTACCTCAACGAGTACCTCTCCACCGCTGGGCAGACCTACATGTGGGCCAGCACCGGTCGTGGCAGCCCGTCACGGTTGTCGGCATGGCCCGCCTACTTGGGCTCGAAGTTCGCTCCAGCCGGTGCCAAGAACGTGGAAGAAGCGATGAGCCAGGGCATTGGCACGCATGACATCATCGACCAACCCACTGGACCGCGCGTCACACAGGCCGCTGGCCCCATCTGGGACTTGGTCGTCGCCGGCCAGAAGAGCGTCAAGGATGCCCTCGACGAAATCTTCGTTGCCGTCGACCCCATCGTCGCCGAAAACCGCGGCTAAATCCACCTCTGGTATCTACTGGTGGCGATGCCACCAGTAGATACCACTCTTATCACCCACACAATACACCCGAAATACATGACTGCATACCAAATGGAGGGGATAAACCATGGCCATCACGCAACCATCATCGCCACCACATATATCCAAAAAACCAACCCTCGGTGGCATGGCGCGTCGAGAAGAAATATCATTTTATTTGTTTATTGCGCCATGGATTATCGGTTTCTTGTTATTTGATGCTGGCGCGATCATTTCATCACTCGTCATTAGCTTTACGGATTGGTCTGCACTCAGCACACCATCATACGTGGGACTCAGCAACTACGACAAACTCATTGCCGATTCGTTGTTTTATAAGGCCATGGGCAACTCGCTCTACTATGGCATCGGCAGTGTGGGGCTGGGCACCATTGTTTCATTTTTGTTGGCCTTGCTCCTCAATCAAAACGTCTGGGGCATCTCACTGTTTCGCACAATCTACTACTTGCCATCAGTGGTCAGTGGCATCGCTGTTGCCATTCTGTGGATCATGATTTTGCATCAAGACTTCGGCCTCATCAACTCATTTTTAGCGTTTTTCGGCATCAAAGGGCCCGGTTGGCTTGTACAGCCGGAATGGGCCATGCCATCGCTGATTTTGATGAGTCTATGGGGTGCAGGCGGCTCGATGGTCATCTATTTGGCTGGACTGCAAAGTGTACCCGTACACCTCTACGAAGCAGCTGAAATCGACGGTGCCAATTCTTTTGGCAAATTTTGGAATGTCACCGTGCCGATGATGTCACCGGTCATTTTGTACAACCTGATTGTGGGTTTCATCGCATCTATTCAAGGCTTCGTATTGGTCTACATCATGACCAATGGTGGCCCTGCCAATGCCACCCTGGTGTACGGCTTGTACATCTACCGCACCGCATTCATCAACTTCATGATGGGGTATGCCTCAGCGCTGGCCTGGGTACTCCTGGTAGTCATCATCATCATTACCGTCATTCAATTCGGTATTGCACGCTACTGGGTGTACTACGAAGGCGACCTCAAGCAATAATTGGCTTATAACAGACCATCGAGGATTTTTATGCAAAACACTCCCTCACTTCGACCGTCACTTTTGGGGATTCGCAGTAGCGCAGTGGTCGGTCGTGTCATCATCTACATACTGCTCATCGGTCTTTCGGTAAGTTTCGTTTTGCCGTTTTTGTGGATGATTTCGACATCGCTCAAACAGTCACAAGACGTATTCACCTATCCGCCGAGCTTTTTCCCCAACAGCTTTGAATGGCAAAACTATCCCAAAGGCTGGCGCGTGCTGCCGTTCAACACTTTTCTCAATAATTCATTGATCGTAACCTTCTCCAATGTCGTTGGCAACCTCGTCTCGTGTTCACTCGTAGCCTACGGATTTGCGCGTCTCAAAGGGCGCGGGCGTGATTTTTTGTTTTTGTTGCTCTTGGCCACACTCATGATCCCACGCGAGGTTACCATCATCCCGCGCTTTTTGATGTTTAGCGCTGCTGGTCTCACCAACACCCTGTGGCCACTGATTCTGCCAGCCTGGTTCGGTTACGCCTTTTTCATCTTTTTGCTCCGCCAATTCTTTATGGGCATCCCACTCGACCTTGACAATGCGGCGCGCATTGACGGTGCCAACAACTGGCAGATTCTGACCCAGGTCATCTTGCCACTCTCTCAACCCGCCCTAGCCACCGTAGCGATTTTTTCGTTTATTGGCAACTGGAGCAACCTGCTCGACCCACTCATCTACCTGCGTTCGACCGAATTATTTACCCTGGCCCTCGGGCTCAATCTCTTCCGCGGGCAGAACTTTACTCAGTTTAATTTGCTAATGGCGGTGTCAATTATCACTCTGTTACCCGTACTCGTCGTCTTTTTCTTCTCACAACGTCTCTTTGTCCAAGGAGCATCGTTGACCGGCATGGGCGGTCGCTAGATACTGCACACACCACTCCGGAGATATGCATATGCCCCACCTGTCTATCAAATATCGTTCATTCGACGGCTTTGAGCGGGCCATGACAACCCAAATGGAGCACTTCCAACGCCTCCACCCCGACATCACCTTTACGAGTAGCCATGCTGGGCCCGAGGAGTTGTACGCCGAAATGGTCGAGCACGGCGGTGTCCACAGCAGCGACTACGACATCATGCTCGTGCTCACCGATTGGTTGCCTGATTTACAAAAACGATCTGGGCTACTTGATATGCGGCCGTTTATCACCGCTCATCCACCGCACGACTGGCCCCACGGCTGGAGCGAATCACTGCTCGCACTGCAACGTGGCTCACAGGGGCAAATCTACGGCTTGCCCTACCACGATGGTCCTGAAATGTTCCATTACCGCGCCGATTTGTTCGAGTCACCGCACGAGCAAGCCGCGTTTCGGGCGCAACACGGCCGTGATTTGCGCGTACCCGTCACCTGGGATGAATTTCGCGAGGTCGCACAGTTTTTTACACGCCCCGACCAGGGTCTGTACGGGGCCGTCATCGCCGGGCTCAACGACGGGCACAACAACGTGTACGACTTTTTCATCCACCTGTGGAGTCGTGGCGGCACACTCTTTGATGCCGACCTCAACCCCACCTTTGCCGATGCCACGGGCCAGGCTGCACTGCAATTTTATGTCGACAGCCTGACCACCATGGGGATTACCTCACCCCATGCGCTCCGCTACGACAGCGTGGCGGCGGGAGTAGCGTATGCGGCCGGCGAAGGCGCCATGATGCTCAACTGGGCCGGTTTCATGGCGGTGGCGCAACTTCCCCCCAGCCAAATTATCGACAAAAGCCGGTGCACCACCATCCCGCGCGGTGCTGGTCCGCATGGGCGCCACGCCAGCCTCAACGTCTACTGGGTGCTGGGAATTTGCGCGGGCAGTCGCAATCCGGAGCTGGCGTATCAGTTTTTGCGCGAGACGGCGAGCCCGGCCATGGACAAAATCACGTCGCTGAGCGGCGGGAGTGGCGTGCGCAAATCGACGTGGGACGACCCCGACATCCGCGCGCAGTTCCAGTACTACGAGGTCATGGAGCAGGTGCATACCGGCATCGACACCCTGCCCGCCCTGCCCGAGTACCCGGCCCTCAACGAAGTATTCAGCCGCATGACATGGGCGGCAGTCTGTGGAGACAAATCGGTGACCCAAGCGCTCGCTGATGCGGCCGATGAATGCCGCGCCATCTTGCAGAAATAACCAGCCCACGACAAAGGAGTCGGTCATGCAACAGCCCTGGATTGATCCGGCCTTCTTGAACCAGCCACCGCGGCGGTTCCGCAAAATACACCTCGATTTCCACAACTCGCACCACGTACCCCGCATCGGCGAGCGGTTCGACCCCGACGAGTTCGGCGATACACTGCTCGCTGGCCACGTCGACGCCGTCGTCGTGTTTGCCAAAGACATGCACGGGTACTTCTACTACCCGACCGCAAGTGGCCCGATGCACCCCGGCCTCGACTTCGACCTGATGGGCGCACAAATTGCCGCCTGCCGTGCTCGCAACATCAAGGTGTACGCCTACTACTGTGTTACCTGGGATCACTACCTCGCCGAACGCCATCCGGAGTGGTTGGTCTGGAAGTGCGACCGCACCACCTACCTGCCCAAATTCGACGAAACCCCGGGGTGGACCGGACTCTGCCTCAGCAACGCAGATTTCGTCGACCACGTGCTCGCACATACGCGTGAATTCCTCACCACCTACGACCTCGATGGGCCGTGGTACGACATGCCCTTCCCCATCGGCGGCGAGTGCTTTTGCCCTAACTGTCTGGCATACTTCCGATCGCACGGCCAAGACCCGCTCGATGTGGCCGCCCAGCGCGCCCACAAACAGCAGTTGCTGACCAATTTTATGCGTCGTTGTCATGATTTGGCACACGCCATCAACCCCGACTACCAGGTCGACCAAAACAACCAGACCAGCATTGGGCTGGGCGAACGCATCGCACATCTCGACAACGTGGACATCGAAGCACTGCCGACCGGCGGCTGGGGCTACCTCTACTACCCCACCAACGTGCGCTATGCCCGCACGTTTGGGCAAAGCGTAGTGGGCATGACAGGCAGATTCCATCGCTCGTGGGCCGATTTCGGTGGTCTCAAACACCCCAAACAACTGCTCAGCGAGCTGCCCGGCATCGTGGCCCACGGCGCGCAGATTTCCATCGGCGATCAACCACCACCCCATGGGCGCCTCGACCCAGCCGTCTACGCCGCCATCGGGGTCGGCTACCAGTACATCGCCAGCATTGAGCCCTGGCTGATACGCGCCGCCCCCGTCACCGAGGCGGCGATTGTGGTCGCCGATTTGCCCCTCACCGACATCGGCGATCAACTGGTCATCGGTGGTAGTGGCCGCCATGAAAAGGAAGGCCCGGTCTACGGCGCCGTCAAACTCCTGACCGAACTGCAGTTGCAGTTCGACATCGTCGAAGGCGGCGACACGCTCAATCGCTATCGCCTGATTGTGCTCCCCGACACCCTCACGGTCACACCTCACCTAGCCCAGCAACTGCGTGACTACCTGGCCAAGGGCGGCAAAATCATTGCCAGCCATCAGGCCATCAGAGGCGAGCACGACACCTGCTGGAATGCCGATTTAGGGCTACACTATGCCGGCGAGTCGCCGTTTGCACCGGCCTTTTTGTGCCTCGACCACACGCACTTCCCCGACATCCCGGATTTCGAGTATGCCCTCTACTACGGCACTGCGCAGTGGCGTGGTGGCACACAGGTGCTCGCCCGAGTCGGTGAACCCCTCTTCCAGCGCAGTGCGGCGCACTACACCAGCCACGCCCAATCGCCGTTTGACCATGTCAGTGAATACACGGCGGTCACCAAAAATGACCAGATGACCGCAGTCGCATTTCCCGTGTTTGGCAGTTATTTCAAAAGCGGCTACTGGGTCTACCGCGAACTCCTGCGCACACTGCTCGGCAATCTCTTGCCACAGCGTCTCATCCAGAGCAATGCGCCACTTAGCAGTGAAATCAGCGTGACCTATCAGGCCGCCAGCGCAGAGCACCCGGCCCGCTACCTGGTGCACGTGGTCAACTACTCGCCCAACCGGCGGGCCACGCCACACATGGAATACCTCGAAGACCCCATCCCACTGCACGACATCACGGTCACCGTAGGAGTGAGCGAGCAGGTGACACGTGCATACCTCGCCCCCGACGGGACTTCGTTGCCGCTCACGGGATCGGCCGGTGCCTGGCAGTGCACCATCCCAACCATCACGTATGGTGCCATACTCGTCCTCGAACTCGCCGCTCACACAGCGTAATCACACACGAAGGAGCTTATTGGTATGAAATTTGATGCAACTCTCCAAGCCGTACAACAACACCAGGTACCCCAGTGGTTCCACGACGCCAAATTGGGCATTTTCATCCACTGGGGGCTCTATTCGGTGCCCGGTTGGGCCCCCACCACCGGCCCTCTGCACGACGTGGTCGCCCAAGAAGGCTGGCAGGGGTGGTTTCGGCGCAACCCGTATGCCGAGTGGTACATGAACTCGTTGCGCGTGCCGGGGAGTGTCACAGCCGAGTACCACAACGAGCAGTTCGGTGACAAGAGCTACGGCGACTTCGCCAACGATTTCAAAGTTGCCACGGCCAACTGGGATGCCAGCACCTGGGCCGATCTTTTTGCGCAGGCAGGTGCCAAATACGTGGTACTCACCACCAAGCACCACGACGGATTTTTGCTGTGGCCCAGCGAGCAACCCAACCCGTTCATCGCCGATTACCAGGTCCAACGCGACCTCGTCGGCGAATTGAGCGACGCCGTGCGCGCCAAAGGGCTGACCATGGGGCTCTACTACTCAGGCGGCCTTGATTGGACGTTTAACACGCACGTGATTGCCGATATCGCCGACCTCTTCCAGGCTGTCCCCCAATCCGACGACTACGTGGCCTACGCCGATGCACACTGGCGCGAGCTGACGCGGCGCTACCGCCCCGCCTGCATGTGGAACGACATCGGCTACCCGCGCGGCTCCGATCTCGGTGCCCTCTTCGCCGATTACTACAATGCCGTCCCCGAAGGCGTCATCAACGATCGCTTCACACAGGCATCGCCCGATCAAATCGCGCAAATCAGCGAGGGCATGCTCCCCAAACCGGCCCACTCCGACTACCGCACGCCCGAATACGCCGTCTTCGACACCATCCAGCCCGACAAGTGGGAATCGTGCCGTGGCCTCGGGTTTTCGTTTGGCTACAACCGCAACGAATCCGTCAACGACATGCTCTCTCCCGTCGAATTGATTCGCTCGTTTGTGGACATCGTCAGCAAAAACGGCAACCTGCTCATCAACGTGGGTCCTCGCGGCGACGGCTCCATTCCGGCCGAGCAGGCCGAGCGCCTCTTGGCGCTGGGCGCGTGGCTCACTACCAATGGCGAGGCCATCTATGCCACGCGCCCATGGAGCCGCGCCGAAGGCAGCACCGATGGTGGCCTCAGCATCCGCTTCACCACCCGCGAGCATACCCTGTACGCCACCATCTTTGGGGTGCCACATGGGCGCATCACCATCGCCGACCTGCCCATCAGCGATCACAGCATCATCACGCTCCTCGGGCATGATGGCGCACTCGCCTGGGAACGCACCGGCTCCGGCATCACCGTCACCTGCCCCAATCAGTTGGCCGATGCGGCCGCCTACACGTTGCGCATCACGCCCGCCTAATGC
>VFQS010001005.1_pt1 | contig 27680 bp, 37 predicted proteins | sample 3512361 | NCBI WGS metagenome assembly VFQS01 (sample SAMN10412375, study PRJNA504923) | tailings metagenome | isolation source: Relicate 1 Philex TSF3 active mining | place: Philippines
AGTAAGGAACCACATCTCCAGGAGAAGTTGCAAACTTTTCAGCAGCATCTGGGTTATTGTTCAACCAAGTCCAAGCATCTTCTGTACCACGTACAGCTGATGTTGTGCTTCCAAGAGCAATCAAGATGTTGTTCTTGCCATAAGTCTCAGCAAACTGACGTACAGCTGCGCCATAATCACCAGGATTCTCTTTAGAGATTCTATCCCAATGTTCGTACAAGACTGTCATTGTCATGAACTTGTACTTATTGTCTGTGTCTTTAATCTTCGCAAGAACTTCATTCATAGGTGTAGCAGGTGAGATGCTCTGGAATAGAGCTGTCATCCAACCAACAGACTTAGAAAGCTGTTCTGCATCCTTGAATAATCTGTTACGAGTTTGGTCATTAGCCAAAGGATTATCGCCATACTCACCGCTAGATGCTAGATAAGCAGCCCAATCCTTAACTCCACGTTGTACCATCTGGTCATTGCCAAATGCGTAGAGGATTGTCTTACGCATCCAGGATGGGAATACGATGTCATCTGGACTATCTGGCGCACCAAACGGAGTTACGATGTCACGCATGATGTCCCATGCAGGACCAAATTCATCAACCTTGCCTGAAGATGTAAAGAGAATCTGTGCTGCAGGTCCAAGACCTGGCACTAGAGGATTAACTGCACCGAATGCAAGGTTAAGTGACTGTACTGGAGATGTAACCTGCAAGGCTTGAGCCATATCAAGGTTCTTCCCAGCAAGTGCACCTAGTAAGTTTCCAGCAAGTGGAATCTTAAACATAGGCTCTTGACTGCCTGGCTCACGATAGATGAAGCCTTGGTCATCATCATAAGACATACCAGCTATATCATAGATAACGTTTGAACCCTCTTTAGTGGCTGCATCATATGCTTTAGCAAAACGATACAACGGAATAGGATTCTTACCGGCAAGTTGGCTCCACTTGTACATAGTGTTAGTGTGAGCTTGTGCGAACGGGAATACTAAACGGTATGCTTGAGCCCATTGCTTTTGACGGCTAGCATCATAGAATAACTCTTGAACATACTTAGACGCATCTCTAGCAGCCATCTGATGGATAGCCTGCCAGTTAGATGTACCAGCTTCTGCTTTGCCAGTGGTAACTTTCTTCAATCTAGAGTCAATAACTCTAAGAACATCGTGCTTACGGCCTATTGTCTTTACCTTATTGCCAACACGGAAGTTAATTGGATTCAAAGTCTTTAATGCTTGAGTTCTAACGTACTTAAGTTCGTCAACACTAAGCATATCTGCATAGCGAGCAACAAAGTCCCAGTATGCCATCTGGTATTCAGGACCAAAGTTAAACTTGCTCTCAAGGCGTGAGGCTAGGTTAAAGAAAGCATCAACCATATTGTTGATTTCCTTCTTACCAGGAGCTCCTACAAGGCTCTCTTTCTGGAAAAGAACCTTGGAGCCAGCCAAGTCTGCAGGGTCAAAGTTATCTTTTAGGGACTTTCTGAAAGCAGTCTCTAGTGCAGATAGCTGAGTAGAGTTCAATGGGCCATCAAACCAAGGAATGCTGACTGTAACATTCTTACCCTTGTTGTTGGTAAATGTTACTTTGCCATCAGCAAGTAAGTCCATAATCACATGTGACTTAGGGCCATTACCTGCCATAATGCGCATTTGACCAGCAAGGGTATGCTCTTGTGCATCATCAAAGAAGAATGTGAATATCTTCTCTGGCGATAAATCAGCCTTAGTAATCTTATCTGCATCCACACCAGCATCTCGCAAGAATACGTTCTTTAGACCAGGATTACGGTCATAGATACCTAGTACATAGTTACGGATGTCACTATTAGGATTATCAAAGTCATTGATTACATCATCTACAAACTTACGCTTTGCAGCTTCATCGCCAGTAAGCATTAGCTTTGCAATCTTAGGATTGAAAGCATCGCTACCCCAACGATTAAGGGTATGTGCTAAACCTTCAAAGAAGTTCTTATCGCCAGAACCAACTACCTTGTATACCTTGAATACCTCAGAACCTTTGTTACTGCGATAGTCAGATACGGAAGCACGACGGAATGCCCACATCTGGTAGCCACGAATAGCCTCTAGGAACTCACCTTCAGCTTCTACGTTGTTAAATGCGTTACCACCAAGGTCATATTGGTACTTAGCAACACGCTGTGTTAGCTTTCCACCCTTACCTGAGTTAGCAATCATCATTGAGATGAACTGCATTGGGTGGGTAATGATGTTGGCATGGCCAGAGAACATCTGACGCATCTGCATTTCTGCAATGTTACGAATCATGTATGAAGCACGGAATACCAACTGAGCAGTACGCCAGACATCGCCCATCTCTTCAGCAAGGATTCTGCCTGCTTTAGCCTTACTACGTAAGCCGTTTAGCTGGTACTTATTGAGTACTTTGAGTACTTCTTTGCTGTCAGGTAGGAACATAGTTCCCTGAGCTAGTTGGTAATATGCTAGACCACCATCAATCTTGATAGGGTCATTGCCAGCATTATAGACCAATACTTCGCCGTTTTCGGAGAGTTTACCTACTGTGTAGGTGGTATCTGCGTTCTTTTGTACGGCATTAATCTTGATTACATCTTTAAGGTCACTAATAGTAGACTCATCAGCACCAAATCGCTTGGCGAGGTCTTCAATTAGGTTATCCATACCATCTTGGATAATCTTTGCTCGTTCTTGCTCACTTGTGCTAGCAAACAGTTTACGAGAGATGTCATCAATGTACTTCTCTTGGCCTTGCTTGCCAATTACAGTCTTAATCTGTGCAGAGCTTAACCAGTCCTCTACAGAGTTAACCGTATTGTTCAAATCACCTAGGTTGATAGCGGTAGAGCGAACAAAGTAACGGCTAAATACACGGTCAAGTTGTTCTGCCTTACGGAAAGATACATAAGATACTGGATTAACCAAACGAGCAACAGGATTAGCAGTAAGTCCTGCTACTTCCTTGCGTAGTGTGGTAGAACGGAATATCTTAGGGTCAGTAGTAGGATTACCTAGGTATGACAAGAAGACGCGATATACATCATCAGATGTACTAGCAGCCGTAAGTGCTTTTACCATCTCGGTATCTAGCTTCTTACCAAAGAATCTATGTACCTTTAGTGGGTCAGTTTCTTTAGCAACTACTTCTGCAATTTGAGTAAAGCGTCTTCCAAGCATGAACTTGAATGCCTTACTAAAGTCTGTAGCTAGGTCTCCATTGTAAGCAGTGGTTAGACCAACATTCTCTTGAGCCCACTCACGCAAGATACGCTTCTCAGCAATACCTGCGTCTAGGTCTATAATCTTACTCAAGCCCTTGTACTCTGGGTCATTGATAATTGCTTTACGTAGATTGATGTCCTGGTCAACAATATTGCGGAAAATATCAATCTCTTTTAAGCGTTGTTCTGAAGCTTCTTTGTTCTTGGTTAAGACTTCAAGTTCTTGGCGAGTTTTGTTGATATCTTCATCAAGCGTCTTGACAGTAGATAGTAACTTAGCCATGTTGGGACCAAGATTAGAAGGGTCAGCAATCTCTGCAATCGCATTTCCTACCTGCGCATTCTTTGCGGCTATACGTTGAGCGTTAGTAATCATTACGCCACCAGTCTCACCGTAGATAGCACGGATGTTACTGATAGCATCAAATTGCCAAATCTTTTGAATACCTTCTAGGGCGTACTGCATAGCACGAGCAGAGCCACCTGTTGCCTTAGCATCAGCAATAGTCTTTAGAATATCTCCAAGAGTCTTAGGTTGGTCTGCAGCAGATACTGCCCATGAAAAACCTTTAAGTTCCATAGCATCGTTTCTGCTAGCCAAAGATACTTGGTCTAGTACAGCACGTACTTCAGGAGCAAGATTAGCATCTGCTTTACCTGCTTCTAGCCACTCTTCAAACTGTAGACGACGATTTACTTCTGCCTGCTTTGCTTTGCCAGGTAGCTTAGTAATATCTTCAAGCAAGTCAAGGGTCTTTAGTGGTTCATCTCCAGCAAGAGTAACTAGATACTCATCGCTTTGATGTGCACCGAATGAGATTACGCCACGTTTAGGAGCATCTCCTAGAACAATGTAACCATCTGTAAAACCTAGAGTGTTTGCACTCTCAGCAGAGAGTTTATCAATACCGCGTAGCAATTCACCATCATATACGCCAGGGTTAGAGATAATTTCTTTAACAATGTTCTCATTAGCAAGAACTTGTTGTGCAAATTCATCTTGAGAAAACGCCTTGTAAGAATCATCGTAAGTATTAAGCAACTTGCTTACAGTAGGCTCTAGTGCTTCAAATCTTTGCTTCTCAAGACGTTGTAATTCTGTAGTCTTGCGCATCCATTTGCCAGTATTACGCTTGGTGTATTTACCAACAAGCTCTTCACGTTGTTTAGCAAACTCAGCAATCTCTTTGTTAAGTTGTTCTGTCTGTGCAACAGGGCTAAACTCAGCAGCGCTCGCCTTAAACTTGGCAGCTTCTTTTCCACCCTTGATAATTGCCCTAGCAGAACCTGCACCAAACCACATAGATGGGTCAAGTGCTAGGTTTAAGGTAGCATCTACAAGTCCTGATAGAACTTTGTAGCCAGTTTTATCTGGATTAGATTCGATTGACTTAGCAACAAAGCGTCCAATGGTGAATGACTCGCCATTTACTTTGCCATAAGCTGCCATAGCCTTAGCTTGGTCTTTGCCAACTCGACTTTGTGGGTCGATAAAGAATCCCGCCCCTGTTTTTACCCCGCCCTTGCCATCAAAAACATCCGCTACTAACGAACCAAAGAGTGTATTCTTGCCACCAAGGGTAGCCAAGTCTTTTAAGAACAATCCTGGGTCTTTTTCTTGCGCTAAATCACGAGTTATTGTGGTTGCAAGGTCGTAAGGTGCACGCAATGCTGCAAAACCTACACGAGTTGCACCCTTAAATACGTCATATACCTTACCAAGAGTAGCATCGTAGATAGAACCTACGATTCCTTTGTCTTGTTTTACGTTCTTCTTAATTTTTTCTACGTTAAACTGGTCTTTTTTTAACTGAGCAATACCATCAAGAGAAACAATCTTGTTAATCCCAGGAGTATTAGCAGATAATCCTTGCTTCACCATAGACATAACGAGGTCTTTGCTCATACCTGGGTAGGCAGAAGTCAGCTCATTAAAGTTTCTATACATGTCAGGCGTAAGTGATGCCATTTGAATTGCGATAGCACGATTACGTGCCTCTCCTTCATTAGCATACAAAGCCTGCATAGCAGGTGAAAGATTAGATTTCTGCAAATCAGCCATTAACGATTCTCTTCATTGAACGCATTGACGATGTTAGCAAGGATAATTGAGTCAGGATTTGCCATAAACATGGCTCGTGCTAGTACTGCAGTTTGGTCAATTGCGTCAACTGGAGTCTGTTGAGCGTTACGTCCACGTCCTGGACCACCTTCAGCACCATCAGATAGTGGTGCTTCATTGCCAGGCAGGAATGCATCTGGATTAGGAAGTGCTGCAGCAAGTGGATTTACACCTGTAGCTGTTGCTTCAGGATTATCCATAGGTGCGCCAGAAGCTAGCGAAGCTATCTCTGTACGTTCTCCATATGCGCCACCTGATGCTTCTGCGATGTTACGTCCCTCTCGTTGAATCTTCTTTACGTTTCCGAGGTCATCTCTACGAGCGAATCGTCCTGGTCCTCCAGGTACATCTTGCATCGACATGTTTAATCCTCATCTTCTTCAAAATCATCTAGTGGATTCTTGATTGGGTCTGACGGGTCAATTATCCAATCAGGATAACTTGACCTATCCATTGCAAATGCTAAGGCAGTACTTTCATCCATTCCTGCTTTGCGTAGTGAATCATAAACTTCTTTGGTTGCAATTGCCCAAAAGTCTAACTTTGTTAGTACAGGCTCTTTAGTTGTTCTACGTTTGCGAGCTACTTTCTTGACAACCTTTTTTGCTGGTTTCTTTCTTGTAGCCACATTATCCCCCTAAGCCTGCCAATATTGTTGCTAAGTCTGGTGCTTGTTGTGGGACCCCACCAGAAGGTTGTCCAGGAGCGACTGGGGACGGGGTAGCCTCAACTGGTCCTTGTGCGCCTGGTGGAGTCATCTCTGCCTGCGCAGGTTGCTCGGGTGTGAACACGGCAAGCGCAGCAGCCTCTATGGTGTCCCCATTGCGACGACGTTCAATAACGTCTGCAATCTTTTGGATTAGCGCAGATGGGTCTTGTCCCTGTGCAGCCATGGCAGGAATAGCCTGCGCTGTGGCAGTTACAGCAGCGGATAAGTTGCTGCGCATCTTTTCGATTTCAATTCGTTGTTCTTCGAGCGATACGTTGACGCTCCATGGAAGTTCACGACGAATGAAATCCTTGGATACCAAATCAGCTCCAAGTGCTTGTAAAGAGAAAATCAAGGCCCGCGATGGGTCAAGTCCTGCCATCAAGCCGTAACGTACTTCAATTGAAGTGTCACCCTTGATGTCTTTGCTTGGTTTGTACTTTAACTCGTACGGCGTACCCTGTGCGATACCCTTGACACTCTTTTCTTCATCGAAAAGGAGTTCATCCATTTCGAAACATACTCTCATGACATCTTCAAATACTTCAGTCAGGATTGTCTGTCCTGCCTTGATTTGAGAGTCAAATGCACCGAGCAATGCTTGTACGCCTTGACCAGTGATGATTGAAGCATCAATGGTTCCAGTACGTCCTTCAGGATAACGTGCACCCAAGCGAAGCTCGCTCTGGAGTGCAGCTTGCTCCTGGAATGCAGCTGCTGGTACATCTAGTCTAACTCGGCCTACACCTGCTGGCTGTGCTGTGCGGATAATCGCATCAGGACCCATTGGCATATCAACCACATCGGTTGGAACAATCAGAGGAGCTTGAATTGACTTCTCTGCTGCTTCCATTGCAAGGTTAGCAAAACGTGCACGTGCAAGTTGTACATACAGTACATCATCAAATTGTCCACGTGATTCATCATCAAGTGATGGACGTCTTGCCACAAAGACATTCATCTTGCCTAGAGGATTAGCAGCATAGTTAAGAACTAAGTTACCGCGGTCTGGCAAGTAAAGAACTGTTACATCTGAATCTGTATAGCGAACAAGTTCTACCTTCATGCTGGTGTCTTGGTTGAAACCTTCACGACCAAGCAAGGTAGGAGCGTATTCTGGGTAGTCTACTGCTAGCTCACCAAGTGTTTTGAAGTAACGCTTGGCATATGCTACGCATCGACCAAATCTATCAAACTCTGGATAGCCACCCATTGGGTCTTCAACACGGATACGTGGAAGATTTGAATCAAAATCAGGCTCTACGTAGATAGGCAAGAAGCCGTATGAGAAGTACCAGTCAGAACCCCAGTACATCTGTGACTGTAGACGTGAGTGGTATACGTAGTTGTTAGCAATCATAGTGCGCTTGTCAGCAAAAGCACGAGCGCGGTCATTGTTAACATTGGTTGTAGAGCAGTTAAAAGATGGAAGTGGAGCTAGAACCTCAGCCAAGTCGCGTGCAGCAACGTCGACGAAGTTAGCCACCATAGGCTTGTCCATGCCTTCAGGGAATAAGTCAGGGTAAATCTGACCCATTTCACCTTTGCGTACAGCAAGGATATCCTGCATTCGTGCATCGCGGGCGCCATTGCGAATCTTGAGATTCTCAACCCGCCTTGCAATCGTCTGGATATCTAATTCCATCATAGTCCTATTCGTACATTGAGAACTCGTAGTCGTTTACGTTCATCACGTAACGCTGTTCGAGTTGTTTTCTTGTAGCCCATCTGTTTATAACGTGACTCTGGTTAAAGTTGTTACTACCAATGATTTCCCTGGCACGTAGTTCACAGAACCACAAAGCCATAACACAGTCGGTCTTACCCTTAGTGTCAGGCTTCCAAGTAATCAATTGTTGTACTAACGATTTAATTCCTTCAGAGCCATCCTGTGAGGGTAGTTCTATCAGGTTATCGTCTTGGTGTACGCCGTTACGTACAGTCCCAAAGAGACCAGACATAGCAGCCACACCGAAAGATGTGTCCCACTTGTTCTTACCTGTGAACTGGCTAGAGAATCTAACTCCTACAGAGGCAAGGAATGAACGCAAGTCATCATCTAGCGCATAGGCTTTCTGGTGAGCATTGATTTCAATACGTAATTCTTGTGGTTGGTACTTTTCAACCCAGTCATCAATCAAGTCTCTAATCTTGGTTGGATTAGGGTCTGTCATGTTAATGACATCAAGTACATAGCGTTGGCGGGTAACACGGTCAACTGTCAGCATAACTGCCGCAGTATTGCCTGTCATCGCTGGGTCTAGGCCCATGATGGTGTACCAAGAGCCACGCTCTTTAGGATGTCCAGGAACTCCCGGCTTTAGAGGACCACGCTTTCGCATCCTGTTGATTGAACCCTGGACACACGCAGGCGAAAATATAGAATCTTCTTGTACATCTTGCTGTTGGTAGACCAATGCCCAGGCTGACGCAGAAACCTCACTCCTTCTTCTAAAGAGTGCTGGTCCGTCCCATTTAGGATATAGACCGTTTTCATCTGGAAGTACCGTCTCATCTGACCCCTCCCAAGGCACATGGCTCTTAGGCCATAAAGTTACCCAGTTCTCTGGGTCTTCGTCCAATTCCAAAACCGCTGGCATAGCAAAGTAGGTAAAGGGGGTCTTGCCATTACTCCAATGGTCTCCATTACGGATTTCCCTGTAAAGGTCATTAGAGGCAATACGGGTTCCTACGATGAGCAACTTACCATTATCACCCAGACGGGTAACTACATCTCGCTGTAGCCACAGTAGCTGTTTTTCCCATTCGTGGGCATTTGAGGTTGTCACCACGTCATCTAGGATAATCAGGTTAGAACGGGCACCTGTAATCTGACCACCAATACCCAGAGCCTGTACGGTAGGGTCCTTTTCGGTGGAGTCACGGCTGAGATAGATTCTGTCAGCCTTCCAGGTATCTGCATCCTCTTTCCAGCCCCCAGCAGAACCATAGACCGCCTGGAGCTTAGACCAGCGTTCATGGCTCAGGCGCTGCTTGATGGAGTAGAGATACTCCTTGGCACGCTCCTGGGTCTTGGAGACAATCGTAATCTTAACATTAGGGTCCATGGCAATCCGATAGACGCAGTAGTTCACGGTGATGACCGTAGACTTAGCGTGCTCGGGTGGGACGTTAATCAAAAGACGTTTAGGGCTAGAAGGCTCGTAGGTCATAGCTGGGTGTAGCCATGAGGGCGTACGCCCCTCAAGTACATCAATCCAGGACCTATGGTGAGGGAAGATGGGCGAGTCTAAGAACTCCGCAGAGAACTCCTCAAAGCCTATCTTGTACTTGGCATCCCCTGTGACAATGCTGAGGGTGCGTTCGCCTTCTTGCCTGGCAGCTTCAAGTTCTTTGACAAACTTAGGGTCTTTCCGCCAGTCCTTCATCACGTCAGGCTTCCTACCAGCCCTAGCCAGGGCGTCTTGCAGGTCTAACCCTTGACGTATGAAATCTAATACTTTGGCTTTTGCCTCTCGTAGCTTGGCTACATTGTGGTGCTCTTGACCACCTTTAGCAGCCATATAAATCCTCCATAATAAATCCCCCTTCGCTCAGAGCCTTCAGGCTCTTCGCTACCCCCTCTTAAAAGCGAGGCAGTCCCTAAGACTGCCGAGCGGGAAGGATATTCGCTTCCGGGTACCGCTCATATCCTTACATATATACTAACCCGTTCAAATAGCTAAAACGAACGTTTTGTTATCAAATTGTTATCTAAATTATATATAAAACGGACATTTAGGGGGCACTCGGAGCAAATACTGGAAAAATATTATTTGCGGAGAGTGTGTAACTAGCGCCCCCGGCGCTATAAAAACTGGGGTCGCGGAGCGACTCGTAGAGAAAGTGTGCGAGCGAAGCGAGCGCCTTTCCGTTTTTGGGGCGAGCGAGCGTAGCGAGCGAGCGGTTTTTTGTGTTGGGGATTTAATAGGGGGCGTTTGTGTTGGGTGACTATCTGCCCACCCGTTCGAGCGTACTTTGGGGAGGCGTACGATTATCGTACAGGGGGCGCGGTGAGCTTGCTTTTATTGGCGGTTCATGAGATGATTTCCTGTGGTTGGGAAAGGCTCAACCCACTAACAAAGGAAAAAAAATGACTAAGACAGTTAAAGCCTCAAAGCCAGTAGTTTCTACTGATGTTGTTAATGTTGAACTTCAAGCCTCTTTCGAGGCGGTTCTAAATCTTGAAGCTGAAATCGCGGTTTATGAGAAGGCGCTCAACATGCTTGAGGCTGGCTCTATCTCCGTTCGTGGTCTGAAAGCCACCATTGAAGCGGCTATGGTCAAAGGTTCACTCCCTACCATTAAGCCTTCAACGGCTCAATACTTCAAGCTCTCCGGCAAAGTTCGCGCTCTAGCCGGTGGCAAGGATAAAGCTCTAAAGGATGTCCTTAACGCTACAATTCAAGCTAAGCGCCAATTCGGGAAAGAAGCTGAGGCTAAGATTTCCGAGGCTAAATCTTTCGCCGAGTTGGTCAAGGCCACGCCTAAGCAAGGCGAGAAGGCTAAGGCAGAACGCGCCACGCTCGCAGATGTAAAGGCGGTCATGGCTACCGCTGACGGCGTGATTGCTCTAGCTCTTAACGCTCTCCGCGAATTGTCGGGAGATGAAGCGATTATCTCTAACGGCGAAAACGCTCGCGCCTTGATTAACTTCTTAAATGTAGGTCTAGGCGTGACCCGTCACCCTAGCTCACGCGCTAAGTCTGTCGCGTAATCTCTAACGCCTAAGCCCTCGCCCTAACCGGCGGGGGCTTTCGCATGTCCGGACACGCGCAAAATTTGTGTCGGAATAGTTTGTGTAGGAAAGGTTTGTGTAGAGCCAAGCCGGTGGTTTGTGTTGGCTCGGCTCGCTACCCATAGCCGTTTTGTACGATAATCGTACCCACCTAGCCGTCACGAAAAGGTTTGTGTTGGTTCGGTTCGCCACCCCTAGCTGCTTGACTTAACAAGCCGGTTAGGGGATAATAGTGCTACCGCAGGTCTGACCTGCGCAGGGTGGTGCTAGGTCTTAATTCCTTTGTACCTAGTACCACCCGCTCTGTACGATAATCGTACGGACACCCTATCGAAAGGCTAAACATGTATCTATCGGAACTAGACATTATCGGTATCAGTATCGCTCTTGTCTCACTCATGGCTCTGGTGCTTACTAGCTCAGTAGCCAACGCACGACTAACACGCCAGCGTGACGATTGGCGAGATGACGCTCTATGGTGGAACGCTATCGCTGACGAAAACCGCGATGAAGCAGACAGACTTCAGGACATCATCAACAAGATGTCACCTACCTTCAAGGAGTAATGACATGACCACAACCGCAGTATGGGCAGGGACAGGCGTAGGCACATGTCGCATGTGTGAAATGCCTTCCTACCTCTACACTCACTCGCTTGTTGGCGAGGTGAAGAAACTAAATCTGGATAACGGCAACTGGCGTTATCAACAGGACGAACTCTGTATGGATTGCTTCCAGTATCAAATTATGGGAGTTATGACCGAAAGCTGTATTCGTGACGGCAACTTCCAAGTAGTAGAAACCGAGCTATACGCGAACCTTCGTGAATTGCGTGGTGGCTCTTTCCATACAGCATGGCAGAAACTTGAAGACCACTGTGACCTATGTTCTAGACCCTTCTCAGATGACGAGAATAGTAGCTGGTTCAAGAGAGAGGCTTCATCTGGTAAGGACCGTACGATAATCGTACAGGTTCACAAGAGATGCTCTATCTACATGGGTTGCTGCGATACCACATACGCCAATGGCTGGCACACCAACCACGGAGTAGAAACATGGCGGTTCGAGGGAGAGGAAATATGTAGGCTATGTATGGACAACAAGATAGAGGAGAGAGGTCATGACATACGCGAGTATTTCACCTGCCAATACTGCGAGTATTACCACCACAGAGATGAGCGTCAGAGCTGGAACGGACAGGGCTACTGCGAGAACTGTTATGACAGCTACCTTTACTCATGTGACGAGTGTGGCGACCAATACTGGGACGGCAACGACCACTACTGTGACTCAGACTCGGATAGTGACGGAGTTATCCATGACTACTACTACAAACCTCGACCTTACTTCTTTGGCAAGAGAGTTGATGAAAGACTTTACTTTGGTGTTGAGCTAGAAGTAGAGAACAGGTCTAATGACAGCACTCAAGACCTTGCTGAAATGGTACAAGAGGCACTTGGCGAGCGTGTGTATATCAAGCATGACGGCTCGCTAGATGACGGCTTTGAGATAGTCACTCACCCGCACTCTTTACAGGCTTTCCATAAAGAGTTCGGTTGGGAGTCTTTCCAACGCTTCCGCAGGGAAGGTCTACGCTCATGGGATACAGATACCTGTGGGCTACATGTTCATGTATCTCGTAATGCTTTCGGTGTTCCGTACGATAATCGTACAACCCGAGCAGAATACATCAAGAGCAGACAGACCCATGAGATTAAGTTCATCAAACTTATCTATGACAACGAACGGCAGATATGCCGTATCGCTGGTCGTAAGAACCCTGAGTACGCTAACTTCCATGACAAGGGCAAGATTGTTTCTAAGGTTAAGTGGAACGATACTGTCGGTGGTAGACACGCTGCTGTGAATACCAACAATGACAACACCTTAGAAGTTCGCGTCTTTAAGGGTTCACTTCAACCAGCTCGCGTACTTGCTGCTGTCGAGTTGGTACATGCTGCTGTGGAATACACACGCGACCTCAAAGTGACAGGTCCGAAAACTATGTATATCACAGAACAAGGCAAAGCTAGGTCTACCGCACTATCTTGGCTCGCCTTCTCCGGTTATGTCAGTTCCAATGCTGATGTGTACCCTAACCTGACCAGACTTATGGTCAAAACTTTAGAGTCCGAACAACTAGCAGAATAATCGTACGATAATCGTACAGAAAGGCTTTACTTATGTGTATGTTATGCGTAGTACCACCCAATGTTATTCCTGCTAGGGAGAAGTTGGAAAACTCAGCACTCAATAATCCGCATGGCTTCGGTTATGCGATAGCTGTTCCCAAAGAACAGCGTATCCATACCTTCCGCACTATGAACGCTGATGAAGCTATCAACAAGTTCATTGAGGACAGGTCTAAGTACCTAGACGGCTACGCTATGTGGCACGCTAGATACGCCACTCATGGCTCAACCACTCTCGATAACTGCCACCCGTTTATGGTTGGTCGTGACGAGAAGTCATACCTAGCACACAACGGAGTGCTACCAATTATCGAGAACAACAAAGATATGCGTAGCGATACCCGTATCTTTGCTGAGGACTTGATGCCAGCTATCGGCGGTGTTCAATCACTAGATAATCCACAGGTCTGGAATATGCTTGAGGATTTCACCACCGGTTCTAAGGTTGCTTTCCTTACTGTCAATCCAAAGGCAAAGCACCAGCTATATCTACTACACGAGAGCAAGGGTATGGAAGATACCTCTGGCGTGTGGTGGTCTAACAACACTTGCTATCTGGAGAGTTGGTACTCACGCGGTACTAATGTATCCGGCTATGCCGGTCATCTCGCTACCGAGGAAGAGTTCCTAGAGTGCGGTACATGTGAAGGTGTACGCGATTACTGGGAAGCCTTGTCACTTGGCGAGGACTCATACTGCTCTACATGTGGCTCGTGCTACATGTGTAGCATGTATAAGACCAACTGTATGTGCTACCAATCCAACTCGTACGATTATCGTACAGTTGATACCACCGGCACAGCTGCTTGGGGGTTCCCTTACTAATGATAAACGGAATGACTATAAGCGGTTTCATGGTTCGAGCTATAAAGCATGTCGAACATGAGCCACTATCTTACGGGCTATTCCCAACTGTCGAAGCAGCAGAGGCATGGGCTAGTATGATGTCACTACCAACTGTGGTAGAGGCTGTCTATGCGCCTATGTTCAATCGTGGCTAAGAAGTGGAAGCCAGTACCACCGACTCCTTACTATCTCAGTAAGCGAGCCGAGATGTTTTCTGCCAATGCTGATAGGGCGTTGGCAGAGGGCAGAGTATCCGATTACAACGCCCTGATGCTCAGAGCCGCTGAGTATCGAACCCTAGCGGGACAATTACCGCTAGAGAAAGATACAAATGACAACAACATACAAGCAACGCGAGTGCTATAAGTGTGGTGTGGACTTAGTTGTTCCAGACTATGACGATAGCACTTACACTTACTGCCAACCATGCGCCTTCTCAAAGATAGGTGTGTACGATAATCGTACAGAAAGGAGTGATGATGATAGATAATCATTTCCCATCTCTATCAGAGAAAGCTGCTTGCGCAGAACACCCAGCAGAGTGGTGGTTTCCTGAAGAACCACGCAGGAACGATAAGTCTTGGTCGCGTACACCTGACGCGATGAAGGCTCGCGCAATCTGTAAGGATTGCCCTGCTCTAATGGAGTGTAGGAACTACGCACTAGCATATTCCGGTCTTGCCGGTATATGGGGTGGTCTAGACCATGTAGAGCGTAAGAACTTACAGGAAAAGCTAGGCATAACACCTATATTCATGAGAGATACATATGACAGCACTGTCTTTGCTCTCATGGCTGGAGGTCAAGATGATAGAGGATAACGATAACTATGTAATCGAGTCTATCGGTGAGCAGTTAGCGCTTATTCTATGGACTTCCCTGTCTACCCTAATTGCTGTCGGCATGGTGCTGGCAGTAGCTCTCTAGTGTACGATAATCGTACAGAAAGTAAGACAATGGCTAAATACGAAAATGTAAAAGTCCAGTTATCTGGACAAGACGGAAATGCTTTTGCTATCATGGCAAGGGTATCCAGCGCCCTCCGCAAGGAGGGTGTGCCCGAGTGTGAGGTAGAGGACTACCTTGCTGAGTCAATGGAAGGCGATTATGACGCGCTTCTGCGTACCGCTATGCGGTGGGTAGATATATCATAACTGTACGATAATCGTACACTAAGCCCTTACCACTTCGGTGGTAGGGGCTTTTTTATTTCTCTTTTTCCCAAGTTAAACTTAATACTGACCAACCAATAACCAACTCTATGCTATACAACATCAAGTCAGGTATATCTCTTCCAAGAGCTCTCTGAGTTGTTTTGTTATAAGCAATACCAAGACCTAAGGTATAACAACCATAACCTCTATTTTTGCTATAAGATTTTAGTTTCACAATTACATCCTTTACAAAACTCGTGTAGTTCGTTAGCTAATAAGACATGCCCAAGCTCTCGCTTATGCGCTTCCCACAGACAGGAGGCGCAAAGGTTTGTGTTGGGCATATCGACAGACATAGCCGTTTTACTTAGCTTCCTCCTCGGAGGGGTCTTCTCCAAAGATGATAGTGTTATTGAACATTGAAACAATCTGTCTAAACATATCAGCTGTGTGATGATGAACTTCATTCCAGCTATTGACCTGTGCGGTCATAGCACTAGCAGCTTTAACTGCGTCTGCAATTATCTCAGCATCTTCATCAGCGATTGGGTTAATCCAACTCTTGGAGGTCGACTTCTCGCTCAGAGTCTGTAGTGCTTTCAGCGCTTTCTCTGAGGTAAGTGGTGGCTTCATCATCTGTATAGTCTCGCTCTCTGGTAGGTCTTGACCCGCCTAGTATATTTAGCAAACTGTTAATTGCTCTATTGACTCTCATTCTAGCAGCATCATCTGATATATGTAGCTCAGAAGCAACATCTGAGTTATCCATACCATCACCGAAGCGTAGATACAAGATGTTGTACTGTTCATCAGCTAGCTTCTTCATCGCTTTGTCGATGTCACTCATCATAGCGAACCAGTTGCCACCTTCACTTGCCACTTTCTTTGTAGCAGTGAAACCTAAATCAACCATAGAAGGAGCAGTGCTATCGCCCCTAAGAACAGCAGGGATAAGGATTTCCAATACTTGACGGTCATAATAATAATTATCCGTAACGTGATAACCAACAATGCGAGCTTTCTCTTTCTGGCAGTAGTCTTTCGCTGCATTCCTAAGAGACCTGCTAACAAGTTTAGTTGTTTCTTTGCCATCTAAAACTTCCCATGCTTTCAACTTCTTGGGGTGAGTCAAGAACCATAGCCACAACTCTTGTCGTATGTCTGCTGGTTCCACCATGTGGAACTTACGTGAGAACTCATAAGCGATAGCACCAACAAGTCCTTCGTATCGTTCTATTACCATGCGTAAGTCTTACCCTCCACCGTAAAAGACCTGCCAATGATAGGAACTGTAACTGCTGTCACATTACTGCGACGTATGTACAATACAGCAAAGCCTTGCTGCCAGTTAGCAGCACCTGTAGACAGGTAATCTGCTTTATTCAAATCCATTAAATGTCCGACTTCAACTCCAAAGAGTCTTGAACTAATCCGCCCGTTGTAGCCAACATGATAGTGCTGGATACCTTGCCTATGGGTGTGTCCACATACGACAGATAATCCGATACGCCGAGCGAGACTAAGCGCAGTTCCTCCCGAAGTTTGTATAAGGTTGCCTTCATCTCCGTGGGCAAGAGCCCATCCTGGGGCAAACTGCCAGATTTTGTCATGATAGGTAATATCGAGTTCATCGTATCTGAGCAGAGTCTCATACTCCAAAGAGCGTAAGCTAGCAAGTGCTGGGGCATATTTGTCGATGTAGTGTTCGATTCTATCTCCATGATTGCTCCTCATAGTGTGGAAAGGCTTATCCCCAAGTGAGTCTTTGAAGCCTTCCATAATCTCAGATGTCTTGTCTAAACCTGATTGTAAAGTTCTGGCATACTCGCCAGCTCTACCTTTGTTCCAACGTGATGGCTCTGGGCTATCAGCCTCATCACCTACACAGTAGAGTTCATCAGGCTCAAAGTCATAGACGAAATTCTGAAGAGCTGTGATAGCTCTGGCATCATGGCTAGGAGCTTGTATATCTGAAAGTACTACTACCCGCTTTACTTTCGATTGCTTTTTGCTCACGCTTTCTTCTTTCGTTTCTTGGCAGGCTTCTTCTTTGCTCTGCGCTTATTCTCCATAGCCACATTCTCTGACTTGGAGACAACTCGAAGATTGGACTTGCGGTCATCACCAGCACGTCCCTTATTGTTCTTGTGGTCTACTTCTTTATCACGTGGAAGACTTTTTCCAGTAGAGTCTTCGTAATCAACACGGGCTTTGTTAGAAGAAGTAGTAACAACTTCCCCATTTTTCTTACGACGTTTGAAAACATAGATTGGTCTACCACCGTTCTGTTTGCTGCCCTTATAAGGGCCAAAGCGCTTAATCATTTTTTATCCTTCGACTTGATAGAGTTAACTTTGTAAGCTTGCTTTTCTTTATAGGTTATACCCCAAATCTCACCTTTTACTGGTCTGTAGCGAGGTGGAGTTACTTCAATGTCTTCGATAACGCCTGCTTCTTTTAGAATATCAGTAAGCCATTCAACCTGAGCGAGCGCTTCATGTGCTGTTTCGCTCAACTGTTTTACTCTAAATTCTAGGAATTCTTTTTTATTTTTACGCTTCATTGTTCCACTGTCCTCTCAGTACTAGCAATCCAATGATTGCGTAGTTAGCCATATCCTTAAAGGAGTCCTCGAGGGACTCGTTCTCCGGTTCTCTGTTATTATCTATTAAGTTGTTGATACGTGCAAGTTTATCATGCATACGCACGCGTAGGCCGTTCAAAGGACCACCCGGACTATCAGAGATATTCTTAGGTCCATAATCTCTGTGCTTCTTTAGAAGCAACATAGCTAGCTCGTCATAGGTACACCAAACGCCTAACTCAAACTCAGTAGGTTCTAAATCATTCTGGCTTGTTGTCATTCATGAACCTTTCTAATTGTTCAAACATACTCTGGGTACCGAGGATAACCTCGGACTCTTCTACAAACTCATCAAAGTCCTCACCGCTAGCATTTATCAGCATCAAGACTACGCTTTGTAGCAAGCCCCAAGCTTCTCCTAAATCCTTCTCTTCAATCAAGAGAGTCATTTCTTGCAGGAAGGTGAACAGATTAAAGCTGTAACGTGGATTGAGCTTGACCATCCAGTCATACTCCACACCAAAGTGGTCCATGTAGTTGTACAGATTATCTGTGGCATAGTCGCACTTCTTACATGCGAAAGTGCCGTCATCTTGTGGCAGTAACATTACTGTGCACCTGCTATCTTTTCTTTGAAGTAGTCGGCTCCGTGAGTTCTGTAGAGCGAGTTAACGTCTTCGCCTTCCGGTGCTTGGATGACAGTAAGGTTTGACAACTCCCTAGAAAGGGACTTACCGAATTCAGTTCCGGCGTTATCTCCGTCAGCGAATAGGAAGACTTTCTCAAAGTCAGCCAAGAGCTTGGTATAATGCTTTTTCCAATTGTTAACACCAGGAACGCCAACCGCGGGTATGTTACAAACCATATCCAAAGTAATGGTGTCAATCTCACCTTCACAGATACATATGTATGACGATGCACGGAAAAAAGCTCCCACGTTGTACAGGTGTGTCGTAGCCCCAGCCAGACCCATGTACTTCGGTTCTTCGTGTCCGATACTTCTAAACCGTATGTCGACCACACCTGACCTAGTAACGTATGGGATAGCGAGCCTATTTGTATACGCTTCATGCCCCGTTAGCGGGTCTAAGACGACGCCCAAGCGTGCTTTTTCCGCTGCTTCCATTGTTATGCCCCGCTCTGCGAGGTATTCCTCTGCTTCGTGTAGAGCGCTGTGGTAATACTTTGCCGCTCTCATCAAAGATTCTCTGTGCGATGCTGACTGCTTCACGAAATTCAACTCCTTCTTTAGCCATAATAATAGCATACCCGTCGCCCTTCATCTGACATGCGAAACAACAGAATGCGTTGTCATCTCTTGTCGCTGAAGCACTGTTGTGTCTATCGTCATGGAACGGACACTTCATTGAGAACCAACCACGTCGTGTAGGTACACGGGCGCCGTAGTGCTCTAAAATCACTGAGATATCAGGCTTTTCAGTATTCATTATCTTTGAAAGCCTCTACTTTAATACGTCCATCTACGATGATAACTTTGTTGAGCAATATTGCTTTAGCAAGTATCTGCATATAGTCTGCATCGCCCCAGCCTATTAAATCCTCTAACTGATTTATATTCATTTCATAGCTTTCTTTAGTAGTTCTATCCATACTGATACAGGCATCGTAGCATACCAGTCAGCAGGATTGCCTTTACCTTTTCGCTTATGAACTACAGCACCAGTCCATGCTTTATCATTATTCATCTCAGTAATTAATTCTTCTACCCAGCCAGCTAAATCCATCTTGGCATGGTTCTTAATCTCAATGGTAACTCCCGGAATACCAGAGATATCACCTTTATCAAGGGTAGCGCCAGCAAGGCGTCTATCGGCATAGGGAAAGCCATTCTCACGAAGCCAATCCCTAAAGTCTCTTTCAGCTCCAGCACCCTTTGCTTTCGCAGCACGTGCAGTCTTAGCGCTACCCATGATATTAGTACCAACCGTTTCTTTGCCAAAAAGCCCACGCATTGGTGGGCTTGTCATATCGGTGGACTATGTATTTTAGTCCTTTATTCACTTGATATTGAATTGTAGAGCCTTCTGGTGTGCCCAATACTTGGGCTATACCAAAGGCAGACGAGTGAGGATTCTTGGCTTTCCAGTTCCAAGCAGATTCCTTACCCCATAACTTGGTAAGTGCTCGCCATTCCGCTTTAGCATCTTTACCAAACATCTTATTAAGTTTTTTCTTAGCGATTAATTGGGCAAACAATCTAGGACTTGCTAAGACCGCTTCTTTGGAATGTAATTTTACTATTACTGGTTCCAAATGAGTTGTCTTTATAATCCACGCACCCACACCGTGGGGCAAGGTTGCCACAAATATTGCAATCGCTGACAGTATTGATACTGTTGATAGTTTCATTGTTACTCCTCAATGGGCGCGGTTGCCTGTGTTCCACAGTCAGCACACTCCATATCTAGAAAATACATCCCAATAGTTCCGTCTTCTGCGAAGACTACCTTGAGATTCCATACGAAACTGCCACAGATGCACACCGTGGTTGGATTACCACGGATATCCATCGCCTTGTCATAACTCGACTTGAGTTGTGATATTGGTCTGGACATTAGGACCTATCAGGAATATCTGATACATCCATTATTTCGGGATTGAACTGCAACCAGTGAGCCGTACCCCCAGAAGGGTCTGCTTTGCCATATCGGTTCTTTACGGGCGCGACGGCTATATATCCTGGCGCGTCGGAACCTACCGTGCAAATCAGCGCAGGTAACTGTGCCACCATGCCCTGCAGAGCAGAACGTGGTTGGCACGGATTACCGGCATACGACTCTTTGGTGTGATGCAGTACGAGAATAGCAGAGTTAGTATCTCTTGCAAGATATTTTAACTCTTTTATTGTGGAGCGCATACCCGCGAACTCTTCTCCCCCATCATTGGAGATATCCATAAGGTTATCTACAACGATAAGAGTCGGAGCACAGCCCCACAACTCTTCAAAGGCTAGCACCTCTTGGTCTAAATCAGCCAGCGTTGGTGCTGACTCAAAAGACCAAAAGATGTGCCCAGAAGAATCATTGATTGTCTTTCGTGATTCGTCAACCTTTTCAGTAAGCATAACTTCTGCCTCTGTCTGAGTCTTTCCAGTAATCATCGAAAGTAAGCGCATAGCCATAGTATGCGCGTTTGTGTCGGCACTCACATACAACGTCGGTACTTTTGTACGCAAAGCTATAGCAAGTGCAAGTGTTGACTTACCAGCACCAGGGGTACCAGCAATCATCGACACTTCCGACCTGCGGAATATAACTTTATTGTTGTCTAGCGTACGAAACACCGAGGGTAGTGGTTCACCACCGATGTCCGCGCTACCAACAGCACGGGCAAGGGTTCTCATGTTTTAGAATGTATTCCAATCTGCTTCATTCCTGCGTAGGAAGATAGCTTCACATTGGTCAGGGGTTCCCTTTGGAGTTGGGCACATATATGCCTTCCAAGGACCCTTAGCACTAGAACCTTGACGCTTAGTCATAGGACCGTGCTTACAGCTGCGACCTACTGGTGCAGTAGACGGTGTTATTGTTGGTGGCACTGGTGATACAGGTGTTGCATCAGGAAATTGTGCCCCTACATTACTTACTGCCTGCTCAAACGATGGTACACCTTCAATAGATGTAGCCATAGTTGTGATTACAGCTTCAGCACCTTGTGGACCAAGAACATCTTCTAGATGTGTCTTGAAAGAAGCAAAGTCATCTCCTGCGATGACAAAGATTCTTCCATCAGGTAGCTTGCTGCTTACTTGAAACGTGGCGTTAGCCATTATTCATATCCTTTCGACTTGTTTCCATTCATCCATTTGCAATACGATAGCACACCGCAACGACCACAGGAGTTCATATTAGGCAAGAACGTCTCTGTCTTTCTCATCTTGTCAAAGCCAACCAAGATTTCTTCTACGCGTTCAGGTTGTAAATGCTCTAAATCCCACAATGCAATACTGCCAGTACGTGCATCCCAGAAGCCAGCTTTGTCTACGGTAACACCCTGTTTGGATAGAGCCCACGCGTAAACTGCTAGCTGTAATGGATGCTTCTGAGATGACGCACCAGTTTTGATATCGACGAGCACCCTATTCCCGTCGTAATCAGTCAGCACACGGTCAATGGCTAATTTGACTGTAGTGCCTCCAACAGAAATCTGATATTCCTTTTCTACAAAGTCTTCATAGACTGACCAGCCACGGTCAGGGTGCATGAACTCAGTCCAACGCTCAAACATCCATAAGCCTTCGCCATACCACCAAGACATGTCTTCACGAGAACGGAACTCCCAAGAGTTCATATCACCATGAAGTTCTTCATCTTGTTTAACTTGCTTGAACCATACATCGTTCCATAGTTCATCGATGTTGTTGGTCTTATCAAAGTCGCCTAAGTCCCAACGCTCTGTAGCTTTGTGGACAGCGGAACCGCCTGTAAACCAAACAGCATGTTTCTCAGGTACGGTTTTTAGTTTTGTTAGATAGTACTTCCAACCACACTCTAACCAAGTGTTGAAAGAAGAATAGGATATATGTTTAGGTAATTCGCTCATGACTGAAGTGTAGCAGACTCGTAGCACTTCGTGCAGACGAAATCATTTGTCTCATCTTCGTTGTATACCTTGGAACGGAATGGAACTTTCTCTTCACATTCCATGCATTCAATCCCACCGAAGTATTCTCTCCATGGGTCGTCGTGAACAATTAAACTTAATTCTCTCATTTCCCAAAGGTATCACAAGCAGCGCACATCTCGCAATCTAAATCATCGCAGATGAAAGCACAGTTGCTGCAGTACTTGTCATAACCACAGTCTAAATCGCACTCTTGCCAGCCCAGCCACTGCCCTTGAAGTGAATCGGATTCGCCGAAAATACTTTGAATAAAACGTTGCCACAATGCTCGCATTTGATATCTCCATCATGATTTATAGGAAGATTAATTTCTAGCTGCTTTTCGCAGCTACGACATTCAAAATCGTACGCTGGCATAGTCACCTTTCGTATATATGCCTGAACCCCGGAGTCTAAGAAATGCCCCCCCTACCCCCCCAAAAAATTGAGGTGGCAAGGGGGGCTGGGTCTTGGCTTATGCCGTCACCCCGTCATCTGAAGTTTCTGCCCCACGGTTTCCCGTGAGAAAACTGTATCACATAAAAACAAAAAAGACCCCCCAACCGAAAGTCAACCTATGTAAGTTGACCTTGAGTTGAGGGGTTTTTAGCCTCAGGGGTATATCTCTATACCCCCAAGGGCTGAAAGTGTCTCAAATAGGCTCCTAGACCCCCTAAAAAGGGTATCTGAAACTACTCTGCACCGCGTCCAAATTGGGTTGCGGATGAGTCTAGCCACTTAAGGACTGGACCGAGGAAGCCCGCTAGGGCTGCCATTCCAAGAGTTTTGAAATCTGTTTCACCGGCTAGGTATAACGCGATAGCAGCGGATGCTGCAGCACGGAACCAGGTCAGCGATACTTGCTTCAATGTCTCCATTAGATTGCCTTTCGTTTTGGTTTATGAATAGGACAGCAGGTACAGACAGTCCTTGTGGTAGAGGCTACCACCTTTTTCTTCGGCTTGGGCTGAAGATTAGCTACAATCTGGTTAACCACCTTAGGCTGGTTTAGCCACCAGAACCAAGGGCTAGTGTCATTAGCGCTAGCAGGAAGAATAGAAACATGTAGATGCTTATCGTGGCGATTACTACCACTGTACTTTCTGTTACCTTGTTTAGCATATTTTCTAGACCAGATTTTACCTTGGAAGATAAGATACGAAACACGCTCATCCTCCTTTAACTTCTCAAAGATAACAGCGCAGTCAATGCCACGCTTAGGGTCATGGGTTAGGTCTACTGCTAGCCCAGTATTGTGGTCCGAGCTCGGGTTCTGCTTTACGTGAGCAGCAGAAGGAAGCAGTCCATCGCTGGCCTTCATACGCTTCGGAGCAATGGCAGTCGCCTGTCGCAACAGTGCGACGGCAGCAGGACTCGCGGTCTTGGCTAGTTTCATTCATTTCCTCAAAACTTCTTTGACTAAATCGGTGAGCAGGTCGACCTTCTGCTCTAGGTTATTAACTTTGTCTTTCAAACTTGACCCGCCATTGGGCTTTAATTCAGTTAGATAATGCTTGACTAGCCATCGCACAAGCGATGCAAATCCGGCAACTAAAGTAAATACGGCTACGGCTAATCCAGCCCAATCAGCAGGTGTCATGTTATACGGTCCTTAAGGTGACTTCAATGATTCCACCAAAGCCAGAGAATCGCTTATCTGGTGGAGTCAGGCGGGTAAATGAAAGTTGTTCAATCGTAACTTGACGAGACTCACCAGTTGAGGTGGTAAGGTCTTGCCAGTTGAGCACGTCACCATTGGCTTCTGCATTTTCTAATGCACGAAGACGGTCAAGTGCTCGACCCTCGTATCCTGTGACAACATTGAACCTATCGGTCTCAACGTCATAGCAGAACACGGGAAACTTCAATACTCGCTGACGAGGTGTAGCGATTGTGGCTTTAGCCTGATAGCCCTTAAATGTAGGACCTAGAGATGCTGTAGTGCCATCACGATACAGGGTGAACTTAAAGGCTACAAACTCCTGAGCAGCTTCTGGCTGGGTTGTAGACACTTCCTGTACTGGGATAGATGAGTCGTATGAGATGTGGTCATACTCAGTACCATCTTCTGTAATTGTAGAGATGGTCATAGAGCCATTGTCAAAGACACCTCTGCCGATGATACGACGGAAGTTCTTAGGCTCTAGTGTGTTGTAACGGATATTACCTGTCTTGATATATCCAGAAGGAACTAACTCTGTGGTCGACTCAAGATAGATAGCACCATCTGTGGTTTCGTGTGCTGTTGCAAAAGCAAGACGGTTAGTCTTGCCTATGAAAGCTACAGCTGTTGTAAAGTGTTCTGTAGTCTGAGCAATCTGCAAATCGTTTGCATAAGCAAAGCGTAGGGTTTCAATCTCTGTACCAAGGTCAATGCGGGTAAGTCCACCATCTAGTGCGCCAACGCCAGTAGTTGCCCATACGAATTTATCCCGTGCAGCAAAGTCATAAACAGGCTGAACCGTCTCTACAATCAATGGACCATAACTTAATGAGCCATCTTGGTCATTAACCGCAGCAACACGTACACCTTTATTGGTGCCGATAAGCATATATCCGAGATAGTAGAACAGCTTTTCAACAACCTCGCCAGCAGGTAGCTCTGCAGCTACTATGGCAGATGTAAGGGTAGGCATAGCGCCAGAGGTGTTAAGTGTGTACTTCTGGATAGTGGAGTAGATGCCAGAGTGTCCTGCAGTATAGATAGCAGGGCCAGATGCGGCAATACTTGTATAGTGATAATTAGTGTTAGGGTTGGTGTATACAGGACTAGGCAGTGATGTAGCAGTAGGGCTAATCTCATAGACATTATTGTTGATACACATAACGATACGGTCTTTGATAAATTCCATAGCGCCATAAGTAACAGTAATGCTGTTATCGCTAATCATTAGAGTTTCATCAGCAGTATTAGCAGAGGAGCCAGTTAGTGGCTTCTTGTATACACGAAGTCTTGGAGTGCCAGCATTAAGTACGTTAGTTACCCAGTAAGCGTTTACGCCATCATCGCAGATAGCATAAACAGGGTAAGCAGAACCAGAGATATAATCAATAAAGTGGGTTACAGTTCCATCAGCAGAAATCTTGTCAACATCATACTCGTCGTGTAGTAGTACACCTTCGGTGCTATCCCACTGAATTGAACGAGCGTGCTGATTAGGGTGTTGGTGGTCAGTTCCAGTAACTGCACCTGTAGTTTGATGAGCATCACTTACTGACTTAAGTAGAGTTACCTGTCCTTTAGTCCAGACATTTACACCTTGCGAGTCATTGAATCTGTAAAGCACAGACTCGCCTGCAGAAGGGTCATAAAAATTAATCCCCGCTCCATTGTGGAACGAGGACTGACTTCTTAGCCACCAACCAGTAAGAGACTGTTCTCCCGGCTCTGAGCCGTTATCAAACTGTTCTTTTCTGAAAGGTGCTGTCTGACGTATATAAGGACGGCTATCAGAGATAGCGTAGAAAAATGGCAGACCGCCTACAGCTGTATCGTAGGAGACATCTGTGTTCTCCCATACTGCTGAAGATGAAACGATACCTAAGTCAACTGCAATCGCATAACTACTGCGACCTTCGGTAATATCACGACCTGCCATTATTCTCCTTTAGTAGGAATCCAATATCTTCTATAACGTCAACGTGGTCATCTACGCTTCGCGTGATTGGGAAGATAGAGCTTGCTAGGTTGCTCATTCTGCTTCTCCTTCACTTGGTCTTTAAGGTGTTCCATTGACCAATACAATGCGTAGTATCCAAAGTCAAGACTGAAACGTTTCATATGCTTGACAAGAGCACCAGTGTGTGCCTTAAGCTGGATGCCAGCTTCTTTCATCTTACGGAAGAAGACGATATCTTCTCCTACAAACTTGTCATCTCCTTCACCAAATTCTTCAGTAAAGAAGTTCTTGCTAGGTAGTTTCTCTCGCATTTTTTCAACTACACTGCGGTGCATCATCAAGATGCCAAAGCCAGCTAAGTCACAGTCAACCAATTCCATCTCGGGTAGTGGATGTAGGTACTCAATACCTTCATCACCTCTGTCTCTAAAGACACAAGGAAATGGGCGCATAGTGGTACCTTCAGGCTCTTTAGATATGAAGTACACACCGCTTACGATAGGTGCTGTCTCTGCATCAGCTGCGTGCCATAGTAGATATAAAGCATCTAAGTTAAGAACTATGTCGCTATCTACCCAGAGTATCCAGTCAGATAGGTTAGTGTCATACCAATGGTCTAATAATCTCTGGCGTTGTCTGCTGATTTGATTACCAGCTACACGCACGCTATGGCTAATCTTCATACCGTTAGCAGGGGCTGCGAGTGTTACACCCATCAGCCCTTCTGCAAACTTGCCATCAGCCATACCATTATCACACCAGCCGATGGTTACTGTTTCTGTTTCTTTAATCATTTTGTCCCCTAGTTGTTTTGATTATGGACAGTTTAGCCACGTGTCCAGGTGGTATTGCTCAGAGAGCTTCTGGTGTTAAGGTTTCAGGATTAATCCATTCACCGTTGACACGCTTCCATCCAATCCAAGGTTCATTGCTTGTGGATTCAATGATTTCTAAATCAGTTACCATTGCAGCAATTTCAGCACTATCTGCAACGATTACATTAACGACTTCATCATTATGTATAACTAAATAATCTGACATTACGCCCTCACTCTAACAATTACTACGCCTTTTCCGCCAGAGCCACCACTACCCCCAGGACCAGGACTGCCACCCCAAACGTTAGAGCCGCCGCCACCACCGCCGCCAGTGCCTGATGTGCCTGAACCGCCAGGATTGGAGCCAGCAGATGTTCTTGAGTTCGCTCCATTACCACCACCACCTGCACCACCCGCGCCACCAGAGTAGTTTGCACCAGATGAACCAGCACCACCTCCCCCACCTCCACCATAAGATGTGGCAGATGTCAGTGATGTAAAGTAAATAGCAGCACCAGCACCGCCTGGGCTGCCGTTTGTATAAGCTCCTTTATTTCCACCAGCGCCAGAACCAAAGCCAGCAGATGCCCCAGGACTACCGCCAGTGCTTCCTCCGTTACCTCCAGTAGCAGATACGATTGAAGCAAAAGAAGATGTTCCACCAACAGATGCAGTACCACCACCAGAACCTACAGTAATACTATAAGTTGTTACAGATGGAACAAATACATCTAGTTTTACTTGTCCACCACTACCCCCAGGGCCAGGGTTATCGTCACCAACACTAAAGTTGTAACCAGAGCCACCTCCCCCACCTCCACCTACGCAGAGAATTTGAATAGGTTCATTTCCTGGATTAGCGGTTACTTGAAAAGTTCCAGAAGATGTAAATGTGTAGACTTTGTAATCGCCAACGGTAGCAGGAGTTACGGTTGCTGTAACTGCTAAACCAGAACTTCCTTTACCTCCAGTAGGACTAAAAAATGGCATCGTATCTCCTAGGCGTACTTGATTGGACCAGCAGCAAGAACGGTAAAGGTTGCATCTGCGGT
>VFQS010001006.1_pt1 | contig 27679 bp, 28 predicted proteins | sample 3512361 | NCBI WGS metagenome assembly VFQS01 (sample SAMN10412375, study PRJNA504923) | tailings metagenome | isolation source: Relicate 1 Philex TSF3 active mining | place: Philippines
AATATCGGCCTGTCACGCCGAGGGTCGCGGGTTCGAGTCCCGTCCGCTCCGCCAAATTCCAAAAGCCACCTTCGGGTGGTTTTTTCATTTCTCAGTCATGAAAACCACTATCATTACAACAATATTCTCGTTTGAGGTATTTTTGTTAATTAACCATAGAGGAATTTCATGAAGAAAATCGCACTTGTAAGCGCAGCCGTATTAATGATGGGCACATCCGCTGTCATGGCCCAAAATAAACCACAGGCAGTGGTTGCTGTTGAAACTGCTCCAGGCGTCTTAAAAGTAGCTGAAGGTGTTCAGTTCCAAGGCAAGTTCAAATCGGTTGATCCAAAAACCCGTCAAGTCGTCATTGTTGGTCCAAATGGCAATGAGTTCAAAACCGTCTTAGGCGATGAGGTCAAAAACTTTAATCAAATCAAAGTAGGCGATATCGTCACTCTGACCCATGTTGAGATCTTGGTAGCGGATATTAAGAAGCCAAGCAAAGTTGAAATCCGCGAGCGCATTGAAACCGAAAAAGCAGCGCGTGCAAAGTTGGGTGATAAACCCGCTGCTGCGATCGAGCGTCAAGTAACTGTGGTTGCTGATGTAACCGCTGTGGATGACAAGAAAGGCACGATTACACTGCGTGGCGCGACCCGTACATTGGATCTGAAAGTGAAGGATCCAAAAGTGCTCAAAGGCGTAAAAGTGGGTACGCAAGTTGAAGCAACCGTTACCGAAATCATCGCGATTGAAGTAACTGCACCTAAGAAGTAATTTATTGATCGGTAAAGACCCGTCTGGTGTGAGCTAGACGGGTTTTTTCATCATGACCCTCAAGAAAACCGATTTAGCAAAACGCCAAGGTCTGCAGATCGCGCTGCGCCTGAAAAATGCCAGCAAGGCTGATTTGCAAAACAAGCAAACAAAGTCAAAATCAAACGCCAAACCTGCACCGCTATTGCAGTCAATTCTGAGCAAAACGAAACAAGACGAATCAAAGTCGTGAGTTAGTATTACCCCGCAGTCATCTAGACTCATCTAGTTGATTTGCATATGAAGCAAATGAATATCCAAACTAATTGATCTGATTAGCCCCATTTTTGCTTAAATTTAGGCTATTTTTGTAATAGACTAATTTCAATTCATAACTAAGTAATTACCAAGCAAAGATGCGAACAGGGGGGTGCGATGAGAACGAGTGAACCATTCAATGCTGTGGGAAGTATCCCAAAATCGGTTGAAGGTCCCTGCGCTTGGCGAGGCGTCGATCTCGCTCAGAAATCGGATTGGATCGTACATTGGACACCGGAACAAGTCGCCGAACTCGAGCGCGCAGCAGAGCACTTTGCTAGCACCGGACTTGCGCTGGAAAATATTACACCTGAGAGTTTCCCCCTTCAAAACCTAAGTTCATTTATTGGGGGGCAATTGCAAGAGCTCTTGCATGGTCGCGGATTCGTGATGCTGCGCGGTTTGCCAATCGCAAACTGGTCGATTGAGAAGGCGGCTACCATTTACATGGGGATCGGTCGCCACATGGGGAGCTTGTGCAGCTCCAATGGCAAAGGCCATCTCTTGGGTCACGTGCGCGATCAAGGTGCTAAAGTGGAGGCGGGTGCGCGTTTTTACCAAACCAATAAGAAGCTGGACTACCACACTGACTCTGCGGACATTGTGGGTCTGTTGTGCCTGCAAAAGGCGAAACAGGGCGGTGAGTCATTTATCGCTAGCTCAATGGCTCTTTATAACGAACTCGTTAAGCGTCGCCCTGATCTCATCCCGGCGATGTTTACTCCATATCCTACCGATCGCCGTGGCGAAGTTCCCGAAGGACGTGACCCCTGGTTTGAGATCCCCATCTTTAACTGGTATCACGGTGAACTATCGTGCGTTTATCTGCGCCACTATATTGAGGAAGCGCAACGCCGCTTTCCCAATGCTCCGCGCTTAACTAAGGAGCAAGTGGAGGTCATGGACTTGATTGATGCGATCTTGCAAGAGCCTGGATTTCCTCTACAGATGGCGTTCGAGCCCGGAGATATTCAGCTCTTGCACAACCATCAAATTCTGCATTCCAGAAATGATTTTGAGAACTGGCCTGAGCCTGAGCGCCATCGTCATTTGCTAAGACTCTGGATTGCCCCACCATCTGGACGACCCTTACCTGATTACTTTGCATCCCGTTGGGGCAATACCATCCCAGGGGATCGGGGCGGCATTATTGTGCCGGGCACCAAACTCTCGGTGGAATTGAGCATTTAGGGCCCCAAAAGAGCAAAAACCTAGTTGTAACCCTGATTGGTTTCCCAAAAATCGACTTGTAGTATGGGTTGTTGTACCTATAAAAACATCCCATTGTGGAGGAGACCTACTATGTTGAAGTCTAGTAAACGCCTCATCGGCAAATCGATTCTTGCAGGATTGGTGGCTAGTGCGCTTGGTATGAGCCCAGCAATCGCGCAAAACTATCCTAATAAACCCATTACCTTAGTTGCCCCGTATGCAGCTGGGGGTGATAGTGATTTCTCGGGGCGCAATCTGGCTGCTGTTGCAAGCAAAATGATTGGACAGCCCATCGTAGTACAGAACGTCGTTGGTGCCTCTGGCACGATCGGCTCTCAAAAGGTAAGCACTGCGACACCCGATGGATACACCTTGTTGGTATCACGCGGTGGATCGCAAGCGATTGTGCCAGCGCTCGATAGTAAAACACCATATAAATGGAATGATTTCACGATGATCTCGTTGTTGGATTTCAATCCGGTGGTATGTGTGGTCAAAAATGATGCGCCCTATAAGACCATGAAGGATTTACTCGACGCGATCCGCGCCAATCCTGGAAAGCTCAATTACGCAACTGCCGGTCCTGGTACCACTCAGCATTTGGCCGTCGAAGTAATGCTTAGTCAGCTAGGATTGCCATCGACTGCAGCCATGATGATCCCCTACAAAGGGGGTGGTGAGGCAACCACTGCTTTATTGGGTGGCCAAGTGCAATTCATCTGCAACAATCTCACTACGATGGTTGGCCAAATTAAGGGTGGTGCTATGCGTGCATTAGTGACCTCAACCCCAACTCGACTCAAGGATTTTCCTGATGTACCAACAGCCAAAGAAATGGGTATCAGTAACTTAGAACAGGTGATGGGTTGGAGTGGTTTATATGGACCCCCAGGGTTGCCTGCTGAGGTTGTGAACAAATGGCAAGCCGTTTTGAAGGAAGTCGCCAAAGACCCAGCTTGGCTACGTGGCAACGATACGGTTGGTGCAATTCCAGCGATTCGGTCACCCCAAGATACCGAGAAATTTGCCCGGGAGCAATTTGAGCTCTACAGCAAACTGGGAACACAGCTGAACCTTAAGAAGTAAAGAAACGTCTTAAAAAAACCACGGCCCCAAAATCTGGGGCCGTTTTTATTTGGTCTTCTCTTTGTTTGCCGCCTCATACAAAGGCATAACCTTCGGAATCAATGCAGATAGCTCCTTGATGCGATTCTCATTGGAAGGGTGGGTCGATAAAAATTCAGGTGGGTTCTTACCCTGACTCTCCTTGCTCATCTTTTGCCATAGCGTAATGGCAGCACGGGGATCATAGCCACCACGTGCCGCAAGCTCTAAGCCAATCGCATCGGCTTCACGTTCATTCTGCCGTGAGTTTGGCAATACCAACACATACTGCATGATCTGATTGGCTGCATCAATCGATTGAGCCGAACCTGCACCTGCTGCGGCAAGCGCAACATTACTAATGATGTTTTGAGCAAGTGCTTGCGAGACCTGCTCACGTCCATGCTCCCGAACCGCATGGGCAATCTCATGACCCATGATCGCAGCAATCTCATCATCGGTTAAGTTGAGTTTATTAATAATCCCGGTATAAAAAGTAATGCGACCTCCAGGTGCGCAGGTGGCATTCACAATCGGCGAATCAATTAACTGTAGACCCCAGTTCCAATTGCGGGTATCGTCCCGAAATACCGCTGTCTGCGGAATCAAGCGGTTGGCAATGGTCTTGAGGCGCTCATACTCAGGGCCACTGGTAATGAGTATCTTTTTCTTCTGCGCCGCCTTGGCCTGTTGCTCAAAACTAATGGCCGACATTCGATCGATTTGTGCTGCGGAGATCATCATGAACTGGGAACGCTGCACACCTACAACCCCAGGACGGCTGGTATTGGCACACGCCACCAATAGGCAGCATGCTACCAATATACCAACCACTGTTTGAATAAAACGCGGGCGATACATCAGGTCCATAGTAGTTAAACGCCTGATATGCAACAGCGGATGACCCGAACTAACTACGTTTGAGATTTGGGGCAGGTAAGCCCTCGATCAAGATGTTCAAGATCGCTGGCAAACCTTTGGCATGTAAGCGCTGCGCAGCGGGTAAGACATCAACTGCATCGGTGACTAGTTCTCCAGCACCACCAAACGCCTCTGCGACTTGATCGTAGCGGGAGGGTAAAAGCTCACACCCCTTAGCCCGTTCTTGACCATACTCCCGAATCTGAATCTGATACTCGGCATTCCAGCAGGCATCATTGCCCACCACACCAATAAATGGCAGTTGATAGCGAACCGCGGTATCAAGCTCCGATGAATGAAAGCCAAAGGTGCCATCCCCCATCACGGCAACGACCGGAACCCCGGGCTTGGTGTACGCTGCGGCAGTGGCAAAAGGAAGTGCTGCACCAATCGATCCGGCAACACCATTAATCACGCGGTTTGGGGCATGCAGGCAAGCCTGCGCCCATTGACCAATTTCACCACCATCAACCACTAATACCGAATCTGGATGGGAGTCGAGAATGCTTTGTAAGGCAAGCATTGCTCTGCCGGGATGCGCATGGTTGGGCGTCTTGGATGTGGCGGCCGACCAGGTATTGGGACGATAGGCAATTGCCTCATTGACCCATGGCAACCAACTAGCATCGTCAGCTTTAGCCTGAGTACTCTTGGCAGTTTGGGATAAGGTCTCAATGGAAGGCAGTAAATCAGCTCGCACCGCCAACTCTAGCCTGGAGCCAAGTGCATTCTGAGAGCGCTGAAGTTCAGTCGCTTCTGAGTCAATTTGCATAAAGCGTGCATCGGCTTTAAAAGTTGGCGAGTTACCAAACTTGAGTGTGAAGTCTAAGCGTTTCTCTAACAATAAAACACAATCACTTTGCGCAAGCACCTCAGCAAAGGCGCCCAAACTGGGATCACCTACGCCGCGCGGACTCTCGGTTGCAATCACTGGCACGCCAAGCACTTCAGTTAATTGCTGTAGTTCTCTAGCGTATTGGTAGCAACCACGCGGACCGACTAAAACTACTGGCTTTTGAGCAGAACGTAAGTGCGTGACGATCAATCGCGCATTCTCCGGACTTAAAAGAGAGTTTGATTCAAGCTTGGGTGCGCCGGGACTCGGTGTTACAGATGCAGCGGTTAAGGGATTCTCAAGCGCATCGGATGGCAGGCTCAGATGAACGGGGCCCGGTCGACCCGATTGGGCAATCGCGCAGGCTAACGCAAAATCTGCTGCTAAATATTGTGGGCCTGCACAGGTCCATGATGCTTTGCATAAAGGCGCTGCAATATCGGCTTGGGACATTTCTTGGAAGGCACCTTTGCCCAATTGGTTGAGAGGAGCATGACCAGATAACAGTACTACTGGGGCTTCGGCCATCGCTGCCGTATAAAGAGCGGACACCGCATTGGCATGACCTGGGCCTCCAGTGACCATTGCAATACCGACTTTGCCACTCAAGCGAGCATACGCATCCGCCATATGAACCGTTGCCGCTTCATGGCGCGTATGAATTAATTTAATGGCTTGATCAATCACTGCATCAAAAATGGGCATGATGTGATTACCCGAAAGCGTAAAAATTGAATTCACACCCTGTGCTTTAAAGGCATCCACCAATGAATGCGCACCAAGCCGTTCTGCCATAATTACTCCTTAATGAATACTTTTATTTTTTCTGGGTCGCAGCTGATGTTGGAGCTGTAAAGGATGCAGCCATTGCATCGTATAAAACAATCTTGACCTCATCGTTGACCGCAATATCCTTCAGTAAAGCTGCATTCTTGATGCGGTAAGTATCGGGTTTACCTTTGGGACCCTTGACCGAGATCGTCATCTTCTGGCGATCAATACCAATGACGATGGCAATAATGGTGGTGGTATTAGAAATGACTGAAGCAGGCTTACTCCCCAGCGGAGCAGAGGTTTGACTAGTGGTTTGCACTTCGCTACGAATGCCTTGGTTGTTGACCTTAGCTAATTCAATCACAACCGCCAACTCATGGGTGACGGTGAGACGATCGCCGACCTTTATTTGAGGGAAGTTCTTGATCTCAGGCCCTGCAACAAAATTAGTGACTGTGCCATCCTTATCTTTTAGGGTGACGGTGCGTGTTTTGCTATCCACTTTGGTAACCACTGCATCAACTAGTTGATAGACCTCATCAATCCCGGCAGCCGCGATGGGCGCTTTGTTGGGGTCAACCATTGCGGGCTTGGTTTGCGCCAGACTAACAGAGGAGAGACCAATGCCTAAAGCGAGGATTACAAGATTTTTTGAGATGAATGACGATGAGTTCATGATTTTGAGTAATGATTGATTTGACACCAAATGATTATGACCCGATTTCTCTGGCCCACCAGTTTCCCTTAAATTGACCCGCGAGCCAATCGATTAATTTACTGACTTTACTGGTAAGGAGTCGTGGCGAACTATAGACCGCATGAATTTCTTGGACAGGCATCGTCCAATCTTCTAATAAAGGCTTGAGGTGTCGGCTTTGAACCGATGTGTAAGCTACGTACCAGGGAAGGGCTGCAATTCCGAGATGCTGCCTGGTTGCAGATAGAAGTGCTGAGAGATTGTTGGTGTAGAGGGGGCCTTGCACCTGAATGGACTTGTTGGAGCCGTCGCGACCGGTAAATTGCCAACGATGGTCTCCCTGAACCGAACTGTAAATGAGTGCGGTATGACGACTTAAATCACTGGGTATGGAGGGCGTGCCAGCTTGCATGAGGTATTCAGGGGTGGCGACCAGAACCCAGGGATTCAGACCCAAAAAGCGTGCGCCCAAACTGGAATCGGATAGACGCCCCATCCGAATCGCAAGATCGACGCCTTCCTCGACCAAATTAATGTAGCGATCATCCAAGTTGAGGCTTACCTGTAACTGCGGATGATCTCTCATGAACTCTAGGACCAGCGGCGTTAGTACACGACGACCGAAGGCTACTGAGCTACTAATATTGAGCTTTCCTTGTACCTCGGTTTGTAAAAGGCCGGCTAGATTCTCGGCATCCTCGACCTCATGAATAATCGTTTTGCATTTCTCGTAATAGATCTTGCCAATTTCGGTGGGTGTAACCCCACGGGTGCTGCGATGAAGCAGAAGGGATCCCAGGCGCTTTTCTAGGGCAGCGACATGCTTGGTGGCGGTAGGCTGAGTAATGCCTAAACTGCTCGCCGCTTTGCTAAATGAGCCCGTTTCGACCACTCGTATGAATAAGGAAATGCCTTGAATTCGATCCATAAGCCATTGATTTAAATAAATTAAAACTAATATATTCCAAAATAGAATAGATGATATTAAGGTATCACACTTCTCAGAATACCTCAATTTAAGGATGATTCATTCATCTTATTCAAAAGGAGGCAACAATGGCACTCATGAAAGCCGCAATGGCAGCTGTTTTGGTAATGGAAAAAGAGGGCATCACCACCGCGTTTGGCGTTCCTGGTGCTGCGATTAATCCCCTGTACGCACAATTACGCGAGCGTCAATCAATCACCCATATTCTGGCACGCCACGTTGAGGGCGCTTCCCACATGGCTGAAGGCTACACCCGTGCCAAGGCTGGCAATATCGGTGTTTGTATTGGCACGTCTGGCCCCGCTGGTACCGACATGATTACTGGCTTGTATTCAGCAAGCGCAGACTCGATTCCAATCTTGTGTATCACTGGCCAAGCACCACGTGCTCGTCTCTACAAAGAAGACTTCCAAGCGGTTGATATCGAGAGTATTGCCAAGCCTGTTACCAAAATGGCTGTAACCGTCCGTGAACCCGGTTTAGTACCTCGTGTATTTCAGCAGGCGTTTCATGTGATGCGCTCAGGACGTCCTGGCCCAGTGCTTATTGACTTGCCGATCGATGTGCAGTTGGCCGAGATCGAGTTTGATATCGATACCTACGAGCCATTGCCCGTTTACAAACCATTTGCTAACAAGAAGCAAATTGAGAAGGCCATGGAAATGCTGATGTCAGCTGAGAAGCCATTGATTGTGGCTGGCGGCGGAATCATAAATGCGGATGCTGCAGATCTATTGGTGGAGTTCGCCGAGATCACCGGTGTTCCAGTGATCCCAACTTTGATGGGCTGGGGTGCGATTCCAGATGACCATCCTTTGATGGCTGGCATGGTGGGTTTACAAACCTCGCATCGTTATGGCAATGCCACGATGTTGGCTAGCGACTTTGTATTGGGTATCGGTAATCGTTGGGCCAATCGCCACACTGGCTCGCTAGAGGTCTATACCAAAGGCCGTAAGTTTGTGCACGTGGATATTGAGCCAACTCAGATTGGTCGCGTATTTAATCCTGACTACGGTATTGTGTCTGACGCCAAAGCTGCACTCGAACTTTTTGTTGAAGTAGCCAAAGAGTGGAAGGCAAAAGGCAAGCTCAATAATTACAGCGATTGGGTCTCACGTTGCCAAGAACGCAAGCGCCTCATGCTACGTAAAACGAACTTTGATAATGTGCCGATCAAGCCACAGCGTGTTTATCAAGAGATGAACCAAGCCTTCAAACGCGATACGGTTTATGTATCAACCATTGGTCTTTCACAAATCGCCGGCGGCCAGTTCTTGCATGTCTATGGCGCGCGTCAATGGATTAACTGTGGTCAAGCAGGCCCCTTAGGTTGGACAGTACCTGCTGCACTCGGCGTGTTGGCTGCTGATCCAACTCGTACCGTCGTTGGTCTTGCAGGTGATTATGACTTCCAGTTCCTGATTGAAGAATTGGCCGTTGGTGCCCAGTTTAAGTTGCCGCTCGTTATGGTTTTAGTAAACAACAGCTACCTGGGTCTCATCCGTCAGGCACAACGCGGCTTTGATATGGATTACTGTGTCCAACTCGCGTTTGACAACATTAACGTCCACGATGAGAACCTGAAGGGCTATGGTGTGGATCACGGTAAGGTAGTTGAAGGCTTGGGTTGCAAAACCTTGCGCGTTACCCATCCAGGCAAGATTCAGGAGGCTTTGATTGAGGCCCAGAAGATGGCCAAAGAGTATCGGGTCCCCGTAGTCGTTGAAATCATTTTGGAGAAGGTAACCAATATCGCAATGGGTACCGAGATCAATAATGTCAACGAGTTTGAAGACATTGATTGCCGTCACCCAGCCGGTACTGAAGGCTTGGTAACAGCCGGTCTTTTAGAATAAGTCTCTTTTTAACTCAACCAGAGGAACTGGAATGCCAAAGTTTGCTGCCAATCTAACCATGTTGTTTAATGAAGTGCCCTTTATGGAGCGCTTTGATCGGGCAGCCGCTTGCGGTTTTCAGGCAGTAGAGTTCCTCTTTCCTTACCCATTTGCTGCAAGTGAAATCAAAGCAGCATTAGATCGCAATCAACTCAAGCTGGTGTTGCATAATTTGCCCGCGGGTAATTGGGAAGCCGGAGAGCGTGGCATTGCCTGCCTGCCCGATCGGGTCGATGAGTTTAAGTCTGGTGTTGCCAAGGCGATTGAGTACGCAAAGGCCCTCGGTGTCGGTCAGCTCAATTGTTTGGCTGGTAAAGCGCCAGACGGCGTTGATCATAAGACCTTGCATGCAACATTTGTGAGTAATCTGCGATACGCAGCGGCGGAACTGAAAAAGCATCAGCTCAAGTTACTGATTGAACCCATCAATACATTTGATATCCCTGGTTTCTTCTTGTCCACCACCGCTCAAGGCATTGCGATCTTAGATGAGGTAGGTGCGGACAACGCTTTCTTGCAATACGACATTTACCATGCGCAACGGATGGAAGGGGAGTTGGCGAACTCCATCAAGAAGTACTTCAATCGCATTGCGCATCTGCAGTTAGCGGACAACCCGGGTCGTAATGAGCCCGGAACTGGTGAAATTAATTACGCCTATTTGTTTAAGTTCATTGATCAACTAGGTTATCAAGGTTGGATCGGCTGCGAATATAAGCCAGCCGCCACCACTGAAGCTGGCTTAGGTTGGTTGAAGTCGGTTTCCTAAAATCTATTTAGTTCGTTATTTTTCTTCAAAGGGATTGCTATGAGTGCAAAGAAATTGGGTTTTGTTGGATTAGGCATTATGGGTTCTCCAATGGCCGGTCACTTAATCAAAGGTGGTCACACAGTTTATCTAGCTACTCGTAGCCAAGTTCCTGAAGAGCTTGTAAAGGCAGGAGGGATTGCTTGCAAGTCGCCCGCAGAGGTTGCTCAGCATGCGGATATCATTTTTACAATGGTTCCTGATACACCTGATGTTGAAAAAGTTCTCTTTGGCGAGAATGGCATCGCATCCGGAATTAGCAAAGGCAAGATTGTGGTGGACATGAGCTCCATCTCCCCAATTGCAACCAAAGAGTTTGCTAAAAAACTTAATGCTCTTGGGGTTGACTACGTTGATGCCCCAGTATCGGGTGGTCAAGTAGGCGCACAAAACGCCACGCTCTCGATTATGGTTGGAGGAGACGAAGCGGTATTTAATCAAGTCAAACCGCTCTTTGAGTTAATGGGTAAAAACATCAACTTGGTGGGCGGCAATGGAGCGGGGCAAACCGCAAAAGTGGCCAATCAAATTATCGTGGCTCTCAATATTGAGGCCGTTGGTGAGGCTCTCTTATTTGCTGCTAAAGCAGGCGCCGATCCCGCCAAGGTTCGTCAAGCCTTGATGGGTGGCTTTGCAAGCTCAAAGATCTTGGAAGTACATGGTGAGCGTATGGTCAACCGCACCTTTAATCCAGGCTTTCGGATTGAGTTGCACCAAAAAGATTTAAATCTAGCGCTGAGCAGCGCCAAAGCACTCGGTGTGTCATTGCCCAATACGGCAACTGCCCAAGAGTTATTTAACTCCTGCGTAGCTCACGGCGGCAAGGCCTGGGATCACTCGGCCATGGTCAAGGCGCTCGAGACTTTAGCGAACTTTGAGATTGGACAAAAAGCAAACTAAGACGCCATGCCCGATCATCCTGATCTGCTGATCGTCTATTTGCACGGATTTCGGTCTTCGCCGAACTCCTCCAAAGCTCAATTAACCAGGGACGCGATTGCATCCCTAGTTGAAAAGGGTAAGTCCATTGATTGGTATTGCCCTCAACTGCCCCCATCGCCTGCAGAGGCGATCGCGATGATCAAGGCGAAAATTGAAGCAGTCAAACCCAAACGGATTAGTTTTATTGGCTCATCGCTAGGCGGCTTCTATGCAACCCACCTGGCTGAACAATTTCCTAATGCACGTACTGTGTTGCTGAATCCGGCGGTGCGAGCTGCTCGGGAGTTGGCACCTTATGTTGGTCAACTGACTGCTTATGACAGTGATGAGCCTTTTGATTGGCGCGCTGAGTATGTGGAGCAGTTGCGTGCCCAGCAAGTGGAAGCAATTACCCATCCCGAGCGCTATTTACTGGTTGCTGCAACCGGTGACGAGTTGCTTGATTGGCATGAGATGGTCGACTTTTACCCCAATGCGAACCATGAAGTCATTGAGGGTAGCGATCATGGTATTACTGAGTATCCCTTGTATCTCGATCGGGTAGTTCACTTTGCCTGTTATCTCGACTAACTAATGACTAGAGTTAGCTCCGGTTCTAAATTGCTCTTCAATGGCTTTCGTGATTTTGGTGCGGGCATGATTCTTGCGCTCTAGTAGACCTACCCGGCGATAAATCGTTTTACGAGGCGGATTTGCAATAACGATGCGTTTGTCTTTGTCCCACTCGACATTCGCAAGTTTTGGCACCACGGCATAGCCAAAGCCTTGGCGAACCAATTCAATAATCGCCTCAACTGAATTGACCACCATGCTATTACGGATCTCTAAGCCATTGGCTCGGATAAAACGATCAACAAGTTCACCGGTCCAGGTTTTGGGTTCAAACCGAATGAAGGGGAGATTTGATGGATCCTTGCCTTTAGGATAAATCAATATCATGGGCTCTTCATACAGTAAGGTCCAGCGAATACTTTTGGGTAATGCGTAAGGAGATTCAGTAACGATGGCTGCATCGAGCATGCCATCAATCACCTGTTGCAGAAAATCATTCGATAGGCCGGTGCTAATTTTTAATTCAAGGCTTGGATACTCATCTTTCAGATGATCCAATGTTTTGCCAAACTGACCCATTAGGCTTGACACTAAGGCGCCCACGGTGAGCGAGCCAGAGAGCCCAGTCCGAAACTGACTTCCGAGGGATTCGTAGCGGGAGAGAATATCTTGGATGGGTTCGATCAGAGCGCGGCCTTGATTATTAAGGATCAATGAGCGTTTATTGCGATCAAACAGTGTGACCCCTAATTCAGCCTCCAACTGGGCGAGCTGCTGTCCTGCAGCAGCAGGGGTTAAACCAATTTCACGGGCAGCAGCAGCCACGCTGTTATGGCGTGTGATGGCAATGAAGTTTTTGAGAACCCGAATACTGGACATGAACTCGATTGTAAAGTATTTTTTTATCTGAATTAAAATACTATTCGATTTATTTTTTATTGTCTATCCCTATAATGGCAATATGAATCCAAGCATCCTCAAAGTAAAAGTCTGGCGGGGCACCGATGACGGTGAGTTCGTCGAATACGACGTGCCGCGCTCCGCGAATCAAACAGTACTGGATGTGGTGACCTACATCCAACGCAAAATTGATCCAACTTTAAGCTATCGCTTTGCCTGCCGTGTAGGAATGTGTGGCTCCTGTGCGATGACCGTGAACGGTAAAGCGCGTTGGACCTGCCGGACGCATGTGGCGAAAATTGCGGATCAAAATACCCTTGAGATCGCGCCTCTGGACAATTTACCCATCATCAAAGATCTGGCAACCGATATGCGCGAGTTCTTTGACAAAATGAGCAAGGCCGTGGGTTACTTTAAAGGGGACAAAACCCGATTTGATGATTTTGCGCAAGTCAAACCAGATTCTGAAGAACGTCAACTGGCTAATGCTGGTATTGAGTGCATTGGTTGTGGGGTCTGCTACGCCTCCTGTGAAGTGGTTTCAGCTCGAGACAGTTATTTAGGTCCGGCCGCCCTAAATCGTGCCTGGACACTTGTGAACGATGAGCGCGATACCCAGCAATTGGATCGTTTGCGCGCGGTCGCTGGAGATGCAGGCTGCCATTCATGCCATACGCAAGGCACCTGCTCAGAACGTTGCCCTAAGCAGATTGAGCCAACCGCCGGTATTGCAGGTTTGAAGAAGATGGTTGGTCGTGCCGCGGTCAGGGGTAGCAAGTGGGGCAAGCTGTAATGACCAGCAGCGCCATTCTTCAAGCCAAACTTTGGTACTACCAACGCATTAGTGCGATGGTGCTCACACTGTGCGTCGCAATCCATCTCATTATTATTTATTACGCGATTCAAGATGGTTTAAGTGCCGGGGAAATCTTGGCGCGTACGCGCGGTAATCTTGCTTTTGCTCTTTTCTATGAGATCTTTGTTTTGGCCTGCTTTGTTCATGCCCCCATTGGCTTAGCGAATATTCTGCGCGAGAACATCCGAAGTGCGTTTCTGATTCGGGTGCTTCCAATATTACTTGCGGCGTTCATCCTAATCTTAGGAACAGCCGCGGTTATCGGCGTCGTTTGGGGTGCGTCATGAGCCAAGTAGGGCGTCGACTCGACTTTCGAACGAAGGCGCATTGGTCTTACTTTGCTTACTACTTGCATCGTGTCTCCGGACTCTTGCTAGCGTGCTTTTTGCCACTGCATTTTTTCCTCCTCTCGCGCTCTTTATATGGTGAAGCGGAGCTCGGGCGTTATCTGCAATTTACTGACCACCCCATGGTTAAGTTTGGTGAGTGGGGATTGGTTACCTTGTTAGCACTTCACCTGATTGGTGGAACCCGTTTATTGGTGATCGAATTTGGGATCTGGAAGGGCCTACGCAAAGCCTGGGTGCAGGTGACCTTGATTGGCTCCTTAATTTGCGGAGCTTTATTTTTAATTCTTTCTCGCTAAGGCGAATCATTTATGGAACTGAATCTGCAACACGTTGAAGACGCCTGCAAAGAACTTTATATCCGGGCCCTGAAATTATTGCCTGACGATATTAAAGATGGAATTAACGATCTCAAGCGCAAAGAGCGCGATGCGCGTGCGCAAGTGGTATTGGGTACGATGGTGACGAATATTGCGGTGGCAGAACGTGAGGATAATCTGCTCTGTCAAGATACAGGCTTGCCGATCTATAACGTTTGGATTGGTCGCGATGTTCAATTTGACGGAGTCCAACTGAAGCAGGCGATTCGAAAAGGTTGTGAGCGGGCCACAACGGAATACCCGCTGCGCTCATCGGTGGTGCATCCTATTACACGCAAGAATAATCACACCTCAACTGGTATTGAGATGCCAGCGATTCATATTGATTTCATGGACAAGCCTGGCGTGCTTGAGATTGAAATGATTCCCAAAGGAAGCGGCTCGGAGAATAATTCATTTCTGAAGATGGCCATTCCAGCCGAAGGAATCTTAGGGGTTAAAGCCTTTGTAATTGAGAGTGTTGTCAACGCTGGCGGTAAAACCTGCCCACCGACCATTGTTGGGGTGGGGGTGGGCGGTACATCCGATCAATGCGTGGCACTTGCAAAGCGCGCTGCAACCCGTCCCCTTGGTAGTATCTGCAGCGATGCTGAAGGCGCCAAGTTGGAGAAGGAGCTAAGCGCTGCAGTCAATCAACTCGGAATTGGTCCCCAGGGGTTGGGAGGTGATGGCACGGCGTTTGCGGTCCAAGTGGAATTGGCTGCCACACATATCACTATGAACCCTGTTGCAGTCAATATGCAATGCCACTCGGCGCGACGCGCGCGGGCATCGATTGGATTGCACGGTATTGAATACGGCTTTTAAGGACGATCATGGCGCACTACAACCTAGCAACACCAGTCAGTGAGAGCGATATCCGCAAGTTGAGGGTGAATGACACCGTCACCTTGCAACAAACCTTGTTTGGTATCCGCGATGCAACGCAAATTCATTTATTTGATCGGGGACGAAAAACTAAATTTGATCTTCAGGGTCATGCGGTGATTCATACGGCACCCAATGTTCGTAAAGTGCCTATTAGTTCTGAGTTTCCAGCAGGTTATGAGCCGATTTGCATTGGCACAACCACATCGGATCGAATGGAGCGGTTTACAGAACCTCTAATGCGGGAATATGGGGTACGGATGATTGTAGGTAAAGGCGGTTTGCGCGAGTCGTCCGCAAATGCCTTTCAACAATTTGGTGGTGTCTATCTCGCCATTATTGGCGGTACTGCTGCGCTCGAGACCACCTGGGTTGACCAAATTGAGGATGTGGATCTCGATGACCTAAACCCTGAGTCACTCTGGAAGTTCAAGATTAATCAATTTGGCCCATTGCTGGTGGCGATGGATAGTCATGGCGGTAGCATCTATCAAGAAGTGAAATCGGATGTTGCAAGCAACAAAGAAGCGGTTCTTAAAAGCTTAGGCATTGTCTAAAGAAGGAGAGGGTCGGTATGTCATCGATTGAAACCATTCAAACCGATATCTTGGTCCTAGGCTCCGGCGGGGCGGGTCTCTTTGCAGCTTTACATGCGCATCAAGCCAACCCAAATTTACATATAACGATTGCAGTAAAGGGTCTTTTGGGTAAGTGCGGCTGCACCCGGATGGTTCAAGGCGGCTACAACGTTGCGCTCGCCGAAGGTGATTCGGTTGAACGCCACTTTATGGATACCATCGAAGGCGGTAAGTGGCTATCCGATCAAGAACTTGCTTGGACCCTGGTCACTAAATCGGTTGAACGAATTCATGAGCTTGAGAATGAGTTGGGCTGCTTCTTTGATCGCAACCCCGATGGCACGATTCATCAAAAAGCATTTGCTGGACAAACATTTGATCGTACAGTTCATAAGGGCGATCTTACAGGTATCGAAATCATTAATCGCTTAGCAGAACAAGTATGGGCTCGTGGAATTCATCGCTTAGAGGAGCATCGTGCGGTTGAGTTAATAAAGAGTGCTGATGGCAAAGCAATCGCTGGTGTATTGATGCTGAATATGCGCACCGGTCAATTTGTGATGGTGCGCGCGAAGGCGGTCTTGTTGGGTACTGGTGGCGGCCCAACCATGTACAAGTACCACACCCCGTCAGGTGATAAGAGCTGTGATGGATTGGCCATGGCCCTTCGAGCAGGATTGACCCTGCGTGATATGGAAATGGTGCAGTTTCATCCAACCGGAATGCTTGCCGGCCCCGATACGCGCATGACCGGAACGGTTCTTGAGGAGGGCTTGCGGGGAGCGGGCGGTTACCTACTCAATGGAAATAAAGAGCGCTTTATGGGCAACTATGATCCGCGAAACGAGCGTGCCACGCGTGATATTGTCTCTCGCTCGATCTACTCCGAAATGCGTGCTGGTCGGGTCAGCCCAAATGGTGGGGTTTACATCCAGATGCATCATCTGGGCCCCGAAAATGTTCGTAAATTGTTTAAGGGAATGGTTGAGCGCTGTGCCGACTCGGGATTTGATTTGGCAGGAGGACTGGTTGAAGTAGTCCCCACTGCCCACTACATGATGGGTGGAGTGGTGTTCCATGCCGACACCAGTACGGATCTGCCTGGCTTGTTTGCTGCCGGTGAAGATACCGGTGGCGTGCACGGTGCGAACCGATTAGGCGGCAATGGTGTTGCAAACTCCACGGTATTTGGTGGCATTGCCGGAGATACGATGGCACGCTATGTATCCAATCGAGAGTTCTTGCAATTTGATCCTGCGATGATCGAGCAAAGCATTGCGGCGCATCGCAAACCACTAACACAAGCTCAGGGCGATATTGAGTTCATTCGGGATGAGCTAGCTGATTGCATGTGGGATCAAGTGGGTATCTTACGCAATCGTAAGGATTTGGAAGCGGCCCGGGAACGCTTAGATCGTCTGGATCAAATGTTGCAGACCATGGGCGTGGGCGATACCAACCCCGCATTTAATCTTACTTGGCAGGATTGGATGAATTTACGTAATCTATTGCTGGTTAGTAAAACCGTTGTAGAGGCTGCCATCGCTCGAGAGAACTCTCGGGGAGCGCATTATCGGGAGGACTACCCTGAAGAAGGCGACCTGGAGACTTCCTATTACACCGCCGTGCAAATGGTTGGCGATCAATTAACGATCGATAAAAAACCTGTGATATTTAGCATGGTCAAACCGGGTGAAACCATTCTGGTAGAGGCATAAAAAAAGCCCAGATGTACTGGGCTTAAGAGATATGAAGGGTTTTATTGTTATTGACTTAAATTGCGAGCCTTCACAATCTTTTCCCAATTTGCACCTTCTTTTTTAATTTGAGCTGCAAATTCTTGAGGTGTATTAAGCACTGGCGTTAAACCAGCACCTTCAACCCGTGCCTTGAACTCAGGGTTCTTAAAGGCTTCTAGAGTTGAGCGATAAATTTTGTCAACAATCGCGTTAGGTGTTCCAGAAGGGACCACCAAACCAAACCAACCCGTGTTTTCAAAACCAGGAATTGTTTCTGCGATGGTAGGTACATCGGGTAACTGCGGAACGCGTTTCGCGCTGGTAACGCCTAGAGGACGAATCTGGCCAGATTTTGCAAAGCCAGTCGCAGCAGTTAAGTTACCCACCATAAAGTCAATTTGGCCGGCAACTAAGTCATTTAATGCTGCGGATTCGCCTTTATAAGGAACGTGGGTCGCATTGACGCCAGCAGCATATGTAAAGTTTTCACCTGCCATATGCACTTGGCTACCAATACCTGCGGAACCAAAGTTTAGGTTCTTGGTTTTGGCTAATGCAATTAATTCCTTGACGTTCTTTGCGGGCACTTTTGGATTAACCGATAAAAGCATTGGGCCGCTTGCAACATTGGTAATGACCTTGAAATCCTTGTCATAATCAACTGGCAACTTCTTATAGAGGTAGGGATTTACCGTCAACATACTGCCTGAAGCCAGCATGATGGTATATCCATCAGCGGGAGACTTGGCTACTAAATCCGCAGCAATATTACCACCGGCGCCGCCTTTATTATCAACAATTACGTTTTGCTTCCACTCGGTACTTAATTGCTGGGCTAACAAACGACCCAAAATATCGGTGGTACCACCAGCAGCAAATGGAATCACTAGTTTTACAGGTTTATCGGGCCAACTTTGCGCCTGAATCGAAGGGCTTGTGAACGCAATCGAACTGGCCGCCACAAGACCCAAGACAAATTTCATACGGCTTAGTACGGTTTTATTCATACTGATCTCCTTGGTTATCTATCTTTTGATCCATTTAATCACATATTTGATCAGATGCCTCTTGCAAGAGATCTAAGTCATCTATATGATATGGATATGTCAATTATTTTCATCTCTGAATTCATTACGAGTCAAGCCCTAGAAACCCTTAAGGCTCGACATACAGTTATCTATCAGCCAGATGCCTATCAAGACCCAAAGCAAATGGCTGATTCCTTGGCTAACGCCGATGCCTGGATTGTGCGAAATCTAACCAAAGTTTCCAAGGAATTGGTCGATGGGGCCAAGCAATTGAAGGTGGTCGGTCGTCTAGGTGTTGGTCTTGAGAATATTGATTTGCATGCCTGTGCTGAGCGAGCCATTCGGGTAATTCCAGCAACCGGTGCCAATGCTGTGTCTGTAGCAGAGTACGTGCTGGGTACCGCAATGGCTCTCATGCGCTCGTATCGCGAGGCCACGCTAGAAACTCTTGCAGGAAAATGGCCTAGGCCGACTTATTCAAAATGTCACGAAATTGCGGAAAAAACGATCGGTATTGTTGGATTTGGGAGCATTGGCCGTGTTGTTGCTGAAAAAGCACACGCGCTGGGAATGCGCTGCATTGCCTATGATCCCATCATTAAAGAATCTTCCATCGCTATCAAAGGTGGGGATGTTGTAATGCGCTCGCTATCTGAAGTACTTACAAATAGTCAAATTGTTAGTCTGCATCTGCCATTGCTCCCTGAAACTAAGGGTCTATTCAATCAGGCTTTGCTTGATCAGATGCAAGAGGGTGCTTATCTAATTAATACAGCCCGAGGCGGCATCGTTGATGAGCTTGCACTTGCGCAGTCTTTGAAATCCGGCAGACTCGGTGGAGCAGCGTTAGATGTGTTTGCAGTTGAGCCCGCAAAGGATCTCAGTCATTTCACTGGGGTGCCGAATTTAATTCTGACGCCGCATGTGGCAGGCGTCACCGAAGAAAGTAATGCTCGTGTGAGCACAATGATTGCCCGCGAAGTAAATCTATTTTTGGAGAAGAATACGTGAGTCATTCATTTCAGGAATTAGTACAACTTGCCTATCAAGGCTTGTGTGCCGCCGGAGTTAAAAACGATGCTGCCGCGGATACCGCCTTATTTTTGGCCTTAGCAGAAGTCGATGGATTGGCTTCTCATGGTCTAGCGAGGGTTGCGCAGTATTCGGGGCACGCTAAACATCAACGAATTAACACCCAAGCAGTTATTAAGATGTCCGCCTATAAATCAGCGGCAGCTTTAGTTGACGGACAAGATGGTCTTGCATTTCCTGCACTCAAGTATGCAACGGATCTCTCAGTAAACCTTGCACATCGCCACGGCGTGGGAATAGTGGCGATTAAGAATACCCATCATTTTGGCGTTGCCGGACACTATACAGAAGCTGCTGCTAGAGCGGGATACATCTCGATTTTGCTAGGGAACACACCGGCGGCGATGCCAATGGCGGGTGGTAGCAAAGCGGTTTTTGGAACCAATCCACTGGCCGCTGCCTTCCCAGTGCAAGGCAAAGATCCTCTTGTGATTGATATGTCACTATCTGCAGTGGCGCGTGGCAAATTATTAGTGGCATCCAAAAAAGGGGAGTCCATTCCATTGGGTTGGGCTCTAACTGCCGACGGCCAGCCCACGACTGATCCAAACGAGGGGCTAAAGGGGCTAATGGTTCCGCTCGGCGGAGACAAAGGTGCGCTATTAGCACTCATCATCGAATTGCTCGCAGTTGGTTTATCGGGAAGTCAGTATTCGTATGAGGCCGATAGCTTCTTTTCAATGAAAGGCAATAAGCCACGATTGGGTCAGCTCATCATCACAATTGATCCTGGTCTCCCTGGTAAGGGAGTCTATCGTAAACGTGTGCTCGATTTGCTCAATACGTTTGCAGGTGATGCAGGTGTGCGATTGCCTGGCCAGCGTCGCTTTGCGGTACGCCAAAAGGCAATGAAGGCTGGAGTTATGGTCAATGAAGCGGTATTGCAAGAGATTCAGAATGGCATTCAAAGCGGTTGGAATAATTAATAAGTCAATCTTTAAAGGAGAGAAAGCATGATTCACTTTGTCGTACATGAACCCGGAGATGTGGTGGGTGTCGTAGTAGTGGAGGGTGTAAAAGCCGGTAATGACCTAACGGGTTGGGTGATGGATGGCGATAGCACTCTGAACATTAAATCCGAGAGCGATATTCCCATTGGTCACAAGATCTCATTAAAAGATTTAAAGATCGGCGATACCGTGATCAAGTACGGAATTGACATTGGCAAAGTAGTCGCCCCGATTAAAAAGGGTGAACATTTGCACGTTCAAAACGTCAAGACAAAGCGCTGGTAATCGATTGGCCAACTGATTAACTAATTTTTGATTGAGAGAAGAACAAATGATTGATTTGAAAAAAGCGACCTTTATGGGATATCGTCGTGAAAATGGACGGATGGGCATTCGTAATCATGTGATTATTTTGCCCCTTGATGATTTATCGAATGCAGCTTGTGAGGCAGTAGCAAACAACATCAAAGGCACGATGGCAATCCCACATCCTTATGGACGTTTGCAGTTTGGTGCTGATCTGGAGCTCCATTTCCGTACTTTGATCGGCACCGGTTGCAATCCCAATGTAGCAGCTGTGGTGGTCATAGGAATTGAGCCACAGTGGACCAATACTGTGGTTGAGGGGATCAAGAAATCAGGTAAGCCTGTTGAAGGATTCTGGATTGAAGGCAATGGTGATACAGCAACCATTGCTGCTGCCAGCAAAGCTGCCTACAAGATGATGAAGCACGCATCGAAGTTACAGCGTGTCTCTGCACCCCTGTCCGAGCTTTGGGTGTCCACTAAGTGCGGTGAGTCTGATACCACCTCAGGTTGCGGTGCTAATCCGACCGTTGGTAATGCCTTTGATAAGCTCTATGACATTGGTTCTACCTTGGTGTTTGGTGAGACTACTGAGTTAACCGGCGGTGAGCATCTAGTAGAAGCGCGTTGCCGCACCCCTGAAATCAAAGCAAAGTTCAAGCAAGTCTTTGATCGTTATCAGGACGTGATAGAGCGTCATAAAACTAGTGACCTTTCAGACTCACAACCAACCAAAGGAAATATTGCCGGTGGCCTGACAACTATTGAAGAGAAAGCACTAGGTAATATTCAAAAGATTGGCAAAAAGTGCATGATTGATGGTGTATTGGATAAAGCTGAAACGCCAACCGGTAAAGGCCTGTACTTTATGGACTCCTCATCAGCAGCTGCTGAGATGGTGACCTTATGTGCAGCCGCAGGGTATGCAGCACATTTCTTCCCAACCGGACAAGGCAATGTGATTGGTAACCCCATTCTTCCAGTGATTAAGCTATGCGCGAATCCAAAAACAGTACGCACGATGTCTGAGCATATTGACGTCGACGTATCTGGAATCTTACGCCGCGAGGAAAACATGGATACCGCTGGTGAGAAATTGTTAGATTGTCTCTTGCGCACTGCAAATGGCGAGCTAACCGCTGCTGAGATTTTAGGTCATCGCGAGTTTGTTCTAACTCGCCTTTACGAATCTGCCTAAGTTATCTAATGGGCCATTCAGACTCCTGAGTGGCCCAGATTCGTATGAAACCAATTACTGCATATCAAGAGGTAAAGCAAAAGATCACGGGCGATATTGTTCGTGGTCGTTACTTTATGGGTGAAGCCCTACCCGCTGAAAAGGAGTTAGCGAAAGAACTGAAGGTATCGATTGGCACGCTCCGCAAAGCAGTCGATGAGCTTGTATCAGAAGGCATTGTGATTCGACGGCAAGGGAAGGGGACCTTTATTGCCGAGCATGACGAACAGCGCTTGCTGTATTACTTCTTTCATGTGATTAAGCATGACGCTGATCATAAGAAATACCCAACGGTTGAGTTGGTCTCGTTTCAAAGCGCAACTGCAAACAGTGAAGAGGCAAAAAAGCTTCGACTAAAAGAGGGTTCGCCAGTATGGCGGATTGTGAATCGCCTATCACTTGATGGCCAATGCGTCATCGTCGATCGACTGACGCTCAGCAAAGAGCGATTTCCAACACTGACGCGAAGTGCCTTTCAGCATCGTGAGGGCAGTATTTATCAGCTGTATCAAGCTCAATATGGACAAGTAGTTGCGCGTACCAGTGAGCGATTGCGAGCCGGTGCGGCAAGCAAACAAGATGCAGAATGGCTTCACTTAAAACTTGGCGACCCTGTCATTGTGATTCGTCGCCTAGCCCTTGGAATGCAAGATGAGCCGATTGAATGGCGAATCTCAACCCTAAATACCCAGCATTACGAGTACTTCAGCGAACTGGGGACTTAGGCAATACGCTGGTAATACAGATTTTGTGGGTGGTTCGATTCTGCGAAGAATAGCCAGCGCTCTGCCACAAGGCCAAGTAGATGTACCAAAAACGCCACGATGATTAAACTCAAGCTTGTTTGATTTGCTGCAAGCACTAGCAGGGTAACTGGAATAAGATAAGTTCCAAAAAAAGCCAGCTTGCGAACATTGGCAACAAAGAAATTAGATTGCTGATGAAAGAACTCACGCGTATTAAAACTACCACCCATCATCCCCATCGAAATTTGTCGAACAACTCCTTGCTGGATTCCGGTTGCCGACTGCAAGCTTGATTTTGGCTTGAGACTTCGATTACGTTTCCAGATCCAGAGTTTTAAGGTGAGCGATAGCAATAATAAGAATCCGGTAAAACCAGTCACGCCAGCAATGTTTTGAGAAGTGACGATGGCTTGTTCAGGTAGCCATGTTGACCAAATGGCAAATAGAGTCATTAGTAAAAACCAACCAGAAGAAAATCCAAGCGCAATGAAATTAACCATGGTCATGGGATGCGCCCACTCCTGAATAAACCGAATGCATTGGTAAATCATGGCAGTGCAAACCCACAGAAGAACCGCAAAGATACCGAGTAATAACCACAGCCAACTAGGAATCGTACCCATTTGCCAAGAGTAAATATAGGCTAGGACTGTGAGGACAATGAAACTTGGCAATACCAATACCTCACGCGAGAGCCAAGAAGTTCTCCACATCAAAATGGCGCGCCAAGCACGTTCTGGGTGCCCCAGATGAAAAAATGAAGCGAGTAATCCGCCAGCCAATAGCAATAGTACGATTGGAAATGCAAGATAGTTCATGAAGTGGCTGGGTAATGGATCGCCTGCTAGATGCAAAATCAGAAGACTCATCACCATACCCTGGGCCATGCCGGCCATGCCAGTGAAAAAAATGAGCGAGAAAGCAGGATGCATTAGTTATCTGCCTTTACAGCGGCAATGGTTTCGGTAATCGAGCGGGGCAAGTAATGATTGGCTGGTTGGGTCTGCCATTCAGGCATCAACCCATATCCACCACGTTCGGCAATCGCTTTACTAGCATCAGATTCTGGATCATGTACATCACCAAAGATCCGGGCGCTGGTTGGACAAGCTAAAACGCAAGCTGGCTTACGCTCTGATTCTGGTAGGGTCTCGCTGTAAATACGATCCACACATAAGGTGCATTTGGTCATCACCTGACGATCTTCATCGAGCTCGCGAGCTCCATAGGGACAAGCCCAGGCGCAATACTTGCAACCGATACACTTGTCGTAGTCCACAAGCACAATGCCATCCTCTTTGCGTTTGTAGCTAGCTCCCGTTGGACATACGGGCACGCATGGTGGATCCTCGCAATGCAAACAGGATTTTGGAAAATGCACGGTCTCCATTTTCGGGAAGACACCAGCCTCATAAGTTTGAACCCGATTAAAAAAGGTACCACTGGGATGTGCACCATATGGATCCTGGTCGGTCATGGGACCAGCTGATCCTTGCGTATTCCATTCTTTGCATGAGGTAACGCATGCATGGCAACCCACGCACACATTCAAATCAATCACGAGTGCTAACTGTTTACTCATTGGGCTTCTTCATTTTGTACAAAGATAGGTTGAGCATGCCAGGAACTTCTTTAGCTTGCGCCGTTGGCCATGTGTCTAAACTTTCACTTGACCCAGCAGGGGATATCTTGACGCGCACATCGTACCAGCCCGCTTGGCCAGTAATTGGATCTGAATTACTCACACGGAAGCTGCCCTCGCGAGTATTCATTGGCAGCTCTTCGGTAATTAAATGATTAAGCAAAAACCCTTTTTTCGATTCGTCAGCATTGGGGTCAAGATGCCAAGCGGATTCTGCTTTACCAATCGCATTCCAAGTCCAAACGGTCCCCATTTCAACAGCTTGGGTATGGCGCGCCATGCAGCGCACTTTGCCCCATTGGGATTCCACCCAAATCCAGGCGCCATCCTCAATACCATGATCAATTGCCGTAGCTGCGTTAATAAACAGGAAGTTATGGCTGTGGATTTGTCGTAACCATGCATTTTGTGAGTCCCATGAGTGATACATCGCCATCGGCCGTTGCGTAATAGCGTTAATCGAGTACTCATCCAAATTGGTAACTGCATCTTCCAAAGGCGGATACCAAAAGGGTAGTGGATCAAAAAACTGAATGATACGTTCTTTGAGATGTTCGGGCGGGATGCGACCGGGGCGTTGGCCTTTGGCGGCCAGTCTAAACTGCTGAACAATATCTGAATACACCGCCAAAATAATCGGATCGTTCTTTTGGCGCAATGAATTGGCCTTAGCAAAGTCTAAATAGCCTTGATTCCAATTACGCATGTATTGATGCTCTGCTGGCATGCTGTAATGGAAGACGCAATTATTTTCTTGATAGCGCTCCCATTGATCGGGGTTGGGTTCGCCACGAATACTTTTCTCACCATCCTTGCCGCGCCAACCCATTAAGAACCCAATACCCGAATCGGGTGCCGTCTGGAAGTTGGTAATGAAGTCTGGATAATCTTTGAACTTTCTTTGCCCATCGGCTGTTGTGAACGCTGGGAACTTTAAGCGGGATGCAAGCTCAATTAAGACATCTTGAAACGGTTTGCATTGTCCGGTCGGCGGTAAAACTGGGATACGCACTGAATCGCATGGCCCGTCAAATTCAGAGATAGGGCGATCCAACATACTCATCGCATCGTGGCGCTCAAGATAGGTTGTATCAGGAAGTACTAAATCAGCAAAAGCCACCATCTCAGATTGAAATGCATCACAAATCACAAGAAATGGAATCTTGAACTGCCCATTTTCATCTTTAGCATTGAGATGCTGTCTAACCTCCATGGTGTTCATGGTTGAGTTCCATGACATATTGGCCATGAAAATCATTAAGGTATCAATCGAATAGGGGTCGCCCTTGACAGCATTAGTAATGACGTTATGCATTAATCCATGAGCAGCCAAAGGGTGCTCCCAGGTATATGCCTTGTCAATTCGTAACGGCTTGCCATCCTGATCAAGTGCCAGATCTTCTGGGCGAGTCGGCCAGCCAAGCGGTGCTTTTGCTAATGGCGTATTGGCTTGAATATCATTTTCAGAAGAGGGTGGTTTGATGTTCGGAGGAATCTGGCGTGGATAGGGGGCTTTATGACGAAAGCCGCCTGGACGATCAATGGTACCAAGCAGAGTCATTAATACTGCTAAGGCACGTGTCGTTTGAAAACCATTCGAGTGGGCAGATAAACCACGCATCGCATGAAATGCCACAGGCCGTCCTGTCACCGATGCATGCTGCTGACCAAAGGAATCGGTCCAAGCAATAGGAAGTTCAAATGATTGTTTAAATGCCGTGTGCGCCATTTCTTTAGCTAGTAAGCGAATACGTGCCGCTGGTATCGAGGTAATTTTCTCGGCCCACTCGGGTGTGCAAGTCTGAACCTGACGACGCAATAATTCAAATGCAGGCGCTACTCGCTTCCCCTCATGGGGGCCGGGGCCCATGACATACTCGCCCGTAAGAGCAGGGTCGACATTATTTGCAAAACAGGCTTTTGCAGCATTGCTTTTGATATCCCAAATGTATTTGTTATGAGGAATATCAGGATTGATCGGATCTGATTCAGGATCAAATAAAAATAATCCTTCTTCAGGGCCGGCATCAAGACAAACTAACTGCGACGAATTCGTATACCGTTTCAGGAAGGGATGATCAACTTGGTTTGCCGAAATCAACTCATGCATCAATGCCATAAATAGCGCGCCATCAGTTCCCGGTTTAATCGGAATCCACTCATCGGCGATCGCAGAATAGCCAGTTCGCACGGGATTAATCGAGATAAATCGTCCACCATTGCGCTTAAACTTTGATAACGCAATCTTCATTGGATTGCTATGATGATCCTCAGCAGTTCCAATCATCACAAATAATTTGGCTTGGTCTAAATCGGGACCACCAAACTCCCAAAAGCTACCCCCAATGGTATAAATCATGCCTGCGGCCATATTGACCGAGCAAAAGCCACCGTGAGCCGCATAGTTGGGAGTGCCAAATTGACGAGCAAATAAGCCTGTAAGAGCTTGCATTTGATCGCGACCCGTGAACAGCGCAAATTTCTTAGGATCGGTCTCTCGGATACCTCGTAAACGATCTTCCAAAATACTAAAGGCTTGATCCCAAGTAATTTCTTCAAACTCGGATTGACCCCTCTCTGAACCTGGCTTACGTAAGAGTGGTTTCGTGATCCGAGCAGGGGACTTCTGCTTCATGATGCCTGATGCACCCTTGGCGCAAATGACCCCCTGGTTCAGCGGATGGTTGGGATTGCCATCAATATAGACCAGTTCGCCGTCCCGCAAATGAGCTCGAATACCGCAGCGGCAAGCGCACATATAGCAGGTCGTGGTTTTTACCTCAGTCGCTGGACTTTGCGAATGAATCGGATCGTGAACTGGTTGCGAAGATAGAAATTTGAACATGCAGCGACTTATAGTTATTAGTTCATTGTAGCGACATTTATATTAATTACATATCTATTAAATCACCATTAAGTCTAAAAATTCATGATTGAAATCAATGATTTGAAGATATTCCTCAAGAGCCTAAATAAAGCTCATTTTGTGAGCCTTTAGTGAACCACAATGATCTCTCAAAACAAGGAGAGTGTCATGAAGAAACTATCGGAATGGATTGTTTGGTTGGTATTTGCAGAGCGTCCGGGGGAATGGGGTCGCAAAGAGTGGGTGTGCAAGCGAATAGATTGAGACCTCATTCAAACGCCCGATTAAACATAAATCCCCTAGGGGCTTGAAAAACGTCATCTTTTTATAGGAAACTTAGACTATATTAAGAGTC
>VFQS010001008.1_pt1 | contig 27632 bp, 26 predicted proteins | sample 3512361 | NCBI WGS metagenome assembly VFQS01 (sample SAMN10412375, study PRJNA504923) | tailings metagenome | isolation source: Relicate 1 Philex TSF3 active mining | place: Philippines
AGCTGCGGACCGGCCAGCTTGGCCAGCTCGGCGTCCACGTTGGCGGTGGTGGCCTGCGCATTCTTGGGCTCGGGCACCAAATAGCCAATTTGGCTCAGGTATTTGCGGTAAGCCTTCATGGCCTTACCCTCGGCCACCGGGCCGGGGTTGGCGGTGTGCCATTCGTCCATGGCGGTCTGGATGCGGTCACGCTCGGCCAGCAGGGCGATGTTTTTCGGGGCCAGGTCGGTCACGATGTCGTTGAAGCCCTTCCAGAACTTGTCTTTGTCCACGCCAGTGGCGGGCAGCATCTGGTCGTTGATGAAACTCAGCAAGGGATTGGCCACTTGCAGGTTGTGGATCGCGGTGCGTGCAGTCATGGAAGCCTCGAAAGGATGTTGAAAAACGGAAGGAATGTCGCTCAGGGCATGGTCACCACAGAGCCTCGATCTGACGTGAAAGGACTTTATTCTAAGTTTGTATGCAGATAAACCCGTTCAAATGCCATAAACCCATGACTTTTCTGCACAAATCCGCTGTTGTCTAATCCTGTCATGACCTGCATTGACCCTCCAGCCGTCCTGATCAGCGAAGTCGGCCCGCGAGATGGCCTTCAATCGGTGGGGGCCACCATGCCCACGGCCGACAAGCTGCGCTGGATCGACGCGCTGGCCGCAGCCGGCCTGCGCGAGATCGAAGTCGCCTCGTTTGTGCCCGCCCAACTCTTGCCCCAAATGGCCGATGCCGCGCAGGTGGTGCAGCTTGCCCTGCGACACACAGGTGTGCGTGTGATGGCGCTGGTGCCCAATCTGCGCGGCGCACAGGCCGCGCTGCAGGCCGGCGCACAAAAGCTCACCCTGCCCGTGTCGGCCAGCCCCGCGCACTCCCTGGCCAATGTGCGCAAAACGCCCGAAGCCATGGTCGACGAGGTGCGGGCCGTTCTGCGCCTGCGCGACGAGATCGCGCCCGGCGTGCCAGTGGAAGTGGGCATGTCCACCGCCTTTGGCTGCACGCTGCAAGGCGCGGTGCCCGAGGACGATGTGCTGCGCCTGGCAGCGCAACTGGCGCAAGCAGGGGTGAACGAGATCGGCCTGTCGGACACCACCGGCATGGGCAACCCGGCCCAAGTGAGTCGGCTGTTCAAGCGCATGTTTCAAGAAATCGGCCCGCTCACAGGCGCGGCCCACATGCACAACACCCGGGGCTTGGGCTTGGCCAATTGCCTGGCCGCTTACGAAGCGGGCGTGCGCACTTTCGACAGTTCTCTGGGCGGTTTGGGTGGCTGCCCTTATGCGCCGGGTGCTTCGGGCAATGTGGTGACCGAAGATTTGGTCTTCATGTTCGAGGCCATGGGCGTGTCGACCGGGGTTGACCTGAACCGGCTCATGGCCGCACGCGCGCCTTTGAGAGCCGGGCTGCCCGGCGAGCCGCTGTATGGCATGACGCCCGAGGCGGGTTTGCCCAAGGGCTGGGCTTGATACAAGCATCCTCGCGCATCAATCACCCATCGCGGCGGCGACATTGCAACCTTGAACCCGCATAATCGGGTCGCATGGACAAGCTCAAAGCCTTCGAAACCTTTGTCTCGGTTGCCACCAAGGGCAGCCTGACCGCCGCAGCCCGGGCCGAAGGCGTGGCGCCTGCCATCATCGGTCGCAGACTTGATGCGCTGGAGGAAAGCCTGGGCGTGAAGCTGCTGGTGCGCACCACCCGGCGCATCACCCTGACCCACGAAGGCAGCGCTTTTCTGGAAGATTGCCAGCGCCTGCTCTCGGATGTGGCCAACGCCGAAGCCAGTGTGTCGGCGGGCGGCGTCAAGGCGAGCGGCCATTTGCGCATCACCGCACCGGCCGGGTTTGGCCGCCGCCATGTGGCCCCGCTGGTGCCGCGCTTTCGCGAACTTCACCCCGATGTGACGATTTCGCTCAACCTGAGTGACCGGGTGGTGGACCTGGCGGCCGAGGGCTTTGACTGCGCCGTGCGCGTGGGCGACCTGCCCGACAGCTCGCTGGTCAGTGTGCGCATGGCCGACAACCGACGCCTGTGCGTGGCCACCCCGGCTTATCTGGCGCGGCGCGGCACGCCACAACAACCCTCTGACTTGCTGCAGCACGACTGCCTGACCTTGTCGAGCGACGCCTCGCAAACCCGGGGCTGGGCTTTTCGCAACCCGGCAGACGGTGGTCAGGACGTGGTGCACCTGCGCCCGGGCGGGCCGCTCGACTGCTCGGACGGGCAGGTGCTGCACGACTGGTGCCTGGCCGGTTACGGCATCGCCTGGCGCAGCACCTGGGAAGTGGAGGGCGAAATCCGCTCGGGCCAATTGGTGGCGGTGCTGGAAGAGTTTGCGGCGCCACCCAACGGGATTTTTGTGGTTTTCCCTCAGCGCAAGCACCTGCCGCTGCGCGTGCGCTTGTGGATCGACCACCTCAAACACCACTACGCCCAGCCCGGTTACTGGCAAACGGCCCATCGCTGAGCCCGAAAGCCACGGCAACCCGCCCTAAAGCCCAGCGCCTTGGGGCCCAAGCCGTAAAATCGCGCCCTATGCTTTCTGCCAAACAACATTTGCTCACGGCCCTGGCCGCCGAGCTTGAAAAACTCCAAACCGGCGCGGGTGCGCGTGCGGCCTTCGAATCGCCCAAAGTGGCCGCCCATGGCGATCTGGCCTGCACCGCCGCGATGCAGCTGGCCAAAGCCCTCAAGCAAAACCCCCGGCAGTTGTCCGAAACCCTGCGCAGCGCCTTGCTGGCCACCCCCGCTTTCGAGCGCTGGGTCGACGCCATCGAGATCGCCGGGCCCGGCTTCATCAACATCCGCCTCAAAGACGCGGCCAAACAGGCTGTGGTGCACGAAGTGCTGCAAGCAGCCGAATGCTTTGGCGATCAGCCTGCCCAACCCAACAAAGTGCTGGTCGAGTTTGTCTCAGCCAACCCGACTGGCCCCTTGCATGTGGGCCACGGCCGCCAAGCCGCCCTAGGCGACGCGATTTGCAATTTGCTGGCCACCCAAGGCCAGCAGGTCTACCGCGAGTTCTATTACAACGACGCGGGCGTGCAGATCAGCACGCTGGCCAACTCCACCCAGCTGCGGGCCAAGGGTTTCAAACCGGGCGACGCCGAGTGGCCCGAGGCTGCCTACAACGGCGATTACATCCAGGATATCGCCAACGACTTCATGGCCAAAAAGACCGTCAAGTCGGATGACCGCGAATTCACCGGCAGCGGCGATGTGAACGACCTCGACGGCATGCGCCTGTTTGCCGTGGCCTACCTGCGGCGCGAGCAGGACCTGGACCTCAAGGCCTTTGACGTCCAGTTCGACAACTATTACCTGGAGTCGAGCCTCTACACCAGCGGCAAGGTGGATGCGGCCGTGCAAAAGCTGCGCGAAGCGGGCAAGACCTACGAACACGACGGCGCCTTGTGGCTCAAGTCCACCGATTACGGTGACGACAAGGACCGCGTCATGCGCAAGGGCGACGGCAGCTACACCTATTTTGTGCCCGATGTGGCTTACCACATCACCAAGTGGGAGCGCGGCTTCACCCGTGTGGTGAACATCCAGGGCACCGACCACCACGGCACCATTGCCCGTGTGCGTGCGGGCCTGCAGGCGGCAGGCGTGGGCATCCCCGAGGGCTACCCCGACTACGTGCTGCACACCATGGTGCGCGTCATGCGCGGCGGCGAAGAGGTCAAGATCTCCAAGCGTGCCGGCAGCTACGTCACGCTGCGCGATTTGATCGAGTGGACCAGCAAGGACGCGGTGCGCTTTTTCCTGCTCTCGCGCAAGCCCGACACCGAATACATCTTCGACATCGACCTGGCGCTGGCCCAGAACAACGACAACCCGGTGTACTACGTGCAATACGCGCATGCACGCATCTGCTCGGTGTTGGCCGCCTGGGGTGGCGATGTGTCCAGCCTGGCCAAAGCCGACCTGTCGCCGCTGCAAAGCCCGCAGGCCCACGCGCTGATGCTGGCCCTGGCCAAGTACCCCGAGATGCTGACGTCTGCGGCCAACGACTTCGCGCCGCACGACGTGACCTTCTATTTGCGCGACCTGGCGTCGCTGTACCACAGCTACTACGACGCCGAACGCATTCTGGTGGACGATGATGCGGTCAAACAAGCGCGTCTGGCCCTGGTGGCCGCCACCGCGCAGGTGCTGCGCAACGGCCTGAAAGTGCTGGGCGTGTCGGCCCCGCAAAAAATGTGATGGGACGGATCATGCAACTCCACAGCCAACGCGGCGGTACTTTTCTGGGCTTCATCATCGGCCTGGTGCTGGGTCTGGCCGTGGCTTTGGCCGTGGCCATTTATGTGACCAAAGTGCCCACGCCGTTTTCCAACAAAAACCAGACCCGCAGCACCGACCAGGACGTGCAGGAAACCGAAAAGAACAAGGACTGGAACCCGAACAGCGTGTTCCAGCCCAAGCCACCCGCCGAAGCCCCTGCCGCGCCCAGTGCACCTGCGGCTGACGCGGCCACCGACAAATCCGCTTCGGGCACCGCGGGCAAAAGCGCCGCAGAAGCACCCAAAGCCGAACCACGCCCAGCCGTCACCGCCGATCCGCTGGGCGATTTGGCCAAGTCCAAATCCGGTTTGAGCACCCCTGCGACGCCCGCCAATGCGGCCGACCCCTTTGACTACGTGATCCAGGTGGGGGCCTACCGAACCAGCAGCGATGCCGACGCCCAAAAAGCCAAGCTGGCCTTAATGGGTCTGGACGCCAAGGTTTCTGAGCGGGATCAAGCCGGACGCACGGTGTATCGCGTACGCTTGGGGCCCTTTGCAGACAAAGCCGCCGCCGAACGCATCCGCGCCCGCCTGGAAGGCAGCGGCATTGAAAACACCCTGGTCCGGGTTCAGCGCTGAACCCGCCCCCTTATTTGGAGCATGTCCATGAAACGCCGTCTCTTCTCTTCCGCCTTGCTGAGCGCCAGCGCCTGGCTGAGCGCACCTGTGACCTGGGCTCAGGCCGCCCTGTTCAAATCCGGCAAGGACTTTCTGACGCTGGACCGTGCCGTCGCCACCGAAGCCGGCGCGGGCAAGATCGAGGTCATCGAGTTCTTCTGGTACAGCTGCCCGCACTGCAACGCCTTTGAGCCCGGCTTTGCCCAATGGGTGAAAAACGCCCCGAAAGACGTGGTGGTGCGCCGCATCCCCGTGTCCTTCCGTGATGACTTTGCCCCTCAGCAGCGCCTGTTTTTCACGATCGAGGCCATGAACCTGATGGAAACGCTCCACCCCAAGGTGTTTGCCGCGATCCATGTGGAGAAGTTGATGCTCAACACCGACGCCAGCGTGCTGGCCTGGGCCGAGAAGCAAGGCGTGGACAAAGCCAAGTTCAACGACATCTACAAATCCTTTGGTGTGGCCACCAAACTCAAGCGGGCGGTGCAGCTGCAAAACGAATACAAGGTCGAAGGCGTGCCTTCTTTGGGCGTGGCAGGCCGTTACTACATCGATGGCACCCTGGCGGGCAGCATGGACCGCGCCCTGAAAGTCGCGGAATCCCTGATTGCCCAGTCGCGCACCAGCCCGGCCAGCGCCCCGACCGCGAAAAAATAAAACCCTGCGTGCAGCCCCAAGGGGGGTGGCCCAACGCAGAGCCCGCCCGGCCCAGGCCAGTGCGGGTTTTTTTACGCCACAGGCATGCCTGCGCCGCCGATACAGCCTGGCTTGCGCCTACAATCAAAATTCGTCACCAGCAAGATTCATGCCCTCAATGAAAATTCTCCGCACCATCGGCCTCCTTGCCTCAGGGCTAGGTTTGTTCGGCATGCCCGCCTGGGCCGAAAAGGCCGACCGCGACAAACCCATGCTGATCGAGGCGGATGCCATGCGCCACGACGAGAACAAATTGCTCACCATCTTCACAGGCCAGGTGGTGGCCTTCAAAGGCACGATGGTGTTGCGTGGTGCCCGCATGGAGGTGCAGCAAGACAAGGAAGGCCAGCAAATCGCCCACGTTTGGGCCGCCCCGAATGAGCGGGTGTTTTTTCGCCAAAAGCGCGAAGGCGTGGACGAATTCACCGAGGGTGAAGGCGAAATGGCCATCTACGACAGCAAGGCCGACGTGGTCACCTTGATCCAGCGGGCCGAAGTGCGCATCTTGCGTGGCACGGTGTTGGCCGATCAGATCAACGGCCAGAAAATCGTGTTCAACAACACCACCGAAGTGATGACGGTGGACCGCCCCGCTGCAGGCACCAAAGCCACCGACCCGCGCGACCAACGCGTGCGTGCGGTGCTGACCCCCCGGAAAACCAATCCGGCCACCACGCCACCTGCGCCCAGCCCGGCCATTCCGGCCCTGCGGGTCAGCCCCGGCACGGCTGAAAGCAGCAAGCCATGAGCGAAGCTGTGCTCACCAGCCGACTGGAAGCCCACCACCTGCAAAAAGCCTATGGCAGCCGCAAGGTGGTGCATGACGTGTCGGTGCAAGTGGACAAAGGCGAAGTCGTCGGTCTGCTGGGCCCCAACGGCGCGGGCAAAACCACCTCGTTTTACATGATCGTGGGCCTGGTGCGGGCCGATGGCGGGCAGATCCTGATCGACGGCGAAGACGTCACGCGCATGCCCATCCACAAGCGCTCGCGCATGGGCTTGTCGTATTTGCCGCAAGAGGCGTCCATCTTCCGCAAGTTGACGGTGGCCGAGAATGTGCGCGCCATCTTGGAGCTGCAAACCGATGCACAAGGTCGGGGCTTGTCGTCTACCGACATCGAAAAACGCCTGACCGAATTGCTGAACGATTTGCGGGTGGACCACCTGCGCGACTCGCCTGCGGTGGCGCTGTCCGGTGGTGAGCGCCGCCGCGTGGAGATTGCCCGCGCCTTGGCCACCGACCCGCGCTTCATTTTGCTGGACGAGCCTTTTGCCGGCATCGACCCGATCGCGGTGATCGAGATCCAGCGCATCATTGCCTTCCTCAAGCAGCGGGGTATCGGTGTGCTGATCACCGACCATAACGTGCGCGAGACGCTGGGCATTTGCGACCACGCCTACATCATCAGCGAAGGCCGTGTGCTGGCCGAAGGCACGCCCGACGAGATCGTGACCAACGCCGATGTGCGCCGGGTGTACCTGGGCGAACACTTCAGGATGTGATGCACACCCAGCCCGTTCTCGATTTGAAAGCACAGCCATGAAGCCCGGCCTGTCGCTTCGCATGTCCCAGCACCTGGCGCTCACGCCCCAGTTGCAACAATCGATTCGCCTGCTGCAGCTGTCCACCCTGGAGCTGTCGCAAGAAGTCGACCAGATGCTGGACGACAACCCCTTTCTGGAACGCGCCGAAGAAGAAGCGACTGCCGAGGCCTTTGGCCTGGACCAGGCCGACACCCATGTCAGTTTGGGCGACCGGGTCAGCGAAAGCGCCAGCACAACGAGCAGCAGCGACGACAGCGCCAGCGAAACCCGCGACGAAGCCGTGACCGATGTGGCCGAAAGCTGGGACGGCGACGGCAGCGTGGACATGCGCCCCGACGACAGCGAATGGGGCGGCGACGCCACCCCGCGCCAAAACAACGGCGAAGAAACCGCCGACGCCATCGACCTGGCCCGCAGCAGCGGCTCGCTGACCGACTTTTTGCACCGTCAGGCGCTGTCGCTGCGCCTGTCCGAAGTGGACCGTGCCGCGCTGCGCTTTCTGATCGAATCGCTCAACGACGACGGCTACCTGACCGACACCCTGCCCGAACTGGCGGCCAGCTTGGCAGGCACAGACGACTACGAACAGATCGACGAACTGGTGCACCGTTTCACCGTGGCGCTGGGCTTGCTGCAATCGCTCGAACCCGTGGGCGTGGGCGCACGCGACCTGGCCGAGTGCCTGCGCATCCAAATCAAGGCCTGGCTGCAAGACGACCCAAACGACGAAGTGGCACAAGCGGCGCTGGCCATCTGCGCCCAACCGCTGGAAATGCTGGCCAAGCGCGACTTCAAACGGCTGGCGGTGGCCTGTGGCCTGAGCGAAGCCGTGGTCAAAGCCGCCATTGCCTTCATCGCCCGGCTTGAACCCAAACCCGGCCGCCCCTTTGTGCAGGCCGAGCAAAACATCATCATCCCCGACGTGCTGGTGGTGAACACCAGCAAGACGGCCACGCCCAAATTCCGCATCCAGCTCAACCCCGACGTGATGCCCAAGCTGCGCGTGCACGACATCTATGCCAACGCCCTGCGCGGCGGCAAAGGCGACAACCATGCAGGCCTGCAGCAGCGCCTGCAAGAAGCGCGCTGGTTCATCAAGAACATCCAGCAGCGCTTTGACACCATCTTGCGCGTGTCCACCGCCATCGTGGAGCGGCAGAAAAACTTCCTCACACACGGCGAGCTGGCCATGCGCCCGCTGGTGCTGCGCGAGATCGCCGACGAGCTGGGCATGCACGAGTCCACCATCAGCCGCGTGACCACGGCCAAATACATGGCCACGCCGCAAGGCACGTTTGAGCTGAAGTATTTCTTTGGTTCGGGCCTGGGCACCGACAGCGGCAGCGCTGCATCGAGCACCGCCGTGCGGGCGCTCATCAAGCAGTTTGTCGCCGCTGAAAAACCCACCAAACCGCTGTCGGACAACCAGATTTCCGAGATGCTGAAAGAGCAAGGCATCGACTGCGCCCGCCGCACGGTGGCCAAGTACCGCGAAGCCCTGAAGATCGCGCCCGCCAACCTGCGCAAAACCCTTTGAGAGTATTTGAGTGAATTCATTGAACCTGTTCATGCCTTGCGCCGCGGGCGTTGAGGGCTTTTTGGCCGACGAGGTGCACGCCATCACGGGTCTGACGGGCCACGACCTGCTCACGGGCCGTGGCGGCGTGATGGCCCGCGCCTCCTGGCGCGATGCCATGCGCATCAACCTGCACAGCCGCCTGACCCAGCGCGTGCTGGTACAGCTGTCGGTCACCGACTACCGCAACGAAAACGACCTGTACAACGCCGCCAGCGAAGTGGCCTGGGAAATCTGGTTCACGCCCAAACAGACCTTCAAGATCGACATCACCGCGCAGCACAGCCCGCTCAACAGCTTGAACTTTGCCGCGCTCAAAATCAAGGACGCAGTAGCCGACCGTTTTCGCGCCAAACGCGGCGAGCGCCCCAGCGTGGACACCAGCTGGCCCGACGTGCGCATCTACGCACACCTGACGCCTGAAACGGCCACGCTCTACATCGACACCTCGGGCGAGCCACTGTTCAAGCGCGGCTGGCGCACCGACAAGGGCGACGCGCCTTTGAAGGAAACCCTGGCCGCTGCCATGATCGCGGCCAGTGGCTGGGACGCCACCGTGCCCCTGTACGACCCCTGCTGCGGCAGCGGCACCATCCCGATCGAAGCGGCGCAAATCGCCTGCGGCATCGCACCCGGTTTGCAGCGGCGCTTTGGCTTCGAGAAATTGCTGCCCTTCCAGAACCACGTCTGGCAAGGCCTGATCGAAGAAGCCCGCGACCACGAACACGAGCCCACCGCCCCCATCTTTGGCAGCGATGTGGCCTTCCGCATGGTTGACTTTGCCGAGCGCAATGCCGAGCGCGCAGGTGTGTCGGGTGTGATCGAGTTCCGAGGCGGCGATGCGCTGCAACGCATGCCGCCCAGCGAAACGCCCGGCATCATGCTGCTCAACCCGCCTTATGGCGAGCGCATTGCCGCAGCGGGTGTGGCAGGGCGCGGGCGCGACAGCTTCCAGCCGGGCGCACTGGCCGATGCGCGTTCAAGCACCCGTGCTGCCGCCCCCAGCCACCACCGCGAAACCGCCCAGACCGACGACGGCGGCGACTTCTTTGCCCAACTGGCCAGCCACTGGAAGAAAAACTACAGCGGCTGGAGCGCCTGGATGCTCACGCCCGACTTGAAGCTGCCCAGCAAAATGCGCCTCAAAGAATCGCGCCGTGTGCCCATGTGGAACGGCCCCATCGAATGCCGATTGTTCCGCTTTGACATGATCAAGGGCAGCTTGAAGCGCACACCGACCGACGCCTCTGCCGACAAAACAGGGGATGCCGGAACGCCTGCCCCATGAGTGTGAGCACCCCGGTGCGCCGCGTGCTGGACACCAACATCGTGCTCGACCTGTGGGTGTTTGAAGAACCCCAAGCCGAAGCCTTGCGCAACAGCTTAGAGAGCGGCAGCACGCAATGGCTGGCCACCGCCGCCATGCGCGAAGAGCTGGCCCGTGTGCTGGCCTACCCACAAATCGCCAAACGCCTGACGCACCGCCAACTGCCCGCCAGCGCCGTGCTGGGCCACTTTGACCGCTGGGCCCAACTGCAGCCCGACGCGCCCAAAGCCCCCTACGCCTGCAAAGACGCCGACGACCAAAAGTTCATCGACCTGGCCGTGCAACACAGCGCCGCCCTGCACAGCAAAGACGCACAAGTGGTCTGCATGAAAAAGCGCCTGGAGCGCTGCGGCGTGGCCTTGAACCCTGTGACCCCGTAGGTCGGTGGCTTCAGCCCCGACATGGGTTTTGCACCAAACTCGGCAACGCCGGATCTGAAGGGCCGACCTACAATCTCGACCTGATTACAGGAACACCCCATGAACACGACCGCTGGCTTGGAAGCCGAAGACTTTGACACCCTGGACAACATCCTGGACGACCTGCGCGAGCGCTTTGAAGAAACGCCGCAGTGGGAGTTTTGTGAGGGCTTCATGGCGGCGCTGGTGTGCTGCCGCCGCGCCATTCCCGACAGCGAGTGGCTGCCCATGCTGCTGGGCATTGATCCGGACGAGCCCGAAGGCGGCAGCTTTGCCGACGACGCCCAGCGCCAGCAGTTCATGGCCTTGTGGCAGCGCCGTTTTGACGAGATCAAGCTCGCGCTGGACACCCCGGTGGAAGCACTGGACGACGACAAGGCCTATGCGCCGGAGGTGATGGATGTGCGCGGTGCGATCGCCTCGCTGCCACCGGAGGAGCGCGAAGAAATCGAAGACAGCGAGATCCCGTCGTTTGCGCAGGTGTGGGCCTTGGGCTTCATGTTCGCGGTGGAAAACTGGCCCGACGAGTGGGCCACACCCAAGGACAAGGACGCCGCCAAGTGGCACGACCTGTCGCTCGAAGCCATCGTGGCGCTGACCGAAGACGACGACGCGGTGCCGACGCTGTCGGCCTTGTCAGAAGACGGGCCACCCAGCGTGAGCGAAGAGCGCCTGAACGCTTATGGCGAGGCGCTGTGGGCGGTGTACGACCTGCGCGAAATCTGGCGCAACATCGGGCCCCGGGTGGCGCAAGTCATCAAGGAAGCCACGCCTGTGCGCAACGATGCGTGCAGCTGCGGCAGCGGGAAAAAATACAAGAAGTGCTGCGGGGCCTGAAGCTCCACGATGATGGATCCCGGATCAAGTCCGGGATGACCCATCACGGCGTCATACCCGCGAAGGCGGGTATCCACGAAAACCGAAGGCTGGGACCCTCGATCAAGTCGAGGGTGACGAGGCCGGGTTGTCATGCTCACCTGTCATACCCGCGCATGCGGGTATCCACCGCAGCCGAAGGCATGGCCCCCCGATCAAGTCGAGGGTGACAGCACTAGGCTATAACGAGGGTGACAGGGCTAAACCAAGTCGGGGGCGACAGAGAACGGAAAGTGACGGGACCAGCCGTCACACCATCCACTGCGCCAGCGCGTCGCTGGTGGCTTCGGGCAATTCTTCAGGGATGAAATGCCCGGAGGGCATGACCTGGCCACTGACACGCACCGCGCATTGCGCCTGCCACAGCTCAACCGGTTTGAACATGCGGTTGACCACGCCCCGGCTGCCCCACAGGACCAAGGTGTCGCAGGCGATTTTGTCGCCGCGCGCTCGACTTTCACGGTCGTGCTGCAGGTCGATGCCTGCACTGGCTCGGTAGTCTTCGGCTGCGCTGTGGATGGCGGCAGACCACCCTTTGTCGTTGAGCGCCGGGTTGCAAAAGGCGCGTTCGTATTCGGCCAAGGCTTCAGGCTCGATGTAGCCCAGACCCTGACTGCCCCAGCCACCAAGCTTGGCGTGCAGATAAGCCTTGGGGTTACCGCCAATCATGAACTCGGGCAGGGGCGCGGGTTGCGTCAGGTGGAACCAGTGGTAATAGGCCTGCGCAAAGGCAAAGTACGGGTCGGCCACCGGGCCAGAGACCTCCGGTTTTTTGCCCCACAGACCGTCGTACATGTCGAAAGTGGGCGCGATGTCGATCACGCACAACTTGCGCACACGCGACGCATGGTCCAGCGCCAGACGGTGCGCCACGCGCCCGCCACGGTCGTGACCGCACAAAAAGAAATCGCCCACACCCAAGGCGTCGAGCAGGCCCACCACTTCTTGCGCCATGGCGCGTTTGCTGTAGTGGGCATGCTCGGCGTCGCCCACGGCGTGCGACGAATCGCCATAGCCCCGCAAGTCGGGCATCACCAAGCGGTAACGGCCACGCAGGTTTTGCGCGACGCGGTGCCACATGACATGGGTTTGCGGAAAGCCGTGCAGCAAGACCAGCACGGGCAGATGAGATTGCGCTGTCCAGTCGGCCGATTGCCGAAAGCAGACGGGCAAGCCCGCCACTGTGCGCGTGTGCCGCTCGAAGCCTTCAAACCAGGCCATCAGTCGACCTTGGCACCCGAGGCTTTGACCACCTCGGCCCACTTCTTGTGTTCGGCCTCAATCAGCGCAGCAAACTGCGCGGGCGTGTTGCCGCTGGGGATCGCACCCAAAGTGGCCAGGCGCTCTTTCATCGCAGGTGTGGCGAGTGACTTGGCGACTTCTTGCTGGATGCGGCTGACCACGTCGGCAGGCGTGCCTGCGGGGGCCAGCAAACCGAACCAGCTGCTGGCTTCAAAGCCTTTGAGGCCACCCGCTTCTTCGACGGTCGGCAAGTCGGGCAGTGCTGCCGAACGCTGGCTGCTGGTCACGGCCAAGGCCTTGAGTTTGCCCGCCTTGATGAGCTGCATGGCCGAGGGCAAATTGTCAAACATCACGTCCATGCTGCCGCCCGCCAAATCGAGCAAGGCTGGACCGGAACCCCGGTAAGGGATGTGCGCCATGAAGGTGCCGGTTTGCGACTTGAACAGCTCGCCCGCCAGATGGATGGACGTGCCATTGCCGCTGGAGGCCATGTTCAGCTTGCCGGGGTTGGCTTTGGCGTACTGGATGAAATCCTTGACATTGTTGATCTTGTTGGCGGCGGCTTTTTCGGCGTTGACCACCATCACATTGGGCACACCCGCCACCAGGGTGATGGGCACAAAGTCCTTGAAGGGGTCATAGGGCAGCTTGCTGTACAAGGCGCGGTTGATGCCGTGCGTGCCCACCGTGCCCATGAGCAGGGTGTAACCATCGCCCGCCGACTTGGCCACTTGTTCGGCCCCCAGGTTGCCCCCGGCTCCGCCTTTGTTTTCGATCACGAATTGCTGGCCAAAGGCCTTGGCCAGGTCCGGCGCGATGGCGCGGGCCAAAATGTCGGTGGTGCCGCCGGGTGCAAAAGGCACCACGATCTTGACCGGCTTGTTAGGCCAGGCGGTTTGCGCCCAGCTGGCAGGGGCCGCCGACAACAACAGTGCCGCGGCCATGCCCAACACTGGACGACGCGTGAATGACTTTGGAAAATGGACCATGCTTATCTCCTTGCAACAGATGCAAAGCATGATGCCACTCGCCTGCGCGAACACTGTCACTCAGGCGAAGAAAGCCGGTTGATTTAAGGGTTTGTTCTAGTCAATTGGGCCTGCAGCTGCGGCTTAAGCACCTTGCCCAAAGCGCTTTTGGGCAGACTGTCCATGAACACCACACGGCGGGGCAATTTGAAGCGTGCAATGCGCGACTGCAAATGCGCCAGCACCGCCTCTGCGTCCAATGCCTGCCCTGCGGCGTCGGGCGAGCGCACCAGCACGGCCACAGGCACTTCGCCCCAGCGCGCATCGGGCAGGCCGACCACGGCGCTTTCGGCCACGCCGGGCAAGGTGACCAGCTGGTTTTCAATCTCGGCCGGGTAGATGTTCTCGCCGCCCGAGATGATCATGTCTTTGCTGCGGCCCACGATGGTGATGCAGCCGTCTTCGGTACGCTGGCCCAGATCACCCGAATGGAACCAGCCATCCTGCAAGCCCATACCGGTCATGCCCTGCGCGCTCCAGTAACCGCGCATCAGGTTGGCGGCGCGGATGCAGACTTCGCCCGTCTCGCCAGGCCCGACCGCCTGGCCTTGGGCGTCGATCAGTTTGACCTGCGCCTCCGGATGCGGCCAGCCCGATGCGCCCACGCGGGCCATGGCCTCGGGCAGGGGCAGCACGATGGACACGGGGCCGGTTTCGGTGGTGCCATAGACCTGGCCCACGGGCACACCGCGTGCGTGCAGTGTTTCGAGGTAAGCCACGGGCACGGTGGACGAGCCGGTCATGATGCCGCGCAAGCAAGCCAGCGAGGTGTCGGCCCAGCGCGGGTGTTCAAACACGGCGCGCATGGTGGCGGGCACCAAGAGCGACAGCGTGGGGCGGCTGGTGTTCATTTCGCTCAGCCAGGCCGTCGGGTCAAAGCGCGGGTGCAGCACCACCTCGATGCCCGACAGCAAGGCGGGCAGGGTCTGGATGCACAGGCCGCCCACATGGAACATCGGCAACGTGGACAGCACCTTGTCGCCCGGCACAAAACCGTGCGCCCAGGCACTGGCACGTGCGTTGGCCAACAGCGCCGCCTGCGTGTGCACCGCACCCTTGGGCACGCCCGTGGTGCCCGAGGTGTAGACCAGCAGCAGCGGCAGGTCGCTGTGCACCGTGGGTCGTGGCAGGCCGCGTGGTGAAGCGGTGTTGATCAGGGTGTCGTGGTGCGTGTGTTGCAGGCCTGCGCCTTGCAACGCATGGGCTGTATCGGCGTGGTGCATGTCGTGCACCAGCAGGCGAGGCTGCGCGTCCTGCATGACCTGCTGCAACTCGGGCACCGCCAAGCGGAAGTTGAGCGGCAAAAAAATAGCCCCCAGCCGGGCGCAGGCCACCAGCGTGACCAGCTGCAGCTCGTGGTTGAAACCGAGCCAAGCCACGCGGTCGCCCGGCTGCACGCCCCAGGCGGACTGCAGGTGGGCGGTGACCCGCTCCACACGTCGCCAGAACTTGGCGAAGTCATAGGCGAAGGTGCCGCCTGTCTTGTGCTCGTCTCCCCGGAAGGTCATGGCGGGCTGCGTGCCGCAGTCCTGCGCCAGCTGTGCAAAACGGGCCGCGATGGGGCTGGTTTCGTCGCCCCACATCACTCGTCTTTTTCGCCGGGTTCGTACAGCGCTTCGCGCCCGATGCGGTCCATGCACAGCTCGGCCGTCCAGGGCAGCATGAGCGAGCCGCAGCGTGCATCGCGGTACAGGCGCTCGAGCGGCAGGCTTTTGAGCATGGACTGGCCGCCGCAGGTGCGGATCGCCAAGCGGGCGATGTCTTGCGCGTTCTCCATGATGGTGTACTGCGCGGCATAGGCGCGCAGGCGGGTCGACTTGCTCGGATCGACCTTGGCGTCTTCGATGGCGCGCAAAAAGAGGTTGCGGGTCTGTTCGAGCTTGACAAACATCTCGGCCACAGCGATTTGCTTGGTCGCGAACTGGCGGCGCTTGATGGGGCCCGTGCCGGGAATCTCGCCACGCAAATAGGCTACGGTGAAGTCGTACGCCGCTTGCGCGATGCCCATGTAGGTGGGCGAGAGCGTCATGAACATGTGCGGCCAGCGGCTGGCGGCCTGAAAGTACAGACCTTGCGGCATCAGCGCCGCGTCGTCGGGCACGAACACGTCTTTGAAAATCAAATTGCGCGACACGGTGGCGCGCATGCCCAGCGGGTCCCAGTCGCCTTCCACCGTCAGGCCCGGCGCGGTGCGCGGCACGGCCAGGTACAGGGTGTCGCGACGCGAGAGGTCAGCGCCCTCTTTTTTCTCGGTACACAGCACGCCAAAGTAATCGGCAGCGTCGGACAAAGAAGCGAAGATTTTTTTGCCATTGATCTTCCAGCCACCCTCGACCTTGACGGCGAGGGTGCCGAAGGGCTGGGCGCCTGAGGCGGCAGCCCCACCCTCGGAGAAAGGCTGCGCGTAAATCGCGCCGTCTTTCACCACCCGCGCAAAGTGGGTGGCCTGGTGCTGGCGGTGGCTGGCGCGTTGCTCTGGCGTCATCTCCAGGTCTTCAGACAACAAGCCGCTCCAGAGCATGGTGCAGACGTGCATGTTGAAGGTGAGCGCGGTGGCGCCGCAATAACGACCGATCTCGGCCGACACCATCGCATAGGTGGCGTAATCGGCACCCTGGCCGCCATGCGCTTGGGGCACGCACAGCGCCAAAAGGCCAGAGTCACGCATGTCGTCGTAATTGGCAAACGGGAACTGCGCGTCGCGGTCCAGTTGCGCAGCGCGAGGGGCGAACTTCTCACGACCCAGTTGACGGGCCAGCGCCATCAGCTTTTGCTGTTTTTCGGTCAGGGGGTAGTCGTCGCCACAGATGGGCATGACGTCTGGTTGAGAGGGGTCTTGCACGTCGGTCATAGTTTCACGTCCTTCAGGAATTTTTCGAGTTCGGCGTTGAACGCCTCGGGCTGTTCGTAATGCAGCAAATGCCCTGCCCCGGCCAGGCAGGCGTAGCGCGCACCGGAGATCTTTTGCGCCATAAGTGCCATCACCGTGGGCGGGGCAGTGCGGTCATGTTCTGCGGCCAGGCACAGTACGGGCACGGTGAGGGTGGGCAAAGCGGCGCGTTGCTCAAACTGCACCAGCGCATGCAGCGCGGCACGGTAGGTGGCGGGCGGCACGGCCGACATGCTTTGGTGCGCAGGGATCAACTGGGTTGCATCGCCACCGGGAGCGGCCATGTTCGAGATCAGCTTGTCGGCAATGTCGCCCATGGTTTTGCCCGCTTCCAGTGGAGCCAAGCGCTGCGCCAAAAACTGTTTTTGAAAATCACCATCGCTGTTGCCAAAAGCCGGACTGCTGGCGGCCAGCAGCAGGCCACGGATGCGCTCAGGCTTTTGCGTCCAGGCTTGCAGGGCGACCATGGCGCCCATGCTGTGGCCCACCAACACCGCTTGGTCGATGCCTGCTGCGTCCAGCATCTGCCACAGGGCTTGCGCCAAGTGCGCGAAGTCATAGGGGGTGACCGTGGGGCTGTCGCCATAACCGGGCATGTCCCAAGCCAGGCTGCGCCAACCCAGAGCGGCCACATGCGCTTGCTGCGCTGCCCAGCCGTGTCGACCCCCGCCCACGCCGTGCAAGAACACCACGGCGGGTTGTGTGGGCAAGCCCACGTCGGTGAAGGCGGGCGTATTCATGAAAAGTACCGCCTGAAAATCTTCCGCGTTGCAGCTTTGATGTGGGAGGCCGCCCCTGCGGCCGAATGTTGAACGTGGCTCCGCCCTGCATTCGCGAGCGGGGGCTCGCTCCCACATGGATTCAGGAAAGCGGGTGCCTGCAGCATCATGAAAGCGCATCCGTTTGAACCACTCCCGCATCGACCACCACCGTGTCGTCGAGCCGGATGGTGCAGCCGCGCATGGGCAGGTCAAAGTGGCCCAGGGTGTGGCGACCCGCGACTTCGTTGGCCCCGGTCGAGTACAAGAAATTGCCCGCAAAAGCCCGCAGCTCGGTGCCGTTGCAGTCGCGCTTGTCGTAAAACGCCATGGCGTCCCAACGCGCCGCCGGGTTCAGGCCAAAGCCCACATGCGAGACCGCATAAGCGGCGCGGTGACCCTCGGCGTCTTCCCAGGCTTTCCAGTAGCCGCGCATCATGTCCACATCGACGCCCTGCCCCTCGATGGCGACCACGCTGTCGTTCTCTATGGTCAACCTGATCGTGTCGCGCAAATAAGTTTTGAAGGTCAGGTTCACATCGCCCGGGGCCATGACCAGCATGCCATTGACACTGCCCGCAGCCGGGAAAGCCAGCGCCAGCCCGGCAGGCCAGTGCGACACCATGCCCGGCTTGGGGCAAAAGCCCCACACACCGCCGACCACCGCTTGTTTGTCGCCATGTTTCAGGTTCACGCGCAGGTCGGTTCCTGCGGCGGACGTGACGTGCATCTGCTGCGCGCCACGCAGCTTCTTCATGGCGGCACGCACCACGCCTTCGAGCGCCGGATCGGGCACGGTGCGCTCCAGAATTTCAGGGTGCTCGTTGGACACCATGAGCAGACGCGGCATGTGGCCGTCCACGCCCTTCATGATAGTCGGCAGCTCGGGCGCGTGCAGCAGGCCTTCGACGGTGCAGTCCACCACCATGTCGGCGCGGGCCAATGCCACCACCACGGGGCCCAGTTGCCCGATGGCGTCACTCGCGCCCGTGGAGCGCACCGGGGCGGGTGCCGTCAATGCAGGTGTGGTCAGCGTAACTTCAAACACCTTGGCCCCCATGCCCTCCAGCGCCAGACGGGCAAGCTCCACGTTCACACGGCGCGACTGCGTTTCGGCCAAAATGGCCACCACTTCACCCGGCTGCACTTTGCACAGGGTGAAGGTGCGGACAAACGCCGCCAGCCACTTGTGTTCAATCTTTTCTACCAACATGTTTGCCTCCTGAACGGACGGGGTCCGCGCACGACGCGTCTGACCTCATGCCAAACAGTTTATATGAATATTCATGTAAATTCATCCATAATGACCCTATGCGCCCCACCCCACCTCCAACCATTCAGCCGCTGACCCCTGACTTTGAGGCCCCTCATTTCAGGCAAGCCCTGTCGCGCTTTGCCACGGGCGTGACCGTCATCACCACCTTCGCGCCGGGTGCTCAAAAAGGCGACACGGCCAGCAGCAGCTTTGTGGGCATCACCGCCAGTTCGTTCAATTCGGTCTCACTCACGCCACCGCTCGTGCTGTGGAGCCTGGGCCACAAGGCCAGCAGCTTGCCGCTGTTCCATGCAGGCACGCACTATGTGGTCAATGTGCTGGCCGCAGACCAGCTCGACCTGTGCAATCGCTTTGCCTATGGCAAAGGCGACCGCTTTGCCGACACCGCCTACACCCTGGGGCAAGCCGGGTTACCCATTTTGAAAGGCGCTCTGGCCTGGTTTGAATGCCACAACCGCAGCCGCCACGAAGAAGGCGACCATGTGATTTTTGTGGGCGAAGTGGAACGCTGTGGCTTCAGCGAGGGTTCGGCCCCACTCGTTTACCAGGGCGGTCAGTTCAGCACCACCACGCCACTGGCATGAGCAACTCCACAGGCTTTGTTGATGACTACCTGGCTTATTTGCTGGCACGCGCCAGCCATTTGATTTCGAGCGAATTCCACGCCGTGGTCGAGGCCAGCGGCCTGAGCCTGATGGAATGGCGCGTCATGGCGAGCCTGTCGGGCAAGGAGGCACTGAGCGTGGGCGAACTGGCCGACATCGTACTGGCCAAGCAACCCACCGTGACCAAGCTGGTTGGTCGCATGGCAGAAGCTGGCTGGGTCAAACGCGTTGACGCTCTGCACGACAAGCGCCAGTCACTGGTGAGTCTCACCTCTGCAGGTCAACGCAAGGTGAAGCCCTTACTTGAGCAAGCGCGGGCGCATGAGGCACAGGTCATGAAAGACATTGGATCGGACAAGGTCCATCAGCTCAAGCAAGCGTTGGAGCAGTTGATCGTGGTCCGGGCGTAGCGCATTTCACTCCGGCACCACCGCCGTGACCTCGATCTCAACCAAGGCCCGGTCCTCCACCAGATCGGCCACCTGCACCAACGTCATGGCCGGGTAGTTCTTGCCGATGACTTCCTGATAAACCTTGCCCAGCTCCCTGCCACGGGCCAGGTATTCCTTTTTGTCCTTGACGTACCAGGTCATGCGGGCCATGTGCTGCGGGCCTGCGCCTGCGCAGGCCAGTGTGTCGACGATGTTTTGCAGGGCCTGGCGGCACTGGGCCACAAAGTCGTCGGTCTCAAATTGGGCTTGGCCGTTCCAGCCGATCATGCCCGCGACGAACACCATGCGGCCACGCGCTTCGATGCCGTTGGCATAGCCTTTGGCGGGTGCCCAGCCTTCGGGTTGCAAGACGTTGAACATGGTGGGCTCCTTAAGAAATTTGACGCAGCTTGAAGCGCTGCAGCTTGCCGGTTTCGGTGCGGGGCAAGGCGTCCAAAAAGACCACCTTGCGCGGGTACTTGAACGGGGCGATGGTTTGCTTGACGTGCTCTTGCAAGGCTTTTTCCATGGCCGCATCGCCCGTGTGGCCGGGCTTCAGAACCACATAAGCCTGCACGATGTGGCCGCGGTCTTCGTCGGGCATGCCGACCACGCCGCATTCGGCCACGGCCGGGTGTTGCAGCAAAGCGCCTTCCACCTCAGGGCCTGCGATGTTGTAGCCCGCCGAGATGATCATGTCGTCGTTGCGCGCCTGGTAGCTGAAGTAGCCATCGGCGTCCATGACGAAGGTGTCGCCGGGCAGGTTCCAGCCGTCTTTCACATACTCTTGCTGGCGCGGGTCGGCCAGGTATTTGCAGCCTGTGGGGCCGCGCACAGCGAGCCGCCCCACGGTGCCGGGGGGCACGGGTTGCATGTCGTCGCCGACGATCTGCGCCACATAGCCGGGCACCACTTGGCCAATGCTGCCGGGGCGCACTTGCGCGCCCGCACTCGAGATGTAGATGTGGATCACTTCGGTGCCGCCAATGCCGTCGGTCATCTCGATGCCCGTGGCCTGCTTCCACAGCTGGCGGGTGGCGTCGGGCAAGGCCTCGCCTGCCGACACAGGGTGCTTGAGGCTCGACAGGTCAATGCCTTTAGCCAGCGTCGCCATCTGGCGGTACATCGTGGGCGCTGTGTAGCACTGCGTGGCGCGGTACTTGGCAATGGTCTGCATCAAGGTCTCGGGCGTGTGCTTTTCGAGCAGCACGGTGCTCGCGCCATAGCGCAGCGGGAACGCCAGCAGACCACCCAAGCCGAAAGTGAAGGCGATGGGCGGCGTGCCGCAGACCACATCGTTCTCGTTCATCTGCAATATGTGGCGCGGGAACAAATCGCACATGGCCAGCACATCGCGGTGGAAGTGCATGGTGCCCTTGGGCTTGCCCGTGGTGCCGCTGGTGAACGCAATCAGGCACACGTCGTCGCGGCTGGTGGGGTGGGCGGTGTACGCGCCGCTCTGCCGCTGCATGCGCTGCTCCAGGCCATCGGGGGCATCGCTGCGGAACTGCACCAACTGCTGCAAGCTGGCCATGTGGCTGGCGTGACCGGGCGTCATGCAGTGCTGCAGTTCGTCGGCCAACAGGCTGTCGCACAGGGCGGCGCTGACTTGGGCTTTGTAGATGATCTGTGCCAACTCGCCCGCACGCAGCAGCGGCATGGTGGGCACCGCCACCAGCCCGGCCTTGAGTGCGCCGAGCAAGCAAGCGGCCATCATGGGGCTGTTGCCGCCGCGCAGCAAAATGCGGTTGCCGGGCACGAGGCCCATGTCTTGGGTCAGTACCTGGGCGATGCGGTTGCTCTTGTCCTGCAACTGCGCATACGTCCAGCTGAAGTCGCCACCACCCTTGTTGAAGTCACTCACGCCATGCAGCGCAATGCGACTGCCTCGGCCTTCGCTCACATGACGGTCCACCAGTTCCACCGCGCAGTTGATCTGGTCCGGGTAGTCCAGCTCGGGCCTGTCCGCCATGAACACAGGCAGCTGGTCTTTGGGCGGCAGTCGGTCACGCGCAAAGGTGTCGGTGTGGCTGCTGGGCAGCAGTGGGTTCCAGTCGCTCATGTCAAGCTTTCAACAAGTCCTTACCAATGATCAGCTGCTGCACTTCGGTGGCGCCTTCGTAAATGCGCAGCGCACGGATTTCGCGGTACAGCGACTCGACCATCACGCCTTTTTTGACGCCCATGCCGCCGTGCATCTGCACCGCCATGTCGATGATCTGCTGGGCGTTTTCGGTGGCGGTCATCTTGGCCATGGCCGCCTCACGGGTGATGCGCCCGCCTTGGTCGCGCAGCCAAGCGGCGCGGTAGGTCAAGAGCGTGGCCGCGTCCAGCATGGTGGCCATTTGGGCGATCTTGGTCTGGGTGATCTGGAAGTCACCCAAGCTCTGCCCAAACATCTTGCGCGAACGTGCCCAGCTGATGGACTCGTGCAGCGCACGCCGCCCAAAGCCCAAAGCGGCTGCCGCCACAGAGGTGCGGAACACATCGAGCGTGGCCATGGCGACCTTGAAGCCTTGGCCCGCTTCGCCAATGCGTTGATTGGCAGCCACCTTGCAGTTGTCGAACTTGAGCGTGGCCAACGGGTGCGGCGCGACCACGTCGATGCGCTCTTCGATGGACAGACCGGGCGTATCGGCATCGACAATGAAAGCCGTGATGCCGCGTGCGCCGGGGGCTTCGCCTGTGCGGGCGAACACCACATAAAAGTCGGCAATGCCGCCATTGCTGATCCAGGTCTTGCGGCCGTTGAGCACATAGCCGTCTGCCGTGGCCGTGGCGCTGCACTGCATGGCGGCCACGTCTGAGCCCGCATCGGGCTCGCTCAAGGCAAAGGCGCTCAAGGCCTGGCCCGACGCCACACGCGCCAGGTAGCGCTGCTTTTGATCGGGTGTGCCCATGAGGCTGATGGCGCCTGTGCCCAAGCCCTGCATGGCAAACGCGAAGTCCGACAAACCGTTGTGGAAGGCCAGCGTTTCGCGCAGCAGGCACAGCTGGCGCGTGTCGATCACGTCCGACGCTGCGCCATAGGCCGTGCCCGATACTGCATGCTTGAGCCAGCCGCCGCTGCCAAGCAGGCGCACCAGACGGATGCATTCGGCGTCCACCGCGTCGCGGCTTTCGTCATGGTGTACGTGGGCCAGGTGTTCGTTGCACCAGGCGTCCAGCCGCACTTTGAAGTCGCGGTGGCTGTCGTCAAAGAAGGGCCAGTCGAGTTCTGCTGGGTGTGACGCTGTGTGGTCGGACATGACTCAATCCCCCTCGAACACTGGCGTTTGCTTGCCCACAAAGGCGTGGTATGCCCGGTGGAAGTCGTTCGTGGCCATGCAGATGGCCTGGGCCTGGGCTTCGGCCTCGATGGCTTCGTCCACGCCCATGTTCCATTCCTGCTGCAACATCTTCTTGGTGATGCCGTTGGCAAAGGTAGGGCCTGCCACCAGCTGTGCAGCCATGGCCTGGGCCTCGCTCAACACCTCGTCTGCGCCGCACACGCGGTTGTAAAAACCCCAGCGCTCGGCCTCCAGCGCGCCCAGGCCACGCCCGGTGAACAGCAGCTCGCTGGCGCGCCCCTGGCCGATGATGCGCGGCAAGAGCGCGCACGCGCCCATGTCGCAACCGGCCAGGCCCACCTTGTTGAACAGGAAATAGGTCTTGCTGCGCTCGGTGCCGTAGCGCAGGTCAGACGCCATGGCCAGGATCGCGCCTGCGCCCGCGCATACGCCGTCGATGGCGGCGATGATGGGTTGCGGGCAAGCACGCATGGCCTTGACCAAGTCGCCCGTCATGCGGGTGAAGGCCAGGAGGCCCGGCATGTCCAGCTTTGTGAGGGGGCCGATGATTTCGTGCACATCACCGCCCGAGCAGAAGTTGCCGCCCTCGCCCGTGATGACCACGGCGTGGATGTCGGGCGCGTAGGGCAAGGCCCTGAAAAAGTCACGCAGCTCGGCGTACGAGTCAAACGACAGCGGGTTCTTGCGCTCGGGGCAGTTCAAGCTCACCGTGGCCACACCGTCTTTGACGGACAGCAAAAAATGCTCGGGCTGGTTGCCCGCCATAGGCTGGTTGTGGCGGGGCAGCTGGTGCGGCTGGCCTGGCAGGTAGCGTGTGCTCATGGGATCTCCTCGGTTCATTCCGTGTGTGGGTGGATTGGGGGTGGGCTGGGTTGACCCGTCTTCAGGGTGCCCAGCAGTTGGTGCAGTTGCTCTTGCTGCTGTGCGGGCAAGGGCGACAGCAACTCGACCACCCAGTTTTCGTGGGCACTGGCCATGGCGGCAAAAGCCTCGCGACCAGCAGGCGTCAGGTGCACCGCAAACGCACGTCGGTCTCCGGGCTGGGATTGGCGTTGCACGAGTTGTTCTTTTTCCAGCTGGTCGACTATGGCTGTGACGTTGCCGCCCGTGACCATCATGCGGCGCGACAGCTCGCTCATCGACAGGCCTTGCGGTTCGCGCTCCAGCTGCGCCATCAAGTCAAAGCGCGGCAGCGTGATGCCAAACTGCTCACGCAGGCGCTGGCGGATCGTATCTTCGATGCGGGTGGTGGCCGACAACAGGCGCAGCCACAGGCGCAGCGAGGCGTGGTGGTCTGCGTGCGCACGCACTTCCATGTCAATATCAGGTCGAGCACTCATCCTGCCAGCTCCCCGCCGTCAATCGCAATGGCCTGGCCGTTGATCGCATCGCTGCCCGCTGCGCACAGCCACAACACGCTTTGCGCCACTTCGTTCGGTTGAACCAGGCGCTGCTGCGGGTTGCTGGCAGCCAGTGCCTGGCGGGCTTCAACTTCGCTCTTGCCGGTTTTGTTCACGATGTTCTGCACCGCTTCGCGCACGATGTCGGTCTCGGTGTAGCCGGGGCAAATGGCGTTCACCGTCACGCCTTTGCGGGCCAATTCCAGTGCCAAGGCCTTGGTCAGGCCCACCACACCGTGCTTGGCGGCTACATAGGCGCTCACATAGGCGTAGCCCTTGAGGCCCGCTGTGCTGGCGATGTTGACGATGCGTCCAGGCGTTCCGTTCGCTGCTGCTTCGAGCATGCCCGGCAGCACCGCCTGGATGCAGTGGAAAGTGCCCGTGAGGTTGACATTCAGCATCTGCTGCCACAGCGCGGCATCGGTTTTGGCAAAGGGCGCACTGTGTGCCTGACCCGCGTTGTTGACCAGGATGTTGACCGGACCCAAGCGGGCTTGCGCTTGCTGAACAGCCGCTTGCACGGCATATTCATCGGCCACATCCATGGGCGCAATCATCACCGCCACGTCGGGCACTTGCGCACGCAGGGCCTCGGCTTGCGCTTGCAGCTTGTCTTGCGAGCGACCACACAGTGTCAAGCGGCTTCCCGCCTGAGCCAAGGCCAGCGCGATGGCCGCACCAATGCCAGCACCCGCGCCTGTGATGAGGGCGTGGCGGTTGCTCAACATGCTTTCACCTCTGTAGGAGCGGCGCGCTCGCCGCGAAGGATGCCCAACTTTGACGAAGGGGCACCCCCTGCTCTTTGATGCACCATCTCAATCCCCTTTGCCAGCGGTCTGCAGCGCACGCTCACGGGCAAAACCCGCTTCAAGCTGCGGCTTGCCCGACACGTAGCCACGCGGCCAGGCGATGTCCTTGAAGCCGATGCGCGCCGCTTCGCTCAGGGTCCAGGCCGGGTTGGCCAGATGCGGGCGTGCCACGGCGCACAGGTCGGCGCGCCCTGCAGCCAGGATGCTGTTGACGTGGTCGGCCTCAGAGATGGCACCGACTGCGATGGTGGCGATGCCCGCCTCCTGGCGGATGCGGTCGGCAAAAGGTGTCTGATACATGCGGCCGTAGGTGGGCTTTTGCTGGGCACTGACCTGACCCGAAGAGCAGTCGATCATGTCGGCACCCGCGGCCTTGAAGGCACGAGCGATCTCGACCGCATCGCTCGGCGTGATGCCGCCTTCTACCCAGTCGTGCGCCGAGATACGCACCGACATCGGCAAATCCTTGGGCCAGGCTGCACGCACGGCGGCAAACACTTCGAGCGGGTAACGCAGACGGTTGGCGAGTGAACCGCCGTACTCGTCGGTGCGTTGGTTGGTCAGCGGGCTGATGAAGCTCGACAACAGATAACCGTGCGCACAGTGCAGTTCCAGCCAGTCAAAGCCTGCTTGGGCAGCGCGCTGCGTGCAGGCCACGAAGTCAGCCGTGACGCGCTCCATGTCGGCACGCGTCATGGCACGTGGCACATCGCCATGAGTCAGATACGGGATGGCTGACGCAGCGATCAGAGGCCAGTTGCCTTCTGCATCGTCTGCGGGCACAGGCTGGTCCATGCCCGCGCCTTGCCAGGGACGGCAGGTTGAGCCTTTGGGCCCGGCGTGTCCGATCTGCAGTCCGATCTTGGCGTCTGACTTGGCGTGCACCCAGTCCACTATTCTTTCAAAGTCGCTGGTCTGCTGGTCATTCCACAGGCCCGGGCAACCGTGCGTGATGCGGCCGTCGGCGCTGGGCGAAGTCATCTCGACCATCACCAGCCCTGCACCGCCCATGGCGCGTGCGCCCAAGTGCACAAGGTGGTCGTCGCCCACGCGGCCGTCCACCGCCATGTATTGCGCCATGGGCGAGACCACCACGCGGTTCTTGAGCGTGACCGAGCGTTGGGTATAGGTCGTGAACATCGGTGGGCGAATGCCCGGCGTGGCCGTGCGGCCTGCGAACCAAGCCTCGTATCCTTCGAGCCAGGCCTTGTCACGCAGGCGCAAATTCTCGTGGCTGATGCGCTGGCTTCGGGTGAGCATGGAGTACATGAACTGTTCGGGTTCGAGCTGGTCGCAGTAGCGCTCGCCGCAGACCTCGAACCATTCCATCGCGTTCCACGCGGCGTTTTGCAAACGGATCACGTCGATCTCGCGCACGGCCTGGTAATGTTTCAGCACTTCGGGAATGTGGTCTGCGGTATCGCCCAGCGCCTTGAACTGGCGCACCAGCTCGATGGCATCTTCCAGCGCGAGCTTGGTGCCCGAGCCGATCGCAAAATGCGCGGTGTGCACTGCGTCGCCCATCAGCACCACATGGCTGTTGCCGTTGAAAGTGGACCAGTTGTCGCACTTGACTCGCTGGAAATTGAGCCAAGCCGAGCCGCGCAGGTGGCGGGCATTGGTCATCAGCTTCTCGCCTTGCAGGTTCTTGGCAAAGAGCTTTTCACAAAAGGCAATCGAGGCATCCTGATCGGCCTTGTCCAGACCGTGGGCCAGCCAGACGTGCTCAGGGCATTCGACGATGAAGGTGGACGTCTGGTTGTCAAACTTGTAGACGTGCGCCTGGAACCAGCCGTGTTCGGTCTTCTCGAACAAAAAGGTGAAGGCGTCGTACAAGCGGTTGGTGCCCAGCCAGATGTAGCGGTTGGGCCGGGTGACGATGTCGGGCTGAAAGACCTCGGGCAAACGGCTGCGTACGCGGGAATTGATGCCATCGCTGGCGATGATCAGATCGGCATCGGGGAAGTCCAGATCGGATTGCGCGTCCTGCTCAAACAGCAGCTTCACCCCCAATTCCTCGCAACGCGCCTGCAGGATGTTGAGCAGCTTCTTGCGGCCGATGCCCACAAAACCGTGACCGCCAGAGCGGATCACGCGGTCCTTGAAGTGCAACTCGATATCGTCCCAGTGGTTGAAGGCCTGCTGCACCTCGTTGGCGGTTTCAAGGTCCCATTGGCGCATGTTTTCGAGCGTCTGGTCGGAAAACACCACACCCCAACCAAAGGTGTCGTAGGGCTTGTTGCGCTCCACCACGGTGATCACGTGGTGTGGGCCGAGTTTTTTCATCAGCAACGCGAAGTACAAGCCGGAAGGACCACCGCCAATGCACACGATTTTCATGTTCACTCTCTTTGCTTTAGACCACACAAACCCATTGATTCAGGTCCATATATTTCAGGCCTAAAGTATTTAAGCAAATGAACTCGCGGTCAATCAGGTAAAAACCCTTGCAAATCAATGAAAAACTGGGGAAGTTGCATGTGGATGAGGAAACTCATCGCATAAAGCAAAACGCCCCACCGGACGGTGAGGCGTTTTAGGCTGTTAGAAGCCTGACGATGTC
>VFQS010001011.1_pt1 | contig 27437 bp, 26 predicted proteins | sample 3512361 | NCBI WGS metagenome assembly VFQS01 (sample SAMN10412375, study PRJNA504923) | tailings metagenome | isolation source: Relicate 1 Philex TSF3 active mining | place: Philippines
TAGATAAATCTAAGACATGTATGATTGGTGCATCTGGAGCAGTCTATGGTATAATGGCAGCTTTTGCCTATATCTTTCCTAATACTGAACTTATGTTGATGTTTCCTCCCATTCCCATTAAAGCAAAATATTTAATTCCACTCTATTTCTTAATTGAAATATATTCTAACTTTCATGTAAATGATAATGTAGCACACTTAGCTCACATTGGAGGAGGAATTACTGGATTAATAATCGTTTATTTTTGGAAAAAAAATAAAACCTTTTTTTATTAGATCATGACACTAATTATAAAAGAGATAAAGTCAGATATAAAAAATAAAATGTTTATGAAATTAATTTTCATTAACATAAGTATATTTATTTTAGTTCAATTATTTAATTTATTCACATGGTTATCAGGAACTAAAACAGACTTTCAACTCTTAAATTTATTAACCCTCAAAACTAATGTTAATGAATTTATATTATCACCTTGGGGACTAATTACAAGTATTTTTTGTCATTTTGATATCATTCATTTGTTCTTTAATATGCTTTTTTTATATTTTATTGGTAAACTGGCAGAATATTATCTGGGTGGTATGTCAATTCTTACACTTTATTTGTTTGGAGGTATATGTGGTGGATTAGTCGAAATAATAAGTCATACTATTTTCAATAATATATTTTTTTTAAATTCAAATGTTGTCGGTGCTTCAGGATCAATTATGTCTATTTTTATTGCTATTGCAATCTATAAACCAAAAACAGATGTGAGTTTATACGGGATATTAAACATTAAAATTATTTGGTTAGCATTAATTTATTTTATTTTAGATTTAATAAATATTGGAAAACCAGACGGAATAGCACATTTAGCTCATATTGGAGGTGCAGTTAGTGGTTACTTTTTAATAATAAAAAAAGACTTTTTAAATAAATTAAATTCATTTTTCTCTCTAAAACCAAAACAAAAATTAAAAGTAAAACATGGTGGTCGACCATTATCAGATGAAGATTATAATTCCATGAAATTACAAAATGAAGAAAAAACTAATAAAATTCTTGAAAAAATATCAAGATCCGGTTATGAATCTTTAACAAAAGTTGAAAAAGAATTCTTATTCAAACAAAGTAAAAATGGTTAATGTAATATTAAAATTGTTAGGTTTTTCTAAAATAATGAAAATGCTAACTATAATTTGTTTGATTTGTTTGCTGTTATCATATTTATGTCCATTCGTCCATCCTAATGACTTCTGGTTACTACCATTTTTTGGTCTAGCTTATCCTGTCATTCTACTTTTCACTTTGTTTTTTTTAATTTATTGGGCAGTTTATAGATCAAAAATGTTTTTTGGGGTATTAATAATTTTACTTTTTGGAGGGAAATTACATTTTAGAACTATATCCCTTCCATTTAGAAAAGATAAATTAAGTAATTCTATTTCAATTAATAAATTAAAAGTTACTAGCTATAATGTGCGTTTATTTGATTTATATGAATGGGGGAATGATGGTAAATTTGAAAATAGAAACAATATTTTTGAATATCTTAAAAAACAAAATTCAGATGTAATTTGCTTTCAAGAATTCTATCAGCAAGATCGTCCAACAAAATTTCCTACCAGGGATACATTAAAAGGTTTATTAAAAACGCCTTATTGTCATGAACGATATTCACATAAATTAGAGGGAAGACAAAACTTTGGTATTGCTATGTTATCTAAATATCCGATGATTTCAAGAGGCGATATTATTTTTGAAGATCCTTACAATATAGATAATAACTACTGTATTTTTTCTGATATTGTTAAAGAAAAAGATACATTTAGAATTTATAATGTTCATCTACAGTCGATAAAATTCAAAAAAGTTGACTATAATGTTTTTTCAAAAAATGCGCATAAAATTATTGATAAAAAGTCATCTATTGAATTACTTGTAGAGAAACTAAAAATAGCTTATCCAAAACGAGCTGAACAAGCTAGAAAAGTAGTTGAACACATGCAGCAATCTCCTTTCCCTGTAATAATTTGTGGAGATTTTAATGATACACCAATGTCTTACACTTATAATATTTTCAATAATCTCTATAGGGACGCTTTCAGAAATACGAGTAGTGGTCTTGGTATAACTTATGCCGGAAAGGTACCAGCTGGAAGAATAGATTATATATTTCATAGTAAAGAAATTCATTCATCAGATTTTAAAATTCAAGATGAAGTATATTCAGATCATAAAGCAATAAGTTGTACTATTTGGAAATAAAATATGTTATTAGAAATTAACCCAGACAATGTAAACATCAATTATATTAATCGTGTAATTGAAGTTTTAAAAAAAGGAGGAATAATCATTTTTCCGACAGATAGTGTATACGCTATTGGCTGTGATTTATATAATAAAAAAGCTTTAGAAAAATTAGCGAAATTAAAAGGTGTAAAATTGAACAAAGCTAATTTTTCAATTATTTGTTCAGATTTTAGTAACTTATCTAATTACGTTAAACAGATAGATAAATCGACCTTTAAATTAATGAATACGCATCTACCGGGTCCTTTTACTTTTATTTTAGAGGCAACTAATGAAATACCAAGACTTTTTGATTCTAACCGAAGAGAAATCGGGATTCGTATTCCTGCTAATAAAATAGCAACAACAATCGTTGAAGAACTAGGATCACCACTTGCTACAACTTCATTAAAAGATGATGCATCATTTTTAGAATACCATAACGACCCTAGCGAAATTTATGAATATTATTCTGAAAAAGTAGATATGATTATTGATGGTGGCTATGGAAAACTTGAGGGGACTACTGTTATTGATTGTTCTAAAGGAGAAGCGATAATTATAAGACAAGGTTTAGGTCAATTATCTTGAAATGTATTCTAAAATTGAATTTTTAACTTCCGATTCGATTTATATAAAAGAAGTAAATCAATTCCTAAATGATTGGTTTGACGAAAAAGATTATGTACTATCAAAAACCTCCGGATCAACTGGAAAACCAAAAGAATTAAAATTAAAAAAAGAATACCTTCGAGCATCAGCTCGAATGACAGGAAGTTATTTTCAATTTAAGGAAACTGACAATTTACTTTTAAGTTTACCAATATTTGGTATAGGTGGTAAAATGATTATAATTAGAGCAATAGAATTTAATTGTAATTTAATTGTAGTATCACCTCAATATAATCCGCTTAAGGATTTGAAAGATAGATTAATTAAAATTATTTCATTAGTCCCCTATCAAGTCAATAAAATCATAGAAGAAGATAAAGACGCTTTTTCAAATGTGCAAAATGTTCTAATTGGCGGTGCCCCAGTGGGAATTAAATTAATCAATAAACTTAAATTTTTAAATTCAGATTTCTTTGAAACCTTTGGAATGACAGAAACATATTCCCACATTGCTTTAAAAAATCTAAAAGTAAACTCATTTTTTAATTTATTAAATAACATTACAATAAATACTCAAAATGATTGTTTACAAATTAACGCACCACACTTAGGAGTAAAAAATCTATTAACAAATGATTTAATAAACAAAATTGACGAATTTCATTTTGAATGGATTGGTAGAAAAGACTTTGTCATTAATAGTGGTGGAGTTAAAATCCAACCTGAACAAATAGAAAAAAAATTAGAAGAAATAATTACAACTTCCTATTTCATATCTAAAGAAAAAGATGATAATTTTGGTGAAATAGTGGTGTTAATTATCGAAGGATTAACAATTGAAGAACAAACCATTAGAAAAATTCTTTTAAATAAATTACTATCTTATGAAATGCCAAAAAAAATATACTTTTTAAAAGAATTTGAGTATACAAATACACATAAAATAAACAGATTACTGACAATCAAAAGATTAAAGAATATTGACTAATAAAAGGAAAATATATCTTGAATTATTTAATCTAAATGAATCATCTTCATTAGATGATGTAAAGAAACGTTATCGAGAATTAGCAAAAGAATTTCACCCTGATCGAAATAAGGACAGAAATGCACACGAACGTTTTTTATTGATTAAAGAAGCTTACGAATATTTGTTATCAAACCAAACTCAAAATTTAAAATCAGTATATTTTGAAAATATTAATTTAGAAAAAGAAAGAATTGAAAAAATTCGAATAGCAAAAGAAAAACTTAGAGAGTTCTACAGAAAAAAGGAATTAGAAAGAAAGAAATATATAATTAGCTTTTATAAAAGTAAACTTTGGAAAAGTTATATAGTTTTATCTATCATATGTTTAATTTATTCTGTATTTAATTTAACGGATTTTATACTTCCTAAAAAAGAATTAAAAACAATTATTTTAGAAGTATCTGAAAACTATAATGGAATTACTGAAGATCAAATTACTTTAATTAAGCCTAAAACAGGTAAATCATTTTTTATTTCAAGTGAAATTAAAGGCTATTTCAAACAAAATGATTCAATAGTTATAAATAAATCATTATTATTAAATAAAACTTTTAAAACAGAATTAAAAACCAATTTATCAAAATTAAACTTCAAAACAATTAACAATAATATCCTTTTCACAGTATTTTTAAGTTTAATGTTGATTATTCCTTTTATTAAATTAATTAAGAACAAAAAGGAAATTGAAGATATTTTTATATCAAGACTTTTGCTTTCAGTTTATTTACCTCTTATAATATATCTTCTAGTTGGTTAATTTTTTTTAAAGAAATTAAATAATTTATTCTTAGAAGATAAATCTTCCTCGACATATCCACCATATACATATCTTTTTCCATAACCATAACCATAACCACTATCAATATCTATTCCATTAACTAAAGCAGAAACATTTTTTAGTTTTTTGTTGTCATAAATATCTTTTAATATTGATAGTGATTTTTTCTCGATAAAACCAGCTCTTGTAATATATAAAGTAACATCAGCATAATCTTTAATTAATAATGTATCTGTAACTAAACCTACAGGTGCTGTATCTACTACGATATAGTCATAAATTGCTTTTGCTTCGTTCATTAAAAGATTCATTCGATCAGTCATTAATAATTCAGCAGGATTTGGAGGAATAATACCTGATGGGATAATATCGACACCTGATAGTTTATCAGATTTTAAAATTATATCATTAAGATTTAAATTATTACTTATAATATAATTAGTTACACCTGTATTAGATACCTCACCAATATAATCTAGTAATTTTGGCATTCTCAAATCTAAACCTATCAACAAAACTTTTTTGTCAGTCATTGCTAAGGAAGATGCTAGATTTATTGAAACAAATGATTTTCCTTCAGAACTAAATGTAGAAGTTACAAATATTGTATTACATTCTGAATTATTTTTATTTAATAAGAAACTAAGGTTCGTTCGAATTATTCTCACGGCTTCAGCAATGTTTGACCTATCACCTCTTTTAATTATAAGATTATTATTTTTAACAAGTGGTAGTTCACCAATTACTGGAATACTGATGCTTTCTAAATCTTCCCTACCTTTTAACTTTGTATCCAATAGCATTTTCAAATAAATAATAGCAGAAGGAAAAATTAGCCCTAATAAAATAGCCGCTAGATAGATTACTTTTCTTTTTGGTGAAATTGGAATATTATCCGAATAGGCACTATCAATAATCTTAGTATTAGAACTTGCAACAGCTAATGCTAATGCAGTTTCTTCTCTTTTTTGTAATAAATACAAATATAAAGTCTCTTTAATTTGTTGTTGTCTTGCAATTTCTTTGAAATCTTTTTCTTGTTTTGGTGCGGAATTTAATTTATTTGAAATTTCTTGATTTTTTCTTTGCATAGACTTTAACTGAATCTTTAAAGAATTTTTCTGATTTTTCAAACTTTCTTTTAAAGCATTCTTCAAACCATCTATTTGATCATTTAAATTTAAAACAATTGGATTTTTATCTTTTGAAGATATCAATACCTTGTTTCTTTCAAGAATAAGAGAGTTTAAAGATTCTATGTTTTTCTCAACCCCCATATTATCTATTCCTAAATTTGAAGGAATCAAATCTTTTTCGTTAGATGTTATCAAATAGTCATAAACATACTCTGCTAAATTATATTGTGTATTTAACTTTAAAATTTCTTTTTCTACATCAGATTCATTTTGGAAATATAAGCCTGTATTTGTAGCTATATCAAAAATTTGGTTTTCTGATTTGAAATCTGAAACATTTGATTCAACATTTGATAAATCATCTGTAATATATGTTAATCTTTCATCAATAAATTTAATTGTGTTTTTATTCAACTCATTTTTATCATTGATAGCATCCGTTTTATGATGTTTAATTAAACTATTTATGATTGAAGTAGCTTTCTCGATATTAGGATAATTCATTGAGAGAGTAATTGAACTCGATTCTTTATTCGTTGGTTCAATAGAAATTAATTTTCTTAAATTATCTACTGTTCTATCTAATGATGAAATTTTAATTATTATCGATTTATTCTTCGTAATCAACCTTTTATCTAATGGAATAATTACAAAATCTCCATATTTTGTTTTTACTTTTTGACCAAAAGAAAAGGATTTAATCCATTGTTCGTTTTTATTTTCAAGACTAAAAGTTATATCATCATGAAAGGTAATTTCTAACTCTAAATCTTTATTTTTTAAATTCTTTAAATCACCAATTACTTTTAAATTAATTATAGTTTTTTTGTATAGTTCTGAATTTAAGAATCGATTACTTTCAAAATAAGATACATTAAGATTTAAATCTTTAACAACATTCATTAAAAGTGTTCTAGATTTTAATATTTCTATTTCATTTTCTAGCTTTGACTTTACACCTCCTAAATCAAATCCTAAATTTGAAAAGTCTGAAAGCTGGTCTTGAACCTGATTTTTTTGTTCGTCTTTTACTAAAATACTAGCTGTTATTTTATATTGATTATTCTGAAATTTTAAATAAATAAAAGCACAAATAAAAAATATAATTATAGAAAGTAAAAAGAATTTCCATCTCCTTAAATAAGGAGCAAGCAGCTCTTTAATATTAGTTTGAGTATTATCTAAAATAGCGTTTTCCATCTATTATTTACTAATTACGTTTATTGTGGTTATTATTAATGAAGCAACTGAAATAAACATCCCTGAAGCTGAGCTTATTAAAGAAGAATTGATTTTAGCACGATTTGGTTCAACATATATAATATCATTTTGTTGTAGATAATAAGCTGATGAATTAAAAACGGAGTTATCATTCATATTAAGCATTATTTTTTGAATAGTACCATTATTATCCCTTAATACAATAATGGAAGATCTTTTTGCAGAAATATTCAAATCACCAGCTAAACCTATAGCTTCTATTAAAGTTATTTTCTCGTTTGGTACTTGAATTGTACCTGGGTTTTTAACATCTCCTAGAACAGTTATTCTGAAATTTTGAATTCTAACAAAAACGGTTGGTTTATTTAAAAATTCTGACGCCTTATTTTTGATAATCTCAATTAATTCGTTTTTTGTCAAATTTAAAACATGAAACTTTCCCAGATTAGGTAATTCAATATCTCCATTTATATCAACCAGATAAGCTGATTTTACAGGTGCACCTATTAAATAACCATTATTTATATTTTGATTGTCAGGTAAATTATAAATTTTGGAATTTAATTCATCACCGTTATATATTGAAATTTGTAATAAATCATCTTTTTTAATTTTAACTTCTGTATCTAATGCTTTAGTACTTTCAAATCCTTCGAAATAGACTATTTTTTTTCTAAGTCCGCAAGAAAACATTAAAAACACAATTAAAAAAAGAGTTGAAATTTTATACAGAAAGCTCGTATTAATACTAATAGGCATTTTCATCTTTATAGATTATTTTGGTAAGTGTTTTAAAAATAATCTTCAAATCTAATAAAAAACTCCAATTTTCGATATACCAAACATCTCTTTTTACTTTATCATACATTTCATCGAATTTATTTTCCTCATCTAAAAAGCCAGTAACTTGAGCCCAACCAGTGATACCCGGCTTAACAAAATGCCTAACTAAAAAATCATCTATTAGTTTTGAATAATCTTCTGTATGTTTTAACATGAGTGGCCGTGGACCAACAACGGACATATTACCTATTAACACATTAATAAACTGAGGTAATTCATCTATTCTTGTTTTTCTTAAAAATTTCCCAAAAGGAGTTATTCTTGGGTCATTTTTGTGCGTTCCTTTTAATTCAGAATCATTATTAACATACATTGTTCTAAATTTAATACAATTAAAGACATTGTTATCTTGACCAGATCTTTTTTGCACAAAAAAGATTGGTCCTTTACTTAATAATTTCTGAGCTAAAAACACAAAAGGAAAAATAAAGGGGAAAATAAATATTATAACAACTAAAGAAAAGAACACGTCAAACAATCTTTTAAGTAAAATATTGCTATTTTTTTCTAAGGGTTCCTTTCTTAATACTAATACAGAAGTTTCTCCATATAAATCAATTGATAGTTTCTTATTAAAAATATTTTCCTTTTTAAAATTAGGTATTAACTTGAATCTTATCAATCTAGCATCACAAAACTTTACGATTTTTTTGATTTCTTTTTGTTCAAAATCTTCAGTTGAAAAAAAAACTTCGTCAACTTTATTTTTATCACAAAAATCAAAAAGACAATTATAAGATCCTAATATTTTTAAATTTTCATTGTTGTCTTTAATTACTTCATTACTAACAAAGAATCCTAATAATTTATAACCAAAAGATAATTCATAATTTAAAGTCTTGGATAATTCAATTGTATTTTCGTTTAGTCCGACAATTATTACTCGTTTGTTATTTACGCCTCTTTTACGAAGAAATTTTAAATAATAAACCAATGTTACTCTTACTAAAATAAAAAGAATTGTAAATACAAGAGAGTAATTAATTATAAAAAAAGATGAAATTTTTATGTATCTTAAAAAAAAGATGTCTAAATATAAAATCAATAAATAAACAACAACAAGCTTAAATATTTTTGATAAAATTTTTGATGCATTTTCAAATCGAAGTAAAGAATAAATACCAAAAACTTTTGAAAGTAATAACCATATTAAATTTGAATAAAGAACAAATGGATATAGATTAATAGGGATCTGTTCAGGACTATTAAATGCTTCTACAGTAAGTATTTTAGCTAATATAAAAGAGACATTAATTATGAATAAATCTGAAATAAAAAAAACAGATTTATTATACTTAGTTAGCTTTACAACCAATCCTGTTGATCTAATCACAATTCTTTTTTAGACAAATATATTCTTAATTTTAATTTATAGAAAAGAAATTAATTAATTTATTCTTAATAATTTGATTGATATTATTTTTAAACTAACGATCTGAAAATTTATTAAAATATTTCTTTTAAATTTTTATTTTTTGGTAAGTCTTTAAACCAAGAAAAAACTAAATCGCTTTTTGGTAAAAGTAACACCCATGCAGTTAGAAAAATAAGTTTCAAATCTAACATAAAACTAAAATTATTTTTGTACCAAACCTCCAAAGCACCTTTATATGGTGCTATATCTTCTCTATAACAATCCAAATGTTTTTTTGGTGAATTCGATAAAATTCTTTCTTCATCCCTAAAAACAATAGAACCAACACCTGTTAACCCCGGCTTTAAATTTATGATTTCTTGTTGAATTTCATCTGGGTAACAAGCAAATGTTTTTAGTGTTAATGGTCTAGGTCCTACTACGCTAATATGCCCTATAAAAATATTCAACAATTGAGGTAATTCATTTATTTTTGTTTTTCTTAAGAAATGTCCAACAGGTAAAACTCGAGGGTCTTTTCCCATTGTTACATCTCCACCTGACATGTTAGGACTATTTTCTAGCATAGTAGCAAATTTAAACAATCCGAACATTGAACCTCCTTTTCCAACTCGCTGTTGAACATAAAAAACCTTACCTTCCCCTGTAAATCGAAGTAAAATCATCAACGGTATTAATAGTGGGGAAATAAATACAATCAATATCCCAGAGGAAATTATATCAAATAATCGTTTTAACATAAAATTACATTTTGTTATCTAAAAATTTACCTGTTTCCTTGTGGTTAAAATTAGGTATTAATTCATTAAATAATTCAACAATTTTTACCTTATCCCATTTTTTTTCACTTTTCATTTTCATAATTTCAAATGAAAATTTGTTCAGTAAAGTTTCATCGTAGATTAGTTCGTTTTTGATTATTCCTAAATTTTCAAATCGTTTCATATCTAAAACTTCTACATCTGTAAAAAACTCCTCAAAATCTTTCTCTCCAGTAGTATCACTTTTAAAAAAATAACAAGGGTACATCCCTTTTGCTTTCAATTCAATTACAGAATTTCTCGCCTCTTCCTCTGTTGAACATTCGTAAGCCTCGTATCCTATATTTTCCAAATATTTAACAGCAATCTCAGCAAAGGAAATTAGATGTAATTTCTCACTTAATTTTGGAAAAAAAATATCTCTATTTTCTCCAAAAATACAAGACATTAAACATAATTCACCAGATTCCTGTGGAGTAACAAAATACCTTTTTATATCATTTGGAGCTGAAAGTGGTTGCCCCTTTTGAATCCTTTGATTAAATCCATGTAGTAAACTACCATCTGAAAAAGCAACATTTGCAAAACGAGCAGTTGATATATTAATTTCTTTACTTTTACGCATCAAAAACATCTCCATGATTTTTTTTGATGCTCCCATCATGTTTACTGGATTTGCAGCCTTGTCAGTAGAAACACAAAAATATTTTTTTGCTTTAGTATCTATAGCTTGCTGTAGAGTGCTTTCGGTATTAAAGATATTTACATTGATTAAACGCATCAAAGTAAATTCATCTTTTTCACTTCTAACGTGTTTCAATGCTGACAAATTTAAAATGTAATCATATGGTGCTTCTTTTGAAAACATTGCTTCATATTCTGGGCTACCACAATCTAATGCAAATGTTCTGAAATCACCATCGATATATCCATACGAACTACGAATATCCCGTACAGTTTCAACTAAATTATTTTCACTGATATCTACTACATGCAATTTTTTGGGATTTCTTTTAAATATTTCTTTTGTAACAGCAGTACCTATAGAACCTGCACCTCCAATTACTAAAAAACTATTTTGCTCAACAATTTCACGTAATATTTTGTCATGTTTTTGAATGTCGTTTTCAAATAACAATGAATCTCTACCAATTAACTTTAAAATATCCATATTTTGTTTTTGTTAACATTTAATTTGAGTAGTTACAGTTAAACTTTTTTGGATCTAGTTATATTTTCTACTACTCAAAAATAAATAATTAAGTAAATTTAGTTTATATTTAAACGATCTAATGCATTTGTAGGTTTAAAATTTAAATCTATTTCAGCTCTACTAGAATCGAAAGTTAAATCATTTGTCATTTTTAAATAAGATGAAGAGTTAAAAGGAATCTTTTTAAAAATATCTCCTAATTTAGATAATATTAGAGCTAGAAAAACAGGTATCTCTTTTGGATCTTTAATATTTAACTTTTGACAAATTTTTCGTTCAATTTCAAAAAAACTAGGGTTTATTCCATCTGATAAATTATAAATTCCAAATTTCCCAATATTTTTTTTTATTATTTCATTTAAATCATCTGCAAAAAACACACTTCTTCTTGCCTTACCCTTTTTTATACGAAAATACTTACCTTTTCTTATTCCTTCAATCATTCTTCCTAGATTACCTGGAGGATTTTCTCCAACTACTAACGGAAGTCTAAAAATCAATGTAGGAATATTGTTTTTTTTACCCCATTCCCAAACTAGTTTTTCTGCTTCAATTTTACTTAATGCATAAGGAGTATTTCCTTTTAAAGGTGAATTTTCATTTATGTTCTTACCTGTTTCCAAACCATAAACAGCAACTGTACTTATTAATACAAATTGTTTTATTTTATTTTTAAAAGGTTCAATTGAATTTAATACATTTTGAGTGCCTTTTGTATTAACATCAAAAAACTCTTGTTCTTCTATCTTATTTTTAGGTATAGAATGAGCTTTCCCAGCGTTATGAATAATAATATCAAAATTTTCAAAGAACGTAGGAGTTTGAATAGACAAATCACAAATGATTTGATTTTCATTATGTCTCCCTAAAGTTAAAGCTCCTTTAAATCCAGAAACTAAAACTTTACCAATAAATCCATTCCCTCCAGTAATTAATACTTTATAAGTCATATGTCATTATCTTTTTCATTTTATTTATAAAGATTTCGAAGGTAAATTTATTTTCTATTAAATTCCTTATTTTAGTTGAACTAATTTCTTCAACATCTTTAATTGTTAGTTTTTCTAATAAATATGATAATTCATAAAAATTATGTACCGACCAACCCAAACTATTTTCGTTTATTAATAGATCAACTTCACTATTTCTTGGTCCAATATATAAAATAGGCTTTCCACACGCTAAAATATTATAAGTTTTCGAAGGTACACCTAAACCATACATTGTCTCCGAAAGTGAAACAATTGAAACATCAAAAGAATTAATAAACTCAATTTGTTCCTCTCTAGGTAAAGCATCTAAAATTTTAATATTTGTTAAATTAAAATCACAAATCATTTTAATTAGTTCATTTTTAATTGCTCCATTCCCTATAATTGTAAGGGTGATTTTTGATTGAAATTTAGAAAATACACCTACCAAAAGATCTAAAGCTTGAACTCTTCCTATATTACCAGCAAAAAGAAAACTTATTCTATCGTCTTTAAAAAAATCATATTTACTAGTGATTTTCGGGTATAATTCGAGATGTTGCCCCCAGTTTTCTACTATTTGAATTTTATTTTTATTTTCAATTTTACTTGAAACTACATCATACATATCTCGTCCAAGTACAGTAATACATTGAAATGAATTATAAGCTTTATCAAATAAAAATTTTAATATTTTATATAAGAAACCATTTTTAAGTATTTTAAGCGCAACTAAATTTTCAGGAAAAACGTCATGTACAATTAAAATAATCTTAGCTTTTTTAAAGCGATTGAAAAAAGAAAAAAAAAATAAAGCAAAAGCTGGATTCGTAACAATAATAACCTTATCGTTTTTTTTTACTTTTTTTAAAAAGAATTTGGTAAAATAATAAGAAGTCCCAATTAATTTTAGCAATCGTTGATAAAGATTGTTTTTATTAAGTTTTAAAGTTTTACATCGTACAATTTCTATATTTTTAAAATCAACTATTCGAGATGATTTTAATCCATAAGAATTATCTCCAGATTCAGTTATAACTGTAACATCGTAATCAGAAGCTAATCCTGTAGCAAGTTTAGTTAAGATATATCCTGTTGATGTTTCATCTGGATAAAATACCTCAGAAAAAATCCATAATTTATTTTTTAAACTAGACATTCCAAACAACTCTATTTATATAATCAGTATAACTTATTATAATTCTAACAACTTTATTTGAAACATTTGGCATTGAGTAATCTGAAACTTGTCGAAAATTTCTTTCTGAACCAATTTTTTGAGTTTGAAGTTCAGTTAAACCTTGCAAAATTCTCTCTGGATTTAAACCAACCATCATGACAGAAGCTTCTTCCATTGCTTCAGGACGTTCGTGAGCTTGGCGTATGTTTAATGCTCTAAAATTTAAGATGGATGATTCTTCAGAGATAGTACCACTATCTGATAATACAGCAAATGAACGCATCTGTAAAGCATTATAATCATGAAATCCAAGAGGTTTTAAAAATTGTACTTTTTGGTTAACCTCAATCTTCATTTTATCAATCATGTTTCGAGTTCGAGGATGTGTAGAAACAATAACAGGCATTTCATATTCTTCAGCAATAGCATTTAAACTATCGATTAATCCCCTAAAATTAACTTCAGAATTAATATTCTCTTCGCGATGAGATGAAACTACAAAAAACTGGCCTTCAGTTAAATTTAATTTTTCTAAAATTTCTGATTCTTTAATTCGAGGTAAATAATGATTTAATACTTCAAACATTGGAGAACCTGTCTTTATTACTCTATCCGCTGACAAACCTTCTCGTAATAAATACTCTCTAGCAATGTCACTGTATGTTAAATTAATATCCGAAATGTGATCAACAATTTTACGATTAGTTTCTTCAGGTACTCGTTGATCAAAACATCGATTTCCTGCTTCCATATGAAAAATTGGTATGTGTCTCTTCTTAGCTGGAATTGCACATAAACAAGAATTTGTATCTCCTAAAACCAAAAAAGCATCTGGTTCTATTTCTTCAAGTAATGGGTCTATTTTGATTAAAATATTTCCAACTGTCTCTGTAGCAGTTTTACCCGCAGCCTCTAAAAAAAAGTCAGGTTTTCGTAAACCTAAATCTTCAAAAAATATTTGATTTAATTCATAGTCATAATTTTGACCAGTATGCACAATAATATGATCAATTGCACCTGAATTATCTAATGCAGTTAAGACTCTTGATAATCTTATAATTTCTGGACGGGTTCCAACAACCGTCATTACTTTTAATTTTTTCATTCTATTAATTTAAATTTAAACTTCAACAAAATAAGTGTCTGCATCTTCCGGATTATAAAACTCATTAATCCAAAAAATAGTATATAATTCTTCTTCACCAATGTTTTTAATGTTATGCGTATACCAAATAGGCATATCGACATAAGATGGCTCTGCCCCTTCTAAAATCAAATCAATTACATCATTGCTATCTATTTTTCTTAATTGAATTAAAGCTTTACCTTTGATAACAGCAAAACGTTCTATTTTGCGAGTGTGAAAATGATTACCTCTTGTTATACCAGGCACTGTTGTTGAAAAAGAAACCTGCCCCCCTATTCCGAGTCTAATAACCTCTACAAAAGCACCCCTTGGATCAATATTTTGTTTAAGCTTTACCGGAAAAAATTTACTATGATCAATATATGATCGAAAAGTATTAAATAAATTTAATTCGAATTTATTACTAAATGTAGGAATTTCACCCTTTACAAAATAATTTACTTGAAATTGTTCTAAAAATGCTAAAACTTCAGAAACTTTAATGTTAGAAGTTGGTTTAATTATAACCAATGGTTTGTGCTCTTCTTTTTGGATTTGATCAATTATTTCTTTTACCAATTCTGCAACAAAAATTAATTGAACATCATTGTCTATTGCAATAGAAGGCTTTTCATTATGAGTAAGTTGATAACAAAAAGTTGCTATAAACGAATTGTAAAACGGCTTCCCAAAAGGTCCAAAAACATTAGGTATAACTAATCCATTAACTTTTCCTCCCGATTTTTTAGCCCATTCTACAAGTTTTTCGCGCCCTTCTTTTTTGGACTTACCATATAAATTATCTTTTTCTTCCTGTGAACTTGATGAAAACAAAATGTGGGCTTTAGAATCGGTACGCTCTAGTGAATGAATTAGTTTATCTACTAATTTTAAATTTGTATCATAAATAAATTCTTGACTTTCGTGTCGATTCATTGCAGCTAAATGCACTATAGTATCACATTGAGAAACAAATAAATCTAAATTTATCTCATCTTCAAAATAATCTTTTTTAAACTCAATCAAAGTATAATCCTCTGGGTTTAATTTTAATGTATTATACAAATGTTTACCTACAAAACCATTTTGACCAGTAATTCCAATTTTTTTCATGTATTGTTATTTTTAAATAATGGGATATCTAATCTCATCATTAATTTCATTTAACATATAATCTGACATCAACAATAATTTGGAATTTAACTCTAAAGATTTAATTGCAGTAAGGTAACCCGAAGGAACATGTAATACATTCATGATTTTAGAATCAAGAGTAAATTCGAAAGATTGGATATCTGAATTTGATTTTTCAAATAAGTCAACATGTTTAACACGAATTTTAAAAGAACCATTCGTAACTAACATCCATCGTTGTTCAACTTTATGTCCTTGCCATCCTCTTTCAACGTCTAAATTATAATTTTCAATTGTGTAAATTCTTTTAATAGAAGCTGCATTAAATGAATTATTATAAGTGAGTTTACCCCTATTATCTTCAAAAAAATCTCCTGTAATTATTGATGGAATCATTTAACTAAATAAGATTAAAAAGTTAAATCTTCTCCAAATATTTCTTTACGAATTAGAGGGAGTTTTGAAATTAATTCTTTAAGACCTTCGATAGATTTCTGATTTGTATTATGTGAATGGTAATCTTCTATAAGCGAAATATCTTGCTCACCCTCTGAAAAGTATTTAGCGTAATTTAAATCTCGATTATCTGCTGGAATCCTGTAGAAATCACCCATATCTTCGGCTTTGATCATCTCTTCTCTTGTACATAAAGTCTCGTACAATTTTTCTCCATGTCGAGTTCCGATTATATTTACTGGAACCTTCTTTCCCGTTAAATCTATTAAAGCTTTTGCTAAATCACCGATTGTTCCTGCTGGTGCTTTATTTACAAATAGATCTCCAGGATTTCCATGTTCAAATGCAAATAAAACTAAATCAACAGCATCTTCTAAAGACATAAAAAAACGAGACATATTAGGATCTGTAATTGTTATTGGATCTCCTTTTTGGATTTGATTTAAAAACAAAGGAATTACTGAACCACGTGACGCCATTACATTTCCATATCTTGTTAGGCAAACCACTGTATTTTGTAAATTTCTTGCTTCAGCAATAGCAACTTTTTCCATCATTGCTTTTGAAATTCCCATCGCATTGATCGGATATGCAGCTTTATCCGTTGACAAACAAATAACTTTTTTCACTCCATTAGATGCTGCTGCACGAATGACATTTTGAGTACCCTCTACATTTGTTTTAACAGCTTGCATAGGAAAAAATTCACATGAAGGAACTTGCTTAAGTGCGGCTGCATGAAAAATATAATCTACCCCTCTAGTTACAGGCTCAACACTATCAAAATCTCGTACGTCTCCAATATAATATTTGATTTTATTATTTTTATACAAATTACGCATATCATCTTGCTTTTTCTCATCACGAGAAAATATACGGATTTCAGAAAAGTGATCGGTTTGTAAAAAACGGTTAAGAACCGCTGTTCCGAAAGAACCGGTTCCACCTGTGATTAGTAGTGTTTTGTTTTGTATTTTCATATAATATTACTTTAAAATATTTAGCAATTCTGCTATGTTATTATTAATTTTCTTTTTGGTATTTGATACATTTGAACTCATCGATTTTTCAAATGCTTCAAATAAACTTGAATTACTAAGTGGATCAAAAACAATTGAAGGCTCACACACCTCATAAGTATAAGGTAAATCTGCACCAATTACTTTGCAACCACATTCTACAGCTTCAATTAATCCTAATCCAAAACTTTCTGCCAATGAAGGGAAAATTAAAAATTCAGATTCATTATATTTTTTTTGAAGTAAATCTCTATCAACAAAACCAATATTTACAATTGGATAACTTTCTTTTAATTTATTTTCTATTAATTCCAACAATAAAGGGAAATTTTGATTTATAGTTAAAATCAATTTACCTTTTTTATATTTATCATAAAATTCACAGAAAACTTCTATTAGTCTTTCATGATTTTTATGAGGAGCCCCATTGCTTACATATATATAAGTTTTTGACTCCCTTATTGAATCCTCTATTACTTTTGAATTAAATTGTGGATAAAATGGAATCGAAATTACAGAATTAGGAACTAAATTGAATTTTTGCTCTAATTCTCTTTTAATTAAAGATGATTGAACCAACCAAAAATCTGTATTTCGAATAAACTTTTTTAAAACTTGAATTTTTATTAAAAATTTTATTCTTTCAGCTAAAGAAAATTCTTTTGGGATTTTCAAATACATTGGCTGATGAAAGTAAGTAAACACATTAGCATGAACTCTTATATTGGGCGGTAAATTACCAAAGCATAATATTTTTGAAAACATTTTTTTATTTTTTGAATAAAAAAAATGTCTTTCTAGTAGATTTGTTTTTAAATAGATAATCTTGTTAGATTTCTTAATTACAGGATGTTTATTAATTATGCGATAATCTAATAAATAATAAACATTAAAATTTGTTTTTTCAATTTCATTTATCAAGAAATCTAACAAAACCTTTCCTCCACTTTCATTAATATATAGAGCATCTACAAGCAGCATAGTTTAAGCTTTAGTTAGTTCATTAGCAAAACTAACAACTTTCTTCATTTGAAATAAATGATTTTTATTTTCATACACAAATTTTTTAGCATTTTGTGCGAATTCATCAAGAACATCTTGATCAGTATCTAACAATTCCTTGATTGATTTTTTAAAGCCATCAACATCCTCTGTCTTTATATAATAAAAAAACTGATCGTATTCCTTAGGAATACCTGGTAATTTAGTTGTTAAAACAGGGGTACCTGAACTCATATATTCCATTAATTTAGAAGGGAAAGAATACTTTGTAAAATCATGATGTGAGAATCTAGGGTTAATTAATATATTTGCAATAGATTGATGTTTTAAAACCTCATCATTGGGTCTATTTCCATAAAACACTACTCTTTTATCGATTTGAGAAACTCTTTTTATTTCATCTACCATATCTCCAGAGCCAAACAACCATAGTTCATAATTACCTTCTAATCCAATAAATGCATCTAAAAGTAATTTAATTCCAAATTTTTCATATAAAGAGCCTGAATACATTAATACTTTTTTATTAGTTTTAAGTGTAGATGATTCAATGATTTTTGTATTATTATCTATGAATCCTTCTATAACTATATATCGTTTATTTTTAAATAATTCTTTCATTTGTTCAGTGATAAAAACATATGAATCTATTATACCAATTAGCTTACCTATAAAAAAAATATAAACTGGCGTTAATATTTTTTTAAAACTCAATTTAGTTTTAGAATACGAAAACATAAAAGAAGGCATATCAGGAACAAACGAAATTATTTTATTATTAGGCCACAACTTAAAAGGTATTACACCTAATAAAAATGGTAGATATACGAAACTAAAAATCAAAACTTTATCCTTGGATCTAACATTTAATATTAACCAAACAATAGTGGAAAAAAATAAATATAATACTATTGATAATTGCTTAAACAATATAATATTTATGAATGGTATATACTTTACGTTATCTATGCTTTTTTTATAAAAAAACATCTTTCTACAAACTGGGAACATACCCATGGGGGCTAAATAAATCTTAGTAATGTTTTTTTTCTCAACAATACCCTCTATCCCTTCCCCTATCAAACGAGAATATTTTACAGCAGCAATTGATACCTGTCCTTCATCAGAAGATAGCTTATTAATATCTTCTATCGAAGAATTATCAATAAATGATCCTAAATATAAAACTTTCATAAATTATGATTTTTTTAAATACCGATAAACAGGGATAAAATAGATTAAAGGAAATACTAAAGCCGCAACATTTGAATAGAATATTGACATCAAAGGTATTTGAATTAGAAATGTTATTGTAAACATTTGTGATAAGTTTAATGAATTTCTATTGGAGAATTGTTTGTTGACATACTTGTAATATATAATACAAAATATAAAGGTTAAAATATAACCATAATCATAAACGCTATATGAGACAAACCCATTAAAAGTATACCAATTTTCCGGCCATAATTCTTGTCTCAACTTTCTGTATTCTTTTGGATCATATGGTATTACTCCATACTGACCAAATAATGTTAATACAGATTGAAATGTAATTTGGCCATTAAATCCTTCTAAATTATAATCATTTAATATCTTCATATTATTGGCGTACCATTGAGATGAGTAATCAAAATAACTATAATTAACAGGATTCCTTACAGCAGATTCTTGTGGAATAGTGTCAGCATAATATTTGTCATCTTCAAATCTTTTGTTTGATACATATGTAAAATATATTACAAAAAGACCACATAACAATAATGTAATTGATTTTATTCTTTTTTTAATCGTAGAATTTAACAAACCAAAAAATAAATACAACAATGATATATAAATTAAAATGTAATGAATAAAAACCGATCGAGAAAAAAAGGATGTGCCATATAGAATTAGATTTAAAGAAAATAAAAATGAAAAAAAAGCTAACCAATATTCTTTTTTGTACAAAAAATAAAAATGAAGTGGAAGAAAAAAATAGCTTACATAGTATAAAAATGTTGATATAATTAAAAAATTAAAATTGATTGGCAAACTATTATAAAATTCAGTAGAAACACCTTCAGCATACTTAAAGTTGTTAATATCATCAATAGTAGTATTTACAATTATTGTTATAAACGTAAAAACAAAAAATGGAATTATGGATATAAGAATAAGTATTTTTGTTAATCTAACTACTCTCTCATGATTTATATCATCAATATCAATAATTGGTTGAATATTCCCCCATGGTACAATAATAAGCAAAAGTATTATAAAGGTGAAAAATAAATTAAATACATTGAAATAATCCTCAATCAAATAATCTTTACCTATTATTACTGCACCTGTTAAAGATAAAATTTGAATTCCTAATAAGAATAAAGTAATTTTATTCTTATTATTGAATAATAAAATAAAGAATAATAAAATAAATAAAATTAGTAATGACATTACAATAAATTATTATGAAATTCTTATAATTTTTTAATTTCTTCTATGTTTAGTTTTTCATAAAACCCTACATTATCAGTATATGATGGTTGATTATAAATATTAATAAATTCATTTTCAGTATTAAAAAAATATAAATTTCTCAATCCTTTTAAATGTAATTGCCTTTCATAATTTATTTTCATATATATTGCAACCTTCTTGTTTTGATCTAAAGCTTCGTATACCACTGTAGAAACTATCAAAACAACAAGATTAGACTTTGAAATCAATAAACTTGTATCTTGCTGATTTGATATTACAATAACATTTTTAGAATTTTTAAAGAAATCAACATAATCTTGATAAAATTTAAATTCATTAGGGTGTAACTTAAACTTAAAGACTAAATCTTGTCTTTTTTCAGCAATAATTTTTGTCATTTTTTTTAATTCATCTCCATGAATAATTGTAGAAATAATTAAAACTGAATTATCTGATTGTTCTTTAATTTTATTAGAAAAATAATCATTTCCAATACTTACTATTTTTGTATTAGGAATATTTAAATCTTTGCACCAAAAACTACCAAAGGTCAATAAAAAATCAGGTAGTAAAATAAATTTATTATCATTAATTGATTTTGGGTAAGATAAATCTATTGAATCGAATTCTATACTACCATGCTGAATTAAATAACTTTTAATATTTAATTTTTTTGAAGCTAAAATTAATGCTCTTGGATTTCCTGTTGAAATAAATAATTTTTGAGTTTTTTTCATCTTAAATATTAGACTATAAAATTTAAAATCACTAATAAAGTTGAGTAGTATCTTATTAATCTCTTTGTAGTTAATTAAACTAACACCAAATTGTGAAATTAATGCAGCTTCTAAAGATTTAAAATCATTTTGATTTAAGATGTCTTTTCTATAAAACCTTCTAAGCACATTACTTATGTCATACACATAATTATTTATGTTTTTTTTACCAAAGACAGGCTCTAGAATAAGTGATTCTTTTTTAAATTGTTCGATAATCCCTTGAGCAGATTTATCAAACCAAAAACCATTATGATTTTGATAGCGCGATGAGGTAATAAATACATTCTTACCATTTGAGATAATAAAGTAGAATAAAGACTTTATTACTAATAAAATAAAATAAAAATAATCTGATAAATTGTGGCTAATTTCAGTTTCAAATTGTTTTCGATCTTTTTCTGGATAATAGTATTTTAAATATACATTATACCTTACAATATCCCAAATAGGTAAATTATCTTTTGTACCTAATTCAAACAAACAGAATTCATTCTCCATCTTGTGGAATTGGTCAATTAATTTCATCTTATACTATTTAATTTTATGTGTTGCAGAATAGGTCATCCACAAACCAGACAACAAGTTTAATACATTAGCCAACAATAACCCAAAAGATGCTCCAGCAATTTTATTATTAAAATAATAAACACCAATATAAGTAAAAGTAATAGTCAAAACGAAATTTATAGACTGATAAGCAATCATAAAATTCCACTTTTTCATACTCCACAATGCATTTGCTCCAATTACAGATCCTTTAAAAACTCCAGCAAGTAATAAGACCTGCATAGCTAAAATACTTTTCTCATAATTTGGAAAGTAATTTTGAATTAAAATAGGGATTAAAAAATAACCTATAATTGTAAAAATTAGTTGAATTAAAAACATTACAATTGTTATTTTTTTTACATACTCCCATAGTATTAAACCATCTTTATTTTTCCCATAACTGTAAGTCATTTTTGGATATAAATATCCAGCAACCGAAAGAGAAAATAATAGAAAAGCATTATAACCATAAAAGCTAAATGAATATAATCCAACATCATTAGATTCTGAAAATTTTATAAGCCATAATCTATCAAAAGTAATCGTAAACGAATCTAAAATTGAAAGCGCAAAAACAGGAAAACCCGTTTTAATTGCTAATAAAAATGAATTTTTATCCCACAATATACCAACTTTAATTGGTCTATAGAGATGTAACAAAATTACAAAAAGAAATAATACTAAAACAGACTTGAAAATTAATCCAAAATAAAAAAAGTAGATTACTAGGAATATACTTGAAACATTCATGAATGCTTCTATTAGTTGAATTTTAGAGAGTATTTGGAATGAGCTATTTGATCGAAAAGTAGAAAGTAAATAATTTTGATAAAATGTAAATGATGCAATAAAAGAAACAGCTAATATTCCATATTTAAAGTATTCATTATTGTTACTTAACGATAGAAAATAAAACACCCCTATTATTAGAACTGAAATTGAGCAAAAAATTGAAAAAGTTTGAGCTGTACCAGCTAATTTATATGCTGAAGAATCATCATTTCTTCCGTATGCTAAAGGTAATTCTAAGTTTAAACCATTAATCACTCCACTTTGTAAGAAATTAGCATAGACTAAAAACAAACTAACAGATGTCCAAATTCCAAAATCTGAAGGAGATATATATTTAGCTACTGCAAAACCAACAAAAATTTGAGCGAAAGCTTTTACTAAAGAACCTGATGAGTAAAGTATTGGTGTTTTATATTTTAAATATACTGATTTTAATAAATTCATTACTAAGTATTAATTAGTTGAAAACATAGAATTTCTATGAACTGAAAAATTGTAAAATAGAAATAAATTAAATCGCTGTCCAACCGCCATCAACTATTATATTTTGACCAGTTATATATTTACTTTCATCGGATAACATAAAGGCAACGGGGCCTGAAATATCATCCGGTCTTCCCATCCGTTTCATTGGTACTTTAGTCTCAAAATTTGAAACGAAGACCTCATTTTGGTGATTGAATATACCACCTGGTGAAACACAATTTATACGTACATTATTTTTTCCATAATATGAAGCTAAATATCTAGAAAAATTAATGACCCCTCCCTTAATAGCGGCATAAGCTGCAGGGGAAGTCATATTGTTAGTATTATCATAAACAGTAAAGTCATTTCCCACGACACCATAAATTGAAGCAATATTAACTATTGATCCAAACTGCTGATTTTTCATTATTTCTAGAGCTTTTTGGCAAATAACAAATATACTGTTCATTTGCATATCAACATTTCGTCTCCAAGATTCGATTTTAACGTTTTCAAATTTAGCTCCCCAATCCTCAGTTCTTGGATATGCATTATTTACAATTCCATCAAGTTTTCCAAACTTTTTTAAAACCTCATCGAACAAATTATAAATACTTTTTTCATCTGTAATATCACAATAAAAAAGTCCATTTTCTAAATTTGAGTCAACATTTACATCAACATTTATTACGATAGCTTCATAATACTTTAACTTTTTAATAATCTCACTACCAATTAAACCATTACCACCAGTAACAATTATTACCTTATCTTTTAAATTCATCCTATACAAATTTTTAATACCTCAAAACCATCATGTGCGGTATTAAAGTATGGTTCTTTCTTTTCTATTGAATCAATAAAATACCTTAGTTGATTCTCATATGTATCAACTATTTTCTGTTCACTTTTAAAAATCAACTTATTATTTTGGTATACTTCATTTGAAAAAAGATTTATAAAATATGTACAATTATCCGTTACAATTTCTAAAGTTCTTTTTGAATCTCGCCTATAATAATTAAGTATTATTGAAGCCGAAAAATTATTATATTCCAAAATATAATTTGCATAATCAATTGATTTTATATCCAAAGTTGACTTAGATTTAAAATAAGATGATTTATTCAAAGGTTTACCAAAAATCCAATAAACGTAATCGATTTCATGAATTAAATCAATGTGTACGCCTCCTCCTTTTTCTGGTAAAACACTGTAATTTTTTTTATAATCCGTATTAGGCCGCCATTCTGGTAAATATGATCCAGAGTATACATTAACTTCATTAACTCTCTCTTTTGAAAAATCTAAGTTATCTTTTACATAATTTAAGCAATCTAAAAACCTTAAATTACAAGCAACATATGTTTTAATATTCTTTAAATTTTCAAAAACACTTATCACTTCCAAATTATTCGATAGTGGTTTTTCAATAAAAAAAGGAATATTTAGGTATGCTAAATCTAACAAATTTTTTTCATGTAAATGTGTAGGTGTTGAAATTATAATAAAATTAAATTTATATTTATCTAAATCATTTGTCTGATACAAATTTATGACATCATCTTCTTCATTAGAAACCGAACTTCGTAAAGCATAAACTTGAATATTATCATTGATAATTCTCAATGCTTGAATATGTTTTTTAGCAATACTCCCTAATCCAACAATTAGTACTTTCATAAATCAAAATCTAATTTATTATTTTCTAAAAGGTATTCCATAAACTCAAAATCAATTTTATGATCTAAGTCAAAACAAATATGATTCATCTCATAAATAGTTGATTTTCCTGAATATACAGACTTAAATCCCTGTTCTATAAAAGCTTTTTTAAAAAAATAAAAAGAAGCATTTAACTCAAATACACTCGGAGCTGTCTGACGACTCAATACACTAACTTCAAGCTTTTTACAAACAGAATAAAAACCATTTTGATCTTGCTCCACCATATTAAAATATGGGTTTTTGTTAGCTTTATTAACTGAAAATAAATTTAACGCATTACTTTCCTGTATGATTTCAAAAGCATTAATCAAATCAGTTAGTGAACGAAGTGGAGAAGACACATCTAAATCCAAAACGTAGTCATATGATATATTTTTTTGCTCTTGATTAAACTTTGTAAGCTCAAGAATTGCGTCTAGTTTTCCAGCTGTATCATTTGAAAGAATTTTGGGTCTTGTATAAGAGGTTTTTAAACCTAATAATTCAGCTACATCTTTAATCTCTTCAGAATCAGTCGATAAATCAATATCAACATCTACCTCACCTATGAAATTTTCTTTAAATTTGTTTGCAACATTTATTGAGTAGCCTATCAAAGGAATTCCTTTTAAAAGCTTTATGTTTTTACCAGGAATTCCTTTAGAACCTCCCCTTGCACATATTGTAATTAATAATTTCATTAGTATATATTAAAAGTTAAATTACGATTCAATTTTTAGTTAAATCTTTAAAGTTTTAAATGTTTTATATCTTCTTGTGCCTTTTTAAAATCATCATGTTTTCCTATGTCTAACCAATAACCCAATAAAGGGTAAGAAACTACTTTTTTCTTTTCCTCTATTAGTTTTTCCATTAGATCGGTTGCATTAAAATGAGTGTCTTTAGGTAAATATTTTAATACACTTTTTTTCATCAAATAGATTCCACCATTTGAATAGTAAGTATAAGTAGGTTTTTCTTTAAAGCTTTTAATTTGATTATCGTCAGTTTCTAAGACTGCGTATGGAACATTAACTACATAAGGTATCGTAACAATTGACAAATCGGCATCGTTTGTAATAAAATCCAAATAAAAATGTTCATAATCTAGATTGGTTAACAAATCGGAATTGGTAACTAAAACATAATCATGATTAAAATTCGTTATCTTAGATACCGCACCAATAGTACCAAGAGGAGCATCTTCCCAAACATATTGAATAGCAATATTTCTATTGGCACCATCTCCAAAATGATCCACAATTTGTTCACCTAAATATTTAACTGAAAACCAGAAATCATCAATTCCGTACAACGACAATCTGTCTACGTTATGTTCCATTATGGCTTTGCCACCTACTTTCAAAAGTGGTTTTGGGGTAGTGTCAGTCAATGGTTGTAATCTATTACCTCTTCCACCTGCCATCAGCACAGCATCAACAGGTAAATACGAACGCATTTCTCTGAAATTAATAATGTTTACAACTTTATCATCTTTGTCTAGTACAGGAAGAATTCTGAAATTTCCTTCACGATATTCGATCACTTTTTGAATATCTCTTTCTCCTTTTCTGATGAACTTTGGATTGACCTGAATGATAGAATATACTGAATCTTCTATAGAGATTCCTTTAATTAGACCTCGTCGAACATCTCCATCAGTTAATGCACCAATTAATTTTTCGTTTTCGTCAATAACAAAAAGGATGGCGTCTTTAGCAAGAGCATCCAGTTGAATTAATGCTTGTTTGATTGAACTTTCCGACAGCAATAAATGTTCTCTATAATTTCTCATTTGGATGATTTCTAAAAATTATTTATCAATATATTTTATCAATTGAAATGCCTCTGCATATTTTACCCCTACACTAGCACCTCTAAAATGAGCTAAAGCAGTAATGTTGTCTAAGGACCTTGGAAAAGGATGTTCTCCAATTTCACTTTCAAATATTTTCATAATTTCCAATTTCTTATCTAAGTAATCGGTAATGTCAATATAATAATTTGGCATGAATACTTTCTCAATTAATGCAGGAGCAAACTCAGTTTCAGACAAACATTCATACATTAAAACTTGTTTGATAAAAGGGTATCTGAACGATTTAGTGCAGGCTACTACAGCATCAAACAAAATACGGTGATCAGAATGAGCATCTGATCTGTTTAAAGTATATATTATTTCAGGTTCAACTTCTGAGAAAACTTTAGAAACATCAGGAACCAATTTTAAAAGAGAACTTGAAGACAAGGTCATTGTAGGATAATCAAGCTTAAAAACCTTCTCAAAACCGAATTCTTCTGCAACTTGATCAATTTCCACTTGACGTGATTCAATTCTTTCTTTTGAAAAGCCTTGATGTTCAAAAACATTTGTAACAATTAACCAATATACTTTGTCGCCATAGGCTTTGTGTTTTAATAATGCGCCACCAGCACCTAATGTTTCATCATCTGGATGAGCTGAAATGATTATAACTTTTTTCATTGTTTTGATTATTAGTTTTTTAAATATAATTAATTTGCAGAAATAAATTAATTAATAACTAAT
>VFQS010001012.1_pt1 | contig 27420 bp, 18 predicted proteins | sample 3512361 | NCBI WGS metagenome assembly VFQS01 (sample SAMN10412375, study PRJNA504923) | tailings metagenome | isolation source: Relicate 1 Philex TSF3 active mining | place: Philippines
ACTAGTGCAACAAAAATAGTATTTCATGATTTTGATGTAAGCACTATTGATTTAAGTTCGTCTACGATAGATGTTATTATTCCTACTATTGGAAGGAAAAAATATTTATTTGATGTTTTAAAAGATTTGAGCGTACAAACTCTTTTACCAAAAAATGTAATCATTATAGAACAAAATCTTTTAGAAGGAAGCCAGTCTGAATTAGAATATATTTCTAATGAAAAATGGCCTTTTGAAATAAAACATGAATTTATTCATCAATCGGGTGCTTGTAATGCAAGAAATAGAGCTCTGTCTCATGTAGTAAGTGATTGGATTTTCTTTGCAGATGATGATATACGATTTGAAAATCAATTGATTGAATCGACACTTCAAAAAGCTCATGAACTAAAAAGTAAAGCAATAAATTTAAGTTGCTTACAAGCAAATGAGAAAAGAACCTTGGATTCAATCATTCAGTGGATGAGTTTTGGTTCGGGATGTTCTATAGTTAAAACTGAAGTTGTTGAAGGATTGTCATTTGAAATGGCTTATGAATTTGGTTTTGGTGAGGATGTCGATTTTGGCATGCAAATGCGAAACAAAGGTTGTGATATTATCTATGTCCCTGATCCTACAATTTTGCATTTAAAAGCACCTATTGGCGGATTTAGAACGAAACCTGTGTTGGATTGGCATAGCGAACCATTAGCGCCTAAGCCATCTCCTACCATTCTGTTGTTTTTCTTTTTGCATAAAACTAAGGAACAACTTTTTGGATATAGAACAACTTTGTTTTTTAAATTTTATAAATTTCAATCTGTAAAAAATCCATTTTTATATTATAAATTGTTCAAAAAACAATGGAATGTAAGTGTAAAATGGGCTACAATTTTAAAGAATAGACATGAACTTTAGTCTCATTATATGCACTTATAAACGCCCAAAAGCTTTATTAACTTTACTAGAATCAGTAGAGTTGCAATCGTTATATCCAAACGAAATAATAATTGTTGATGGTTCACCAGATGAAGCCACTTCAGAAATGCTTCATCAAAACCATTTTGACCATTTGGTTTATTTTAAAGTAAATCCAGAGGATAGAGGCTTAACCAAGCAACGAAATTATGGTATTGCTAGGGTTTCTGAAACAAGCGAAGTGATTTGTTTTTTAGATGACGATACGGTTTTATCAATTGATTATTTTGAAGAAATTATCAAAACGTATGCTATTCATCCCGAAGCTTTAGGAGTTGGCGGATATATTACTAATGAAATGGAATGGCAATATGTAGGTACAGAATATGTGCCTAAATTGAATGAGTTTTATTTTGATGGATATAAAAGGGTAGATGGAGCTCGGTTTGTTTGGCGTAAAAAATTAGGGTTGGATAGTGATATGCCTCCAGGATATTCACCTGAGTTTTCACATGGACGAAGTGTTGGCTTTTTACCTCCATCAGGAAAAGTTTATCCAGTAGAGCAACTAATGGGCGGCGTTGCATCGTTTAGAAAATCGGTTTTTGAGGAGTTTCAGTTTTCTACTTATTTTGAAGGTTACGGATTGTATGAAGATGCCGATTTTACACTTCGTGTATCAAAAGTAGGAACGCTATATTTAAATACAGCTGCTAAACTAGAACATCATCATGATGCGGCTGGACGTCCAAATCAATATCAATATGGGAAAATGGTGGTTCGAAATGGATGGTATGTTTGGCGTGTAAAAAATCCAAATCCTTCTTTAAAAGCAAAATTTAAATGGCATATTATTTCTTTGTTGTTAGCTGTAATACGCGGAACAAATGTTGTAACTACATCAAAAAAGAAAGAAGCTTTTACAGAATTTATGGGTAGAATTATGGGATGGTTTTCTTTGTTTTTTAATCCACCAAAATAGTGAAATAATTTTTTTAATTTGCGGATAAAGCTATATTTTTATTAAAGAAAACTTTGTTTTGAAGCAGGCTACTACTAAGTTCATCTTTTGATAGATATTCTTTAACACCTAGTTCAATTGCCTTTTTAGAGAAAGTATCACTAGAAAATCCGGTTAACATAATTACAGGGATATTTTTAGCAATTTTAATTACTTCTTTTATTAATTCTTCGCCACTTTTATCCGGTAAAGACATATCTAAAAAAATATAATCGTAATTAGTAATGGAATTAGCTGTTTCCTGTATTTCTTTAAATCGAATATAATTTACAATATTTACTTGTTCTAAACACTCTTCAATATATTCTTTTAATAGAAAAAAATCTCCAAAATTATCTTCAAGAACAATAATGTTAATACAATTATCTGTTACCATTTTATTTATTCAAAGGAAGTTTACAAATGTCAAACCAAAATTTGCCTAATGTGTTGATTGATTCGAAAAAATCATCTATTTCAGAAGGTTTTGAGATAAAACTATTGGCATGATTTGCGTATGTTAAATTTATATCAGTTGATGCAGAAGATGTAGTTAAAATAACTACCGGAATATGTTTTGTCTTTTCATTTTCCTTTATTTTTTTAAGTACTTCATGTCCGTTTAATAAGGGTAAATTGATATCTAAAAGTATTAAATCAGGAAGATGTGCATTTGTGCAATTTTCAAATAAGTATGTAATAGCTTCTTTTCCATTTCTTGCTACATGAATACTTGTTTTGAAGTCACATTCTTCAAAAGCCTCTTGGGTAAGGATGATATCGCCTTCATTATCCTCCACAAGTAATATTTGTAAGTTTTTCATAAGCAAAAGATTTTCTAATTAAGATTATGACTTTATAAAGGTATAAAAATAATCTTTAAAATGTTAAAATCGCAAAACATTTTGTTAAAATAAGTAAGAATATTCTATCAAATTGTAAATTAGTGTGTTATGGTTTATTGTATTGGAATTGAAAAATAAAAGGTACTACCAACATTTTTAACAGATTTTACCCATATAGTGCCGTTCAAACGTTCAATGATTTTCTTAACGATTGCTAATCCAATTCCGGTTCCTTTGATATGAATATCATTCTCTAATCTTTGGAATAACACAAATATTTTATCTAAATATTCTTGTTCAATTCCTATTCCATTATCGCTAATAGCAATTGTGATATTTTCGTCAGTAAGTTCTATTACTTTTATTTTAATAGTAGGCGTTTCCTCTGGATTAGAATATTTAAAAGCATTTCCTATTAAATTTTGAAACACTTGAAATATAGGTGATCGATAGGATTTAATAGTTGGTAATTTATCATAGGTTAGTGTTCCGTTTGGATATCCGTTTTTATAAAATCCTTTGATTTCTTCAACTATTTCGTTTAAATCAATAGTTTCTTTTTCCTCATTATATTTTCCTGCTTTAGAAAATTCTAGGATGTCTAAAATAATTTTTTTCATTCTTTTAGCACCATCTACAGCAAAAAAGATGTATTGTTTTCCTTTGTCATCTAATACATCATTATATTTTTTCTCAATTTGAGTTAGGAAACTGGTTACCATTCTTAAAGGTTCCTGTAGATCATGAGAAATTATATAAGCAAAATGTTCTAATTCTTTGTTCACATCACCTAATTCCTTTGCTTTTACTCTCAATTCTTCGTTTGCATTTTCAAGATCAATTGTTTTTTTCTGAACTAATTCTTCTAGCTTAATCGGGTCTTGAGATAATTTTCTTAAATAAATTGAAATAATTAGACTTAGAAAAACACTACTTATAAAAAATTCAATGGCTTTATTTATGTATTTAGGTTCTTTTAATTTAACATATAAATACCAATCTCCAGATGGTAAATACGTTTTGTTGACAATACCTTCGCTAAAATCAACTTCATTTTTGAAGAATTTAGCTCCTCTTAAATCGGTATGTTTTTGTACTATTTGATATTCAAATAATTCGCTACTTCCAGAGTTGTTTAAATTAATTGTTTTTAAGAAGTTGTCAGTTCTAATAATTACAGCAGAAAACCCCCAAAATTTATTTTCTTTAAATATGGGTTGCCTTCCAATTATTCCTTCTCCCCCTTGAACTAATTTTATAGGTCCTTCAAAAAATATTTTTTCTTGTTTTATGGCTTCAAAAAGGCGATCTTTTTTTAAATTATCGGCATTAATGTTGTATCCAATAGTTTTTTCGTTACCTTTTAATGGGTAGGTTTTGTAAATGGTGTAACTTTTTACTAATTGCGTGGCATCAATGTATTTGTTTTTTTCTAATAAACTTTTTGATAATGATTCAAAGTCAGTTTCATCAAAGTTTTTTTCCGTTAAAAAGGTGATTATTTTGACAACATTTAAACTGTTGTTAATCATACTCTCTAGTTGATTTTTAACATCAGAAGTTTCTTCTTTTACTTGTAGTACTTCTTTACTATATTCAATTTTATAAATTCTATACGTTAAAAATGAACTTATTGAAAGAAGTATCATAAATGCAATTATAGCCAATTTAGTAGGCCAATAATTTCTTTTTTGATTTTGGGTATTATATTTTTTCATTTTTAGGAAGTGTTAAATAAAAAGTAGTTCCTTTATCAATTTCAGATTCTACTTCTATTTTTCCATTTAAGTTTTCGACTAATTTTTTTACAATTGCGAGTCCCATTCCATTGCCTCCATATTCTTTTTTGTTGTGAAGTCTTTGGAATATTACGAATATTTTGTCTAAATATTCATTTTCAATCCCTATTCCATTGTCGGAAATTTTGAAAGTCCAATTTTTTTCATTTTCAGAAGCTGTTATATTAATTTTGGGCTGGTTATTTGGTTTTTGATATTTAAGTGCATTTCCAATTAAGTTTTGAAAGATTTGACTAAGTGGAAATCTAGAAGTTAAAATTATTGGTAAATTTGAATATAAAATACTTGCATTTGTTTCAAATATTCTATCATTATTAATTTTAATTATCTCGTTAATTAATTCATTTGTATTTACAAGCTCATAAGTTTCTTCTAACTGACTAATTTTAGAATATTCTAAGATGTCATTAATAATGTTTCGCATTCTTTTTGCACCATCAACAGCAAAATGTATATATTGTTTTCCTTTCTCATCTAATTGATGAGTGTATTTTTTTTCTAACTGAGTTAAAAAGCTTGTTACCATTCTCAAAGGTTCTTGTAAGTCATGAGAGGCTACATAAGCAAAATGCTCTAATTCTTGATTTGTTTTAATTAAAGATTTAGCTTGTGATTCTAGTTTTTTATTCAGTTTTAATAATGCTTTTTCTTGTTTTTTTCTATATGTAATGTCTTGAATTGCTCCAACGATTCGAATTGCTTTTTTGTTTTTATCTCGTATTACAATTGCATTGTTAGAAACATAGGCATATTTTCCATCTTGTTTTTTGTACCAATGGTCTTTTTTCCAATTAATAACATTTGGGTCATTAATTGCTTTAATGATAGAATCAATTAATTTATCAGCTTTTTTTGGTTTTATTTTTGATTTAAATAATCCTAAGACGTTTTCATTGTTAACTGATTTTAGCACATCGTATCCAAATTGTTTATAGAAACCATCACCTCTGTAGATGGTGTTGTTTATTAAGTCCCAGTCCCAAATAGCATCATTGGTGGCTTCCATTGACTTTTCAAAACGATCATTGGATTGTTTTAATTCGGTTTCGTATTTTTTAGTTTGCGTAATATCTTTAAAATAAACAGACAATCCCGTATTTGATGGGTAAGCAGAAACTTCAAGCCATATTCCTAATTCAGCAAAATGATTTTGAAATGAAATTGATTTTTTCCTTTTAAAGGCTTTTATTATATTTTTCTCAAATGTAGTTCCTACAAGATTAGGGAAAAGATTCCATAGATTTTTACCTACTATTTTTTCTCTTTTTAGTTCTGATAGTTTTTCGGCTTTTTTATTCCAGTAATTTACAGTCCAATCTTCATCCAGATAGATAAAAGCGTCATCTATACTATCTAGAATTTTGTTTTTTTCATGTAGTGATTTTTCTAATTCTAAATTATGAATTTTTCGTTGTAAACTTGCGGTTAAATTATAAGTAATGTTTGAAAGAAAAGAAATTTCTGTATCTGACCAAATTCTTTCACTTGAGCAATCATCAAAACCAATAAAACCTAGTAGTTTATTGTTTAATATGACAGGATATATTAAAAATGATTGAATATCCTGGCTTTCCATTATTAATTTAAAATTTCCTTCTTTAAGTTGAGAAGTAATTCCATAAAAGACTTTACCCTCAATTAATTGTTTGTAAAAGTCGGATAACTCATTCAATGGAATGTATTGTAATTTTGAATTGTTAATTTGAGTCTTTATACTTTTTTTTACCCATTCCAATTTTTGACTACATGTTTTTATGCTGCTATCACAATCGTCTATTTCAAAATAATAAATCCTGTCTACATTAATTGTATTTCCTGTAATAATAAAAGTTTTATACAATGATTCATACCAATTTTTAGAATGCATTAATTCTGTTGTAACATCAGTAATTGAAGATAAGATAATGTTTCTTTCGGCTAGTTTTAATTCATTGTTTTTCTGTTTTGTAATGTTTTGAATACTACCAACAATTTTGCTGTTTCTTTTTAAATTGTTGTGTTGCACTTTACCAATACAGCGAATCCATTTGTAATTGTTGTTTGGAGTAATTATTTTAAATTCAATATCAAAGTTTTCATTATGGAGTATGAGTTGCTGAAATACTTTTTTTGTATTTTTCCTATCAGAATTATCGGTAAGATTTAATAAAAAATTTAAGCTTATTTTAGATTTGTCATCTAATTCTAATATTTCTTTGGCTACTCTAGAAAGATAAATAGGGTTTTCATTTTCTGATATATCATAACCCCAACTTCCAATTTCAGCCAATTTTGCTGTATCATGAAATAAGATTTCAAGTTCTTTAACTTCTGTTATATCTCTACCATAAGCAATAGAATAGTTTTCATCTTCAAATATTTCTGAAGAATTCCAAGAAATCCATTTGTAATTTCCATCTTTGGTTCTGTATCTATTAATAAAATTAGTTGCTTTTCTTAGACCCGAAATATTCTCAGTATATTCATCTAAAGTAGGATTTATGTCTTCGGGATGTAAAAAATCAATAAAAGGCTTTGTAGTTAATTCTTTATCGGTATAGCCTAGAAGTGAACAGAATGCGGGGTTAACCTTTGTAAAATACCCTTTATTATTAGCAATCGCTATAATGTCAGGAGCATTTTCAAACATAAGTTGATTTTTGTCTTCCTTTAATTTTCTGTCTATTTCTGTTCCTAGAAATTCACTTAGCGATAAATAAGCATTCGTTTTAAATGGATTATTTTTAAAGTCATCTATAGAAAATAATAGTAAAACACCTAAGAAAACATCATTTTTAAAAAGCGGTATTCCTAAAATAGAATTATTTTCAGGATTATTGTTTTTCGTTGTAATGCAATGATTTTTTATACTTTGAGTGTTAGACCAAATTTGATGTTTCTTTTCTTTCCAAATAATTCCTGGTAAACCTTCTCCATTTTTTAAATGAGGTATTTTGTCAAGATTAATTTTTAATTTTTGATTTTTATAATCATAATTTTTTAAAACAATACTATTATCATTTGGTTTTGTAAGCCATATTTCACCTCCAATAAAATCATTGTTTTTAAGTAATAATTTTAATACATTATCTAAAATTGTTTCAATTTTTTCTTCAGTTTGAAATAATTTTGAAATATCATTTTGTATTTTTTTTTGTATTTCTTGTGTTTTTTCTGAAGAAATGTCTTTTATTATTCCAATCATTTTTAGTGGAACATTATCTCTATTTCGTATTAAAATTGCAGTTTCTTTAATGTAACTGTATGAATTTAAATTTCTTTTAAATCTGAGTTCTTTAATCCATTCTGTTGCTTTTGGATTGTTAACAAATTTTATCCAATTTTCATCTTCGTTTTTAAAATCCAAAGGATGAATGAAATTTTTCCATTCATTTATGCCTATCTTTTTTTTTGGTAAATCGTAATTTATGAAGTTTTTAAAACCATCACTCCAAGTATATTCGTCTTTTATAATATCCCATTCGTAGATTACATCATTAGATAATTTATTAACAAATTTGTTTTTCTCTTCAATCTCTACATATTCCGTGATATCAAAGTAAATACCAATAAATTTAATAGGATGTCTATCTTGGTCAAATATTACTTTACCAAATGAAATAATATGCTTTACTTTATTGGTGTCGGTAATAATTCTTTTTTTAATTCTGTATTCTGTTCCGTTTTCTAGAGCTTCTTTCTTTTTTTTGAGAACAAAATCTAAATCATCAGGGTGTATTATTTCCAATTCACAAACACTGCTTAATTTTTTAGAATTAGAATTGCGCTCTAAAATTTTATAAATGCCTTCAGACCAAAATAATTCATTGGTTACAAGATTTAATTCCCAACTTCCAGTTTTAGTATCTAATTCTGATTGATCTGAAATAAAATGGTTTAAAATTTCATTGTCAATATTATTATTTATTGGCATAATACTATTAGTTGAAGATTGCAGAATTGTTTTTGTCTAAAAAAAGTTGTGTTATTCACATAAAAGTAAATATACAAAAAAAATACCATTACAAAACATATTTTTATGTAATAAATACTTGTTTGTCAGTTAATAGAAAAAATATAGATTTTGTAAGGTTTTTATCAAAAAAATGCAATAATAACACTTGTTAATAATAAAGGTACGTTTATTACATAGCCTTCGGAATTGTCTATTTGTTGTCGGAACTTAGATTTGAGTTTTAAAATAAATGTTTCCCAAAATATTTAGTCATGAAAAAGCTATTACACTTCCGATCAAATTTACAAGTAGTAAATTTACTATTTTTCTTTCTTTTATTAAGTTTTGAAAATAGTTTTTCACAATGTACAAATGGTACAGTAAGACCAGCGGATGATTTTACTTATTCATTGCGTTCTCCTAGATGTTTTAATGGCACTGATGGAGAAATAAGACTTTCTAATATTCATAGTACTCTTGGGGCAAATGATTATACTAATCAAATTTATGAAGCTAGAATTTTAAGCGGACCTGGAGGAGCAAGAAATTTTCCAATCGCTTCTAATTCTCCTTCTATAGTTTTGACTGGTTTGTCTGCTGGAACTTATGTAGTAGATGTTATGGATGCGTGCGGAAGTAATAGTTCTGATGTAACTATTGTTATTCCTAATGCATTTGATAATATGGCTTCAGTAGTTACTACTATAACTCATATTGATAAAAGAACGGACTTAAATTCTGCCGAGTGTGGAAACATTTATAAATTTAAAATTAAAACGGTTACTGGTAATACAAGTGGAAACGTAAATTATATTTTTACAAACGTATTAGGTGAAACGGTAGAAGTTGAAAATGTAATTCCTCAATCAGAAATAAGTACTTTAACAAATAGAACAGTTTCTTTTGAATTAGCTGCAGCATTTTTTGCAGGTGGTAATGTAACTTATACAGGTTCAAATAATTGTGGTTCAATTCCTGGTGGAGTGTTAAGTCTTCCAACAACACAAGAAATTATTTTTGATATGCCAAGAATCTATATCTTGGAAGATCCAAATAATAATTGTGCTTATGGTTACGATGTTAAGTTTTTTAGAAATAATACAACAAATCCAGTTCAAGTTAGTGTTGAAGAAACCTATAGACCAGGTGAAATTCCTTTAAATATTTATAATTTACCAATTCAAACAAGAAGTTTTAATTTAACGCATTTAAATAGTGTTTCAATGGGTAATGCAACGGCTATAGATTTGGGTTTGCGTTATAATATAAGTTATACTATTACATTAACAGACGCTTGTGGTTACACAACCCAATTAGAGATTAGACAAGATACTGTACCGTTTTCACCTGTAGTTGAATCTTCATTTAATTCAGGTTATACAGATGCTTTTGCTTATTTTGACGATATTTCTATTCTTAGATTAAAAGAATTACCAGTATCAAGTTTTGCAGTTGGACCTATTAATTTAACTATCAATTCTGGTCCTTCAAATTATACAACACAAGTAGGTAATGGGGCTACTTTGGTATCAACACCGATATCAGCATATCCTATTGCAATGCAGTTTAATAATCCATTTGCAATCAATGTAATTACAAACGATAATTCTAGATCATTTGCTCCAGGTACTTATAATATTACGGTTACAGATGCTTGTGGAAAAACAGCAACGTTTAACCATACAACCGAACATGTGAGAAATTATTCAATTACTCATGAAATCTTAGGTTGTGGATCAATTACGAATCAAGTTCCTGTAGCGTTAAAATTACCAATAGGGGTAGTTAATTCTTATGCGGCAGTTTACAAAGCAGATGGTACTATATTGTATTCAGGTGTAGTTACTTCATCAGCACCATTTTTTTATAATTCTTCAACTAGAGAGGTAACATTCAATATTCCTAATAACGAACAATTGTTTTTTAGATATGGTGGTGTAAGAAACGGAAGTCCTGTGGCTCCTTCACAATTAGGAGGTAATAGTGGTTTACCACGATTACAAGGTGGTTTCTTATATGAATATGCTTTTTCAGCAACAATTTCACCATTCGTATTTGAATCTATTGTTGGTTGTGAAACTACTGTAAACATGGTGGCTACAGGTGGTGTTCCTCCTTACATGTATGCTTTATATAACGAAACAGGCACCGAACTAATCTATAATTATCAAAGTGGTTCAGTTTTTAGTAATTTAACTCAAGGGACTTCTTATTTAGCAAAAACAATTGATGCTTGTGGTAGAGAGTTTACTCAAAAATTTTATGTGTATGACGCTCCAACACCTCAATTTACACTTTTATCTGTAGCAAGATGTAATGGAGATTTTGCAACTATAGGAGTAACTGATCTTCCAGAAAATTGGTCAATTCTTGAAACTGAGACTGGTAATGTTTACACTGGTACAACATCTGAATTTATAATTAATAATTTGTTAGCAGGTTCTTATAATTTTATTTGTACTGATTTAAGTACCAATTGTAGTAATCAAATTATAATTCCTTTGCAAGTTACTGCAGAAATTTGTCCAGTAGCAAGTGATGATATAGAGCTTTATCACTCTAATACATCTGTTATTGTTAAAGCTTTTGAAAATGATGTTTTAGGTTCTTTGGTTAACCCAACAAGTATTCGATTTGTAGCGCCTCAAAATGCAATTGATTTATCTTATTGCAGTGAAAATAATGTAATCGATTTTACAATGCCTGACGAAGGTAGATGGCATATTGATGTAACAACCGGTTTGATTAAATTTATTCCAGATGAAAATTTCTTTGGAACTCCAACGCCTGTATATTATTTTATAAAAGATTATAATGAGTATATAAGTAACGAAGCAAAAATTGTTTTAGACTTACTTCCAATAGCTACAAATGATTTAGCTGATTATACAGCAGGGCTTTCAGCATCATTAAATTTGGTTGAAAATGATACAACAGGTGACTTAGTAAATGTTCAAACCATAGAATTGTCTATTCCAACTGAATTAAATGCAACCGTAGTTTCAGATGATAATTTAGTTATCGTTACTGTGCCTAATGAAGGTAGTTGGAAATTAAATAAAACTACAGGTATGATAATCTTTACTCCTCTATCAATGTTAGTAGAAAATCCTTCAAAAATCTATTACAGAGTTAAAGATTTTCAAGATAATTGGTCTAATGAAGCTTCAGTAGAATTACAATTAAATTGTATAGTAGGCGTTGTTTGTCCTAATTTTGAAGAAATTACGCTTAACTGTTATGATGATCTTCCAAGTAATACGTCTTTAACAGTTGCTGAATTTGAACAATTAGGAGATTTTTCAGGAAGAATTATTGGACATGAATGTAATTTAGTTACCATAACAGCTGCCAATTCTCAAGATACAGGCTGTAATGCAACAATAACTAGAACTTATACAATTGTATTTTATGAATCAGAAGCTAATAGAGTTGCTAATATTGCTTTAAACAGCTTTACATGTAGTCAAGTATTTCATATTGTAGATTCAATAATTCCGGTTTTTGTAACTACTCTTCCAAGTAATTTAACACTTGAAAATAGTAATCAACTTCCAAATTACAATATTGAAGCAAGTGATAATTGTTCTAATCAAGTAAACATTGTATATCAAGAAGAAATCTTACCAGGTAATTGTCCATCAAATTATGAAGTAGTTCGAACTTGGACTGCTACTGATAATTGCGGTAACGAAGCAACAATTACACAAAATGTAATAATCGTTTATACTACAATACCTGTATTTGTAACCAATATTGAACCTTACGTTTATACAGATTGTGAAAATATACCTCAAGTTACAACTGTAGTTGCAGAAAGTGCTTCAGGTGCAGTTACAATTACTTATGAAGAACAAACGGTTCAAGGTGATTGTGCAAGTACTTCAACCATTTTTAGAAAATGGACAGCAATTGATGCATGTGGAAATATTGCTTATTTGAATCAAGAAATTCATGTTACTTGTGGTGTGATAGTTTATAACGCAGTAACTCCTAATGGAGATGGTAAAAATGATATTTTCTTACTAGAAGGTATTGAGTGTTATCAAAACAATAAAGTGGAAATTTTCAACCGATTTGGTTCAAAAGTGTATGAGACTGTAAATTATGATAATAAAGATAATGTGTTTAGTGGTGTTTCTGATAGTTCATTAAATACTTCAGGAGGTAAATTACCAGAAGGAACTTACTATTACATTATTACATACGATTATTTTGATAGCACTATAAATAATGTGAAAAATGTTCAAAAAGCAGGATACTTGTATATTGCTTCAAATTAAAAAGAAATCATTCATTGATATTTTGGGGAAGCTTATTACTTTGAAAGGAGTTGTTTCTGACTCCTTTCAGGTAGTAAGTATTAAAAGCCAGATGAAATGAATTACTATATTGATTTAATGTAGAAATAAAAAATCATTCATTGATATTTTGGGGAAGCTTATTACTTGAAAGGAGTTGTTTTTTGACTCCTTTCAGGTAGTGAGTGTTTAGCTAAAGTCATCAAAATTTTAAGTTAGAAAAATATTTGTTTTAGCTTGAAATTTAAAATCTTATCATTCATTGATATTTTGGGGAAGCTTATTACTTGAAAGGAGTTTTTTTACACTCCTTTCAATGTAGTAGGTAAAGAAAGTTCCTTAAAATAGCAAATTATTCCTATATTTTTCGTAACTTTATAATATGAAAAATCTTAGTAAATCATTAAATAGTAATAATTGATTTTACGAAGATTTAAGTTTTTTGATATAATTTTTACTCATTAAACCCCAAGATAAAAATGAGAAAATCAGCTACAACCTTATTAGCAATATTGTTTGTTTTGCTATTAAGAACTGAGAAATTGTTTTCTCAGCAAGATCCACAGTATACAAATTACATGTATAATACAATTGTTATTAATCCTGCTTATGCTGGAACTAGAGATGTGCTAAGTGGTGTGTTTTTATACAGAGCGCAATGGGTAGGGTTAGATGGTGCTCCAACTACAGCTGTAGTTTCTGTGCATTCGCCAGTTGAAGATTCAAATATTGGCTGGGGAATTTCAATTATTAACGATGAAATAGGTCCAGCTACGGAACAAAATCTTTCAGCTGATTTTGCTTATCGTATTCCGTTTTCAAATTCTTCAACATTATCTTTTGGAATAAAAGCTACCGCTAATTTGTTGAATGTTGATTATACAAAACTTAGTATTTATGATCCTTCAGATCCATTATTACAAAATAATGTTGATAATCGATTTACTCCAAATGTTGGTGCCGGATTTTATTGGTATTCGGATAATTATTATTTAGGAGCATCGATTCCAAATTTTTTAGAAACAAAATACTATGATGATAATTCAAGATCATCTGCCGCTAGTTCTAAAATGGATTATTACTTTATGGGAGGATATGTTTTTGATTTATCAGAATCTATTCAATTTAAACCTGCATTTTTAGCAAAATTAGTAAATGGTGCTCCTTTACAAGTTGATGCGACTGCTAATTTTTTATTTTTTGAAAAATTAACTTTGGGTTCGGCTTACAGAATAAATGGCGCTATTAGTGCTTTAGCTGGATTTCAATTGTCAAAATCAATTTTCTTAGGTTATTCTTATGATACAGAAGCTTCAAATTTAGCTAATTACAACTCGGGTTCTCATGAGATTTTTATGCGATTTGAACTAGTAAAATCTAGCTCGAAAATTTATTCTCCAAGGTTCTTTTAAAAAATGAATGTCATGAAAAAAATAATTATAATCTTAGCCTTTTTTCTTACGACTTTCGTTCATTCGCAAGAGAAAAAAATTCAAGAAGCTAATTCAGAATATGATAAATTAGGTTATATGAATGCCGTGTCTATTTTTATTGAAGTAGATAAAAATGGATATGGTTCACCTGATATTTATAAAAAAATTGCCGATTCTTATTATTTTAATGGTAATTATATTGAAGCCAATAAATGGTATGAAAAACTTATAAATAATCCAGAAGTGGTAGAATATGAGTATTATTATCGATATGCTCAAACATTGAAAGTGGTTCCTAATTTAGAGTTGTCAAATTATTATTTAGCTTTGTTTTCAAAATTAAAAGATGCGGATTCTAGATCCAAACAATTTGAAGATAATACCAATTATTTAAACCAAATTAGTAAAGATAATGGTCGTTATGAAGTTACTAGTTTACAAGTAAATTCTAAGTACAGCGATTTTGGTGTTTTTCAATTTCAGGATCAAATTGTTTTTACAAGTTCTCGACCTAATGACAGACCAAGAATTGATAGTTGGACAAACCAGCCTTTTTCTAGTTTGTATGTTTGTGATGTAAATAAATTGGATACTAAGGTAAATCCAGAACTTTTTTTTAATAACAATTTACTTTTTAATAACGAGTCTACGGCTGTAATTACTAAAGATGGTAAAACATTATTTTTTACAAGAAATAATTTTAAAAAAGGAAAAAATAAAAAAAATAGTAAAGATGAGGTGTCTTTAAAGATTTATAAAGCTAGTTTAATTAATGGAGAATGGACAAATATTAAAGAATTATCCTTTAATAGTGATGATTATAACTGTGCACATCCTGCTTTGAGTCTTGATGAAAAAACATTGTATTTTTCTTCTAATATGCCTGGAACTTTTGGTCAATCTGACTTGTATAAAGTTACAATACTTGAAGATGGTAAATTTACTAAACCTGAAAATTTAGGTAAACAAATAAATACCGAAGGAAGAGAAACATTTCCTTATTTGTCTTCAGAAAACGAACTTTATTTTGCTTCTGATGGTCATTTGGGATTAGGTGGATTAGATGTTTTTATTTCAAAAATTAATAACGATAATACCTATTCAAAACCCTTTAATTTAGGAAATCCAATTAATTCAGCATTTGATGATTTTTCTTATACGATAGATTCAAAAACAAAAACAGGTTACTTTTCATCTAATAGACCTAATGGAAGTGGAAGTGATGATATTTATAAAATTTTTGAAAAAAAATCATTATCTGAAGAAACCGAAAAATTGTTTGTAGGTAAAGTGGTTGATGCATTATTAGGAACTCCAATAGAAAATGTTGTAGTAACCTTATTGGATGATGCCAAAACTATTATCGATAAAACTACGACAAATTATTCGGGAGATTTTTTCTTTAAAAATAATTATAAAAATAACGGTTGGTATGTAATGTATGATCATGAATCCTTTGAAACTAAGGAAGATTATTTTAGAAATAAATTACAATCTAACAACAATGTTGTAACTTCGTTATTGCCTAAAGAAGTAAAATTACAAGATGGATTGGATTTGGCTAAATTTTTCTCCATCCAAAATATTTATTTTGATTTAGATAAAGCTGAAATTAATGAAAAAGCCGAAAAACAAATTGCAATTTTATTATACGTTTTACAGCAAAATCCAGAAATTAAAATTGAAATAAGATCGCATACTGATAGTAGAGCATCGGCAGCATATAATATGGAACTTTCTGATAAAAGAGCGTTTGCAACTTTTAATTGGTTAGTTGGTAAAGGAATTAATTCTTCTAGAATTTCTTATAAAGGATATGGAGAAACTAAATTGGTTAATGATTGTGCTGATGGTGTTCCATGTTCAGAAGAAGAACATCAAATGAATCGAAGAAGTGAGTTTATAGTGATAAAAAACTAGAAGTTAAATTTTCTTAAAATGATAGAAATAAATCGTAATACAGAAGCAAAGTTGAGAGCAATAGCTTTAAAGGAATGTAATATTTTAAATGCTACTCCTGAGTCAATGTTTGATGATATTACTCAAATTGCTTCTGTATTATGCGAAACTCCAATCGCATTTATTAGTTTTTTTGATGATACAAAACAGCTATTTAAATCTAAAATAGGTATTACAATTGATGAAATACCGCTACAAGATTCTATTTGTTTTAATAATTTAATTTCAAATGATGATATTGTTCGAATTGATAATATTAGAATAGATACAAGATTTGCAAGCAATCCTTTACTACTTGAAGTTTCAAATGTTGTTTCTTATTACAGTGTAGCTATCATAAATGATAAAGGCTTAATCATAGGATCGTTAGGTGTTGTTAGTACAAATGAACCAAACATTATTACTAATGAACAAATATTTGTATTAAAAAAATTGGCTAATCAAATTGGTAACTTACTAGAATTAAGAAAATCTAAAAATGGAACATTTTCAAAAAATGATTATTTAAATCCTGAGCAATTAGCAGATTTTATAACAGTTGCTACTCATGATTTAAAAGCGCCCATACGTTCAATTAAGTCGTTTTTACAACTAATTGAAGCTAAAAACAAAGATAATTTTGATGATAAGGATCTTAAATATTTCAAATTTGTACAAGATAATGTGGGAATTATGGAAGATTTAATCCTTGATTTGTCGCAATATGTTAAAATTGAATTTATCAATCAAGATAAAGAAGATGTTGATTTGAACGAATTGGTTTTGTCAAATTTTAATTCTGTTAAAGAAAATTACCCAACAAAAGTTGTTGATTTTGAATTTGAAAAGTTGCCTGTAATTGAAGGAGTTGTAATGGAGTTAAATTTATTGTTTAGTAATCTGATTGATAATGCTTTAAAATACAATACACTTCAGGAAGATGTAAAGTTACAAATTACATATAAGAATTTGGATCAAGAACATGTGTTTGAAATTATTGATAACGGAATTGGTATCGATGCGGAATATTTTGAAACTATCTTTATTCCGTTTAAAAGGTTACATGCTAGGTCGGAATATCCAGGTACTGGTTTAGGGTTAGCAATAGTAGAAAAAATTATTAAAAAATATAAAGGAAAAGTCAATGTTAATTCAAGTTTAGGTGAAGGAACGAAATTCACTTTAAGAATTCCTGTAAATTAATGTTATATTTTCATTAAAAATAATTATCTTTATGAACTTGTAATAAAATTGGAATTCTAAAATATGAAATTAATAAAAGCCATAATCATTGAATCTAATATAGATGTTGTTAATCAACTTTCAAATTTTGCAGAAGAGAATTCGGTTATTATTGAAATTTGTGAACATTGTGATAATTTTATAGACGGAATTGAATTAATAAAGACCCACAAACCTGATTTAGTTTTTTTAGATCCAACAGATGCTAATTTGGCTTCTTTCGATTTACTAAAAGAGCTAGATTTTAATATTCCTAAGTTTATATTTATTTCTGATAACACAAATAAAGCTTATGAAGCTTTTCAGTATAATGCAGTAGATTTTTTGTTGAAAAAATTAAATTTTAATTTGTTAATTATATCCTTATACAAAGTGATTAAATTAATTGAAATGGAAATTAGTTTTCAAAATCAAAAAGTGAACCAGATTAGTTCATTTGCCTCTGAGAGTAGTAGTAATGGATTTATTGCTATTTCTTCAACAGATAAAATTGATTTGGTAAAGTTAGATGAAATTTTATATTGCAGAGCTGACGGAAAATACACAGAGTTTATTTTAGAAAATAAGCATCAAATTTTATCAAGTAAAAATTTAGGTGAATTTAGTCCCGTTTTATTAAATAATCATTTTTTTAGAATCCATCATTCTTACATAGTAAACGTGAAAAAAATCATTAAAATTATTAAAAAAGATGGTTTGTATTGTGAGTTTCCACACGGAATTTCGCTTCCTGTAGCAAAAAGGAGACAGGAAGAATTTGTAAAATTTCTTAAATTATAAATAAATATCCCTAGTTAATGAATAAGAAAGTTAAAAAAATAATGATCGTTGATGACAATGAGTTCGATTGTTATATTACATCTAAAATAGTTAATAATTTAGATGAATCTATTGATATAATGGAGTTTAATTCTTCTGTAACTGCCATTCAATTTTTAGAAGAATTTCAAAATTCTATAGAAAAATTACCAGATTTAATTTTTTTAGATATCTACATGCCAGTAATTGATGGTTTTGGATTTTTAGAGAGATTCAATCTTTTATCTAATGTGATTAAATCACATACAAAGATTTGTATATTGTCAACTACAGTTGATGATTTATATATACAAAAAGCAAAGGTGAATGCTTCTGTTTTGTATGCAAGTAAACCTATAACTAATGATTTTTTACAAGAACTAATTAAATTAGACTAAGTGCATTGTTTTATTGTATAGTTTTAACATAATTGTATCTTTACATTTTGATTATTTACAATGAAATGAATTACATGCGATTGATCTTTTTAGATTACAAAAAATATAAAAAATACGGAGGTAATTTTTTTACTATCGTTTTTTTAACTCAAAGTTTTTGGGCTGTTATTCAATATAGAATGGCCCATTTTGTTTATAAATTACCAATACCAATCGTCAAACATCTATTACAAATCTTTTGTTTGTTTTGGCAAAAAATAATAGAAATCACTACTGGAATATCAATTCCTGCATCAGCAAAGATTGGACATTCTCTTTACATAGGACATTTTGGTGGGATAATTTTAAATGCTAAAACCATTATAGGAAATAATTGTAACCTATCACAAGGAGCAACAATTGGAGTATCTGGATTGGGAGATAAGCGTGGTGTCCCAGTGATTGGTAATAATGTTTATATTGGTGCAAATGCAGTAATTATTGGTAAAATAATTATTGAGGATGATGTTTTAATTGCGGCTTCTTCATTGGTTAATTCAAATGTTTCTAAGAATAGTGTGATGCTTGGAGTTCCTGCAATCAAAATATCAGATAAAAGTTCGGAGGGCTACATATAATGAAATTATTAGTTATTTCTTCTGCTCCTGTAATAATCAAAGATAATAACTATTTTGTCTATTCTCCTTATGAAAAGGAAATGCAGTTTTGGGCAAAATATTCAAGCCAAATTGATTTTTGTTGTCCCATTTGGAGAGACGATAAAAAATTATTAATAGCACCAGTTTCATTTAATATTAATAAAGTTATTGAGCTTAAAGATTTTGATGTTACGTCATTTGCAAATACTTTAAAAGCAATCCCATCAATTATTGTTTCGGTTTTTTTAATTTTTAGAGCTATCTCAAATGCAGATCATATTCATTTGAGATGTCCTGGAAATGTGGGGTTAATAGCATGTTTTGTTCAAATTTTATTCCCCAGAAAGAAAAAAACCGCAAAATATGCTGGAAATTGGGATCCTAAGGCTAAGCAACCCTTAACTTATAAATTACAGCGCTGGATTTTAAGTAATATCTTTTTAACTAAAAATATGCAAGTTCTAGTTTATGGAAATTGGCCTAACCAATCTAAAAATATCAAACCCTTTTTTACAGCGACTTATTTTGATTCGGATAAAGTTGGAACACAACCAAGAACACTTAAAGATAGTTTTGAATTTTTATTTGTAGGTACATTTTCTAAAGGAAAACAGCCTTTATATGCAATTGAATTAGTGCATGAGCTAGCAAAAAAAGGATATACTACACAATTGAATTTATATGGTGAAGGTGAAATGAGATCGGAATTGGAAACCTATATTAAAGTTCATAAATTAGAAAATTATATTTTTTTAAATGGAAATAAGTCAAAAGAAACGGTATTAGAAGCTTATAAAAAAAGTCATTTTTTATTGTTGCCTTCTAAAAGTGAAGGTTGGCCAAAAGTTGTTGCCGAAGCTATGTTTTGGGGTTGTGTTCCAGTCGTAACACCAATTTCTTGTGTCCCAGATATGCTAAATTATGGTACAAGAGGGGTTCTGTTAAATGAAAATTTACAAGAAGATGTTGGGCAGCTTACAAATGTTATAAATGATTTTGAAATTTATAATACAATGAGTTCTGAAGGTCAGTTGTGGTCACAAAAATATACTTTGGATTATTTTGAAAACGAAATAAAAAAATTATTAGAAACTTAATTAAGTATATTTCAGAACTTATAAATCATATAATCAGGAAATTCATTATTCGTTGAATATTAATAATAAAATACGTGTTGTTCAATTAATTGATAGCTTAGAACCAGGCGGGTCTGAGCGTATGGCTGTAACTATTGCTAATGGGTTAACAGAAAAAGTGTCTTTTTCGGGAATAGTAGTTACCCGTTTAGAAGGCGGTTTAAAAAATACAATTAGTGAAGAAGTAGGATATTTATTTCTGAATAAAAGAAAAGCAATTGATTTTAGTGCCTTACTTCGTTTTAGAAACTATATTCAATCTAACAAAGTAAATACGATTCATGCTCATGGGAGTTCTTATTTTTTTGCCATATTATTAAAGATAACCTTGCCTTATGTTAACGTTTTTTGGCATGATCATTTTGGAAATAGAGTAAAATCTAATCAACAATATTACATACTTCAGCTTTTTTCAATTTTATTTAGTGGTGTTTTTACTGTAAATGAATCGTTAAAAGATTGGGCTCAAAAAAAACTTTGGGTAAAAAATGTTGTGTTTTTATCTAATTTTACTTCAAATTTTACTGAAGAAAAAAAAGAAACTTTTTTAAAAGGAGATCCGGAGAAAAGAATAGTGTTTTTAGCAAATTTACATTATCCTAAAAACCACATAATTGCATTACAATCTTTTTTAGCTAGTCAAATTGCGACTAAGGGTTGGACATTACATTTAATTGGAAAAGATAAAAACGATAGTTATTCTGAAGAGTTAAAGGATTTTATTCAACAAAATAATTTACAAGAAGCCGTTTATATCTACGGATCTTGTAATGATATACAAAATATACTAAAACAAGCTAAAATCGGAATTTTGGTTTCAAGTTATGAAGGGTTTCCTGTTACTTTATTAGAATATGGAATGGCTCAATTAACTGTAATTAGTACTAATGTGGGGTATTGTAGTTCAATTATTCAAAATGATAAAACGGGTTATCTTATAGCATCTGATAATAAAAAACAACTAGAAGATGCCTTCAGAAAAGTAGTAAATGAATCTCATAAAAATGCAGCTTTAGCTCATAATTTAAATACCTTTGTTAAGGATAATTTTGCTCAAGATAAAGTGATTCAAAAAATAATGGTAGCTTACCAAGGTAAATCGTAAATTTTGAAATCATATTGAATAAAAATTAATTAGGGATATGAAAAGTAATCAACGTAGTTATTTATTGATTTTAGGATTGCATGTATTGTTAGCCTTTTTAATTTATGCAGTTCCTTTTCTGTCAAAAATTTATGGTTTTCTTATTCCTTTATTAGGTACAATATTAATCCTTAAATCTAAAAACAAGAATAATGAAGTATTGTTGATTGCTTCTTATGTGGTTGGTACAGAGGTTTTTTTAAGGATGACAGGAGGAAATGTAGTTCATGAATTGGCAAAATATGAAGTAATTTTTTTCTTTGTTTTAGGGATGCTCTATTCAGGAGTTTCTAAAAATGCAATCATTTATCTATTTTTTATCATATTACTACTGCCAGGTATTTATATTGGAGCTAATTCGTTAGGATATGAAGTAGACGTTAGAAAAGCAATCTTGTTTAACATACTTGGTGAAGTTGCTTTGTTTGTTAGTGCTTTGTATTGTTTTAACAGAAAAGTTAATTTAGTTCAAATAGAATATATTATAAAGGCATTAGCTTTACCTTTAGTTTCAATGGTTGTTTATCTATTTTTATATACACCTTCTATTAGAGACGTTGTAACTGGTACACAATCTAATTTTGCTACTTCTGGTGGTTTTGGTCCTAACCAAGTTTCCACAATTTTAGGCTTAGGAATGTTTTGTTTTTTTGCATTATTGATTTTGTTTTCCAAATCAAAACTGGTGTTTTTGATTCATTTGGCCTTGTTATTAATGACTTCTTTTCGTGGAATTGTAACATTCTCCAGAGGTGGAGTTTTAACGGCTATTGCTATGATAGTTGTTTTGATATTTATTTTATATTGGTTTGCTAATACCAAAGCTAAAAATTTAATAATCGTATTAACAATAAGTTCATTAATTATTGGTGGTTTTGTGTGGACCTATAGTGTTTTACAAACAGGTGGGATGATTGAAAATAGATATGCCAATAAGGATGCGAGAGGTAGAGAAAAAACAGATAAATTAGGAGGTAGAGAAGAAATTGCAAATACGGAACTAATCATGTTTTTAGAAAATCCTGTATGGGGAATTGGAGTTGGTAAAAATAAAGAGTACCGTGAACAAATGACGGGTATAGAAGCAGCCTCTCATAATGAAATTACAAGACTTTTAGCCGAACATGGAGTTTTTGGAATTCTTGCATTTTTGATATTGTTATTAACGCCACTTATATTTTATTTAGATAACAAACAGCATATCTTTTTATTATCATTTTTTGTTTTTTGGTTATTGACAATAAATCATGCCGCCATGAGAATTGCTGCACCCGCATTTATCTATGCATTAACACTTTTAAAAGTAAGCTTCACAGATGAAAATTCTATACATAGGGAACCAACTCTCTAAACATGGTTTAAATAAAACAACCATTGAAACTTTAGGTCCAAATTTGGAGAAAGAAGGTATTGATGTATTTTATGCTTCTAATAAAAGGATTTTTCTTTTCCGGATGCTTGATATGTTGTTTACATTATTTAAGTGCCGAAAAAAAGTTTCATATGTTCTAATTGACACCTATAGTACTAAAGCTTTTTGGTATGCTTTTTTTTGTGGATATATGTCAATTTTTTTTAATATTAAGTATATTCCAATATTGCATGGAGGCGATTTACCCAATCGATTGCAACTAAATCCAAAAATATCAAAAATATTATTTGCTAATGCGTATAAAAACGTAGCGCCATCTGGATATCTAAAAAAGATTTTTGAAGAGAATGGATTTAATAATGTGATTCATATTCCAAATGCTATTGAAGTTGATTCCTATGCTTTTAAATTAAGAACACATTTTGCTCCAAAATTACTTTGGTTGCGCTCTTTTGCAAAAATTTACAATCCTGAAATGGCCGTTAATGTGTTGTTTGAAATAAAAAAAACTTATCCAAATGCAACTTTAACTATGGTTGGACCAGATAAAGATGGAAGTCTTGAAAGTATTAAAAAGTATGCTCAAGAACTAGACCTAGATGTTAATTTTACTGGAAGATTATCAAAGGAAGAATGGTTAGAATTGGCTACAAATTTTGACTTTTTTATCAATACCACTCATTTTGATAATACTCCTGTAAGTGTAATGGAAGCTATGGCTTTAGGATTACCCGTTATTAGTACTAATGTTGGTGGAATTCCGTATTTGTTAGATAATGAAAAAACTGCGATTTTAGTAAATGACAATGATCATAATCAAATGGCAACAGCTATTACAGATTTAATTTTAGATAATAAAAAAGCAAGTCAATTATCCGCAACAGGTCGAAAATTTATTGAACAAATGGATTGGGAATTGGTTAAATTAAAATGGATTTCAATACTTCAATAAGTAATGTTTTTTGTTTTAATAAAAACAATTATATCATTTAATAAAGATTAATTTGTTACTTTGCACTACATTTTTAGAATAATGAGTGCTTCACAAAAAATACATTTTGAAATTTCGGAACGTAAAATTCTATTGCGTTTCATCGATTTATTTTTTCCAATAGCCGTTTTGGCTTTTATTGGGCACTATTTTCAGTTTGATTATTTTAAAGTGTCTCAATCTAATTTTACCTGGACGATAGTTCTCGCGGTTTATTTAATTTTTTTTGGATCTATTTTTGAAATGTATAATTTGCAAACAGCAAGTAATCGTCTTCAAATTTCAAAAAGTATCATCTTAACTTCTTCGGTTACTGTTTTGGTATATTTATTAACGCCATTTTATACACCAGTTTTACCATCAAATCGTTTGCAGATTCTTTTATTTTTCTTTTCTATTTTCTTTTCATTATCGATAGGTAGATATTTATATATCGTACTATTTGCATCGAATCGATTTATGAAAAAAGTATTGTTTGTAGGCAATAGTAAAGATATTGATGTTATGGTTGAAGATTTATCAAAGTTCAATCCGCATTATCATGTTGTAGGTTATTTGTCAGTTGGAGAATCTAATCATGATGCTAATGTTAAATTAGTTTCTTCTGATAATTTGGAAGAATTTGTTATAAATAATTATATATCTGAAATTGTTGTTGTTAGTTCCAAAAACAAATTAACTTCATTAGATTTATACAACAAGTTATTAAGATTGCTTGAAAAAGGTATCGTTATTAGAAAATATAATCAAGTATACGAGAGTAGTACGTATCGTTTACCTATTCAATTTGAAGATAAGGAGTTGTACAAGTTTTTTCCATTTAGTAGAAGCAATCAAAATAAATTGTATGTGTATTACAGTCGTTTTTTTGATATCGTTTTTTCTCTTGTTGGATTAATGGCATTTTTTGTACTATCACCTTTTTTATGGTTGATAAATCTATTTGCTAATAGAGGTAGCTTCTTTTACACTCAAGAACGTGTGGGTAAAAATGGAATTCCATTTACCATTTATAAAATGCGAACTATGGTGCAAAATGCAGAACAAAATGGAGCTGTTTTTGCGACTACTAATGATAGCCGAATTACGCCTTTCGGAAAGTTTCTTAGAAAAACTAGATTAGACGAGTTGCCTCAATTTATCAATGTTTTAAAAGGAGAAATGGCGATTATTGGACCAAGACCAGAACGTCCTTTTTTTGTGGATCAAATAGCTTCTTCTATACCATTGTATCAAACCAGACACGTTATCAAACCAGGTTTAACAGGGTGGGCACAAGTAAATTATCCTTATGGAGCTAACCTTGAAGATAGTTTAATGAAACTTCGTTACGATTTGTATTATATCAAACACCGTAGTTTGTTCTTAGACATCAATATTGTGGTGAAAACAATGAGTACAGTTTTGTTTTTTAGAGGACAGTAATTAGTGATCAGTTGTCAGTGATCATCAGTTATCAGTCATGATTAAATAATCAAGTGTAAAAACTCAATATTTAAGCGTTTTGATTAATTGAATTTGTTTTATTTGCTTACTGTATTTGATTTTTTAATCTGTAACACAATTTTTGCTATCCAATAAAAATGTAAGGCAATGAATGGCCAAACAATTTCCAAATGGATTTTAGTGGTCATGTAGGAAAGATAAACCAATAAAATTGCTAAAATAATTTGACCAAACAATACAATTCTTTCTTTAATCCCCTTTTTAACGTACCATGCAAATACTAATAAAAGCGGATTGAATAATAAAATGTTGTAGTTCCATAATACTTCTTCGTGTAACGAATACAATCCTACCAAAGAGAAGAAAAGGCCTAATAATCCAGCAAATACAAAGTAGCTAATCGTAATCCATTTTTTGTTTATCATCACTAAAACTAATAGAATAGTGATTAATGAATATATCGAGTTGAGCCAATTGAATGGTACTTCAGGTTTGCTAACTTCAAGGATTCTTTTGTTGCTTTTTTCTATCGAATCGCCATTTATTTTAGTGTAAGAAATAGCTTCTTTGAATTCGTATGGTAAAAATAGTCGAGCGGCGGGTTCATCTACTTTGGTTCCAAAAATCAGTTGAATTCCTAATTTCATATAAAAATCAGTCATATACGGATATAGAATTTCACGATAGGATTGATTTGATGTATCTGATTTAATGTGTTCTTTTCCTAATATTCCGTTGATTTTATCTACCACCATCGTTGTGCAGTTTCGATCGATAAATTTGTAGGTATAAAAACGTTCCTCACTGTAAACTGAATGATTCAGTTGTTGGAACAAAAGATTAATTTGGGTTGGATTCAGTTGTAATTCTTGTTCAATGATTTCTCTGTTTTCCGCTTGGTAATTGTAATAGAAATCGATGAAACTACCATTGGTTACAAAATATTGCAAATCACCTTTAACGAATCTACCAATAAAATTAGGTGTGCTAAAATCAAAAGCGCCATAATTATAAACGACATCAATAGCGTTGATACTGTCTTGAATTCGAATTCCAGTATGACCATACATAGCATACGACTCTGGACCTAAACCACAAGTTAATATGCTAACTTTTGCTTTTTCGGAAAGTGAAATGTTTTGGGAAAAAGAAATTGTTGTTCCAAGGAAAAGAAATAGGAAGAGTATTTTTTTTATCATTCGAGTTCTATTTTCTATGTTCTTTTATCTTTTTTCTGTAGAGAATCATCTAAACAATTCCCAATCTACTTTTAAAGAAAATATGTTGGAGTATAAAGCAGCACTTTGGTCTCCTAAATCGGTTAAGGCATAATCTACTTGAATACCTTTGTATTTGAATCCTAATCCAATATTAGGTTGAAAACTTAATTTACTAGAATTGTCAATTTGAGTGATTTGTTGAAAATTTCCAACTCCAGCTCGTAAATAAATTAAATCGATATAGCCAAATTCTAAACCTAAAGCAGGGTCGATACTTACTGCATTTGTTGAAACTAAATCATTAGTTCGAGCAAATTGCATGTTTAAATTGGTTGCCGCTAATAAACTATAATCGTAACGAATAATCCATTTTTTTGACATTCCCAATTGCGCTTTTGGCATTGTAATTTCGCTAGTTTCTGGTAATTCTTGATTTTCTCCCGGAATAGCAGCTGCAATCTCTTGATACTTTTCTTCATTAATTGTCCAAGTATTGTAGGTAGTAGTAATATCGCGAATCATTAACCCAAATTTCCAATCTTCACCATCACTGATGTACTGAATTCCTAAATCCAATCCAAATCCCCACGAATTAGCAAAATCTCCAATAATTCTTCGAATTACTTTCGCATTCACACCATAATTTAAGCCTTCAATAGGTAAACTTCTAGCATATGAAACCGTTAAACCATAATCAGCTGTAGAAAAAAGTGAAATTCTATTGTAGTCAATATTTCCTTCACTATCTATTAATTGAGTAGTATTTAAAATGTCGTCGACACCAAAACGAATTAAAGAAATTCCAACAGCACTTCTGTCGTCAATTGGCATTGCAAAACCAGCGTAGTCATATTGGGCAATATTTGCAAAATAATTGGCATGCATTAA
>VFQS010001015.1_pt1 | contig 27387 bp, 20 predicted proteins | sample 3512361 | NCBI WGS metagenome assembly VFQS01 (sample SAMN10412375, study PRJNA504923) | tailings metagenome | isolation source: Relicate 1 Philex TSF3 active mining | place: Philippines
ACAAAAAATGACTCTTTTTTCCCTCCTCGCTGACCCCGCGCAACAAGTCTATTCAGCAATGACTCCTGGGATTCACCTGCCCTTTGCTGGACGTGGTGCCTGCCTCCGGGCGTCATTTTTACATTCAAAATGCGAAAACCTATTGACAGCAGTTTATTTTTGCTTGGTCAAACGTTCGCATAGGTGGGTTTTCTGCAGGTAAGTATAACCCTCGCAATAAGTCAAATTCTATCCACTATGTATTACAAAAGTATTCTTCTGTTCTTTTTTGCGGTATTCTCCTGTCATATGGCGGTTGCCCAGACGAGGGGTATCCTCTCTTTGGGCGGCGATATCTACGAGTATATGCTCGACGATCGGGGCGATACCGTTATTCTGGCCACTATCGGGGACGTATCGGTGTCCTCCGTCCGGAATTTTAAAAACCCGGAGGACTACAGCAAATACCGCAAGTATCGGCGCTATGCATTCATGGTGTATCCTTACGCTGCCGAGGCTATCCGGATATTCCGGGAGCTGGAACAGAATACCTCTAAAATGCGGGAGGGGGAACGCCGCCGCCATATCCGGCGCTTGCAAAACGAGCTAAAGGAAAATTTTGAAGACCCGCTCCGGAACCTCACCCGTACTCAGGGAATGATTCTCGTAGAGATGATAGAGCGCGAGCTCCACACCCCTTTGTACGACCTCATCAAAGGGCTGCGCGGTACGTTCAACGCTACGTACTGGAGTACGATGGGCAGTTTTTACGGCTATAAAATTAAGGAAGGCTATATCCGAGGGCAGGACCCTATCCTGGATATCGTTCTGGACGATATCAATCTCCGCTATGACCATACCCTACCGAAAGACCATTGAACGCATGGAAAACGCACTACGTCAACTGGCTCTCCAATTAGAAGGAGAGCTCCAAACCGATAATCTGGCGAAAGCTATTTATGCCACCGATGGTTCGATTTACCGAAAGTGGCCCCTTGCTGTCGCAAGGCCCAAGCATAAGGAAGACCTGCAAAAATTGGTGTCATTTGCCCGCCAGCATCAAATCCCGCTCATTCCCCGCACGGCAGGCACATCCCTTGCCGGGCAATGCGTCGGCGAAGGGATTGTCGTGGATACCTCCCGCTATCTGAACCGCATCCTGGAGCTTAATGTGGAAGAAAAATGGGTGCGCGTGGAACCGGGCGTAATCCGCGATGAGCTCAATGCCTTTCTAAAGCCCTACGGGTTGTTCTTTGGGCCTGTTACGGCCACAGCCAACCGCGCTATGATTGGGGGAATGGTCGGCAACAACTCCAGTGGTACAACCTCAATCGTATATGGCGTCACCCGCGACCATGTGGCGGAGTTGCATTGTCTGCTCAGCGATGGGAGTGAAGCCATTTTTGGCCCCCTATCGCCGGAAGCACTTCGGCAAAAGCTACAAGGTGAAAATCTGGAGTCCAAAATATACCGCCAGCTCTTCGAGGCCCTCAACGACCCGGAAACCCGTGCCGAAATCGAACGCGAATACCCCAAACCGGATATCCGCCGCCGCAACACGGGCTACGCGGTGGATATGCTGCTCCGCCAGCAGCCCTTCCGCCCGGACGGGCCTCCCTTCAACGTGGCGACTCTGCTTTGTGGCTCTGAAGGGACCCTGGCTCTGACTACTGAAATCAAGCTCACCCTGGACCCCCTGCCCGCCCCTTTCGATGTGGTCGTTTGTGCCCATTTCCATAGCCTGCACGAGAGCCTCCGCGCCGTGCTCACCGCGATGGAACTCCGGCCCGATGCCTGCGAACTCATGGATAAGTTGATTCTGGATTGTACCAAAGACAACATCGAGCAGCAGAAAAACCGGTTTTTCGTACAAGGCGACCCCGAGGCGGTTCTCATGGTGGAATTTCGGGGCCACAGCCCTGAGGAAGCAGAACAGAAAGCCGATCAACTTATCGCCAACCTGCGAGAGGCGGGCATGGGATACGCCTATCCCAAAGTGCCTTCTCCGCGCAGCAAAAGCGTGTGGGCGCTGCGCGCCGCCGGCTTCGGTGTGCTCTCCAATATTAAAAGCGATGCCAAACCGCTTGAATTTGTGGAAGATACCGCGGTCGCCCTCGCCGACCTGCCCAGTTATATCCACGATTTCGCCGAGGCGATGAAGCCTTTTGACCAACGGGTCATTTACTACGCCCACGCAGGTGCCGGTGAACTGCACCTGCGCCCCAGCATCAACCTCAAAACTTCCGCCGGGATAAGAGAAATGCGGGAAATAGCAGAACTATCCGCCCGTTTAGTCAAAAAGTACGGCGGATCGCTCAGCGGGGAACATGGCGACGGGCGTATCCGTGCAGAATTCATCCCCTTGGTCCTCGGAGAAAAAAATTACGCGCTGTTGCGCCAAATCAAACAAACCTGGGATCCCAAGGGCATCTTCAACCCGGGAAAAATCGTAGATCCCTATCCCATAGATACCGACCTGCGGTATGCCCAGGACCAACCCGCCCCTGTACTGGAAACGGTTTTCGACTTTTCCGAGACCGGTGGTATCCTCAAAATGGCTGAAAAATGCTCCGGCTCCGGCGATTGCCGCAAATTGGCCTTTTCCGGCGGTACTATGTGCCCGAGCTACATGGCTACCCGCGAAGAGAAAAACAGTACCCGAGCCCGAGCCAATGCCTTGCGCGAGTTCCTCACCATGAATGTCAAGGAAAACCCCTTCGACCACCCGGAAGTAGCGGAAGCACTGGATTTATGCTTGTCGTGTAAAGGCTGTACCTCCGAATGCCCCTCGAATGTGGACATGGCTACCCTGAAGGCGGAGTTCCTGCACCAGTACCACAAAACCCACGGAATCCCGCTGCGCAGCCGCATTTTTGGGCACATCGGTCAAATCAACCGAGTGGCTGCCGAAGTGCCGGCCATCAGTAACTTTGTGCTCGGAAACCCCGTCACAGGAAAGCTGTTGAAAAAAATACTGGGCATCGCCCCTCAGCGCTCGCTGCCTCCGCTAAGTACTCCCTTGCGCTCCTGGTTCCGAAAACACGCAGCAGCAGGTACCCCGAGTACTCCCAGAGGCAGTGTTTATTTTTTTTGCGATGAATTCACGAACTACAACGATTCGGAAATCGGACGCCATGCCATACAACTCTTGTGGGCCCTGGGGTATGCCGTCGAGATGCCGGAACACCCCGATAGCGGGCGGGCCTATTTCTCTAAAGGCCTACTGGATGCCGCTAAAGCTTGCGCCCTGGGCAATGTCCGCACGTTCTTACCACTCGTTTCCCCCGAAAAGCCCCTCATTGGATTGGAACCCTCTGCCATCCTCGGCTTCCGGGATGAATACCCCCGCCTCGTACCGGACGCGCAGCGTGAACCTGCAAAGGCACTGGGCCAGAACACTTTGCTGCTGGAAGAGTTTATCGTGCGCGAAGCCGAGGCCGGCCGAATTCGTGCGGAACAGTTTACAGAGCAATCCCAGACGGTCGTCGTACACGGCCACTGCCATCAAAAAGCCCTCTCCGGAGCTAACTTCACCGCACAAGCCCTGAGCCTTCCGGCCAATTTCATGGTCAGCCTCCTGGAAACGGGCTGCTGCGGTATGGCCGGCTCTTTCGGCTACGAAACCGAACACTACGCACTCAGTATGCAGGTGGGAGAACTGCGCCTCTTCCCCCAGGTGCGCCAGGCACCTGACAATGCGCTCATCGCTGCTCCGGGTACCAGTTGCCGCCACCAAATCCTCGACGGGACAGGTAAAAAGGCTCTCCACCCGGCTTCTATCCTGTACCAGGCTCTGAAAAGGATATAGTCTATTTGTAAACCACTCATTCCGTTCTTCCTTTTATGCGCCTTTTTGAGCCAACAAAACCATATAAAAAATTGATTTTCAATTTTTTATATGGTTTTGTTTTGTAAAAGACATACATCGGCTAAGTTGTAAAACGCGCAATACATCCAGGTATTCATAAAATCTTGTAAATCTTTATGTAACTTTGAGCAGAATTTTCACATTTCGAAATGGGCCCTGATATATTACTGACCATTTTCCTGGTATTTCTTAATGGCTTTTTTGTCGCTGCAGAATTTGCAATCGTAAAAGTACGCCTGTCACAAATACAGGTGCGCTCGGACAATAACTTCACGGCACGTATTGCCGAAAGTGTGGTAGCCAACCTCGACGGATACCTGGCTGCCACGCAGTTGGGCATTACTCTGGCCAGTCTCGGATTGGGCTGGATTGGCGAAGAGGTCATGACGGAGGTCATGCTCGCCACGATTCATACCCTGGACCTGCCTTTGAGCGATAGCGCCGCGAAAAGCCTGGCCATCCCGGTCGCCTTCGTGACCATCACGGTACTCCACATTGTTTTCGGTGAATTGGCACCCAAGTCGCTGGCGATTCGATACCCCACCAAAACGACGCTCGCGGTCTCGGTACCGATGAAGATCGTGTATTTTGTCTTCCGTCCGTTCATCTACATTCTCAACGGGTTTGCCAACTTCATCCTGCGCATCATGGGTATACAGCCCGTGGCACATGGGGAAATCCATACGGAAGAAGAGCTCAAGCTCATCATAGCAGAAAGCGCGGAAGGGGGAGCCATTCTGGCTTCCGAACGCGAGCTCATCCAGAATGTATTCGATTTTGACGATCGCACCGTGCGCCAGGTGCTCAAACCGCGCAACCAGATTTCCGCTTTGGAAAAAAATACCCCTTTAGACCAGGCTATTGATTACGCCATCTCGGAAGGGTATTCCCGCTATCCGGTCTATGACGGCAGTCTCGACAATATCATCGGCTTTGTGCTGGTCAAAGACTTGCTCGCGCAACTGCGCGCTCCGAAGGATGGTGTGCTGCTGAACGACCTGGTGCGCAGTATCCACTTCATCTCTTCCAGCAAGAAAATCAGCCAGGTGTTGCGGCTGTTCCAGCACAACAAAAACCAAATGGCCATCGTGGTCAACGAGTTTGGGGGGACGGTTGGTTTGATTACCCTGGAAGATATCATCGAGGAGCTGGTCGGCGAAATCCAGGACGAAACGGACAGCGAGCTGCCCATCGTGGAAAAAATAGGGGAAAACAGCTTCCGCATCTTCGCCCAAAACCCCCTTGATGAAATCAATGCCGAGCTGCCTTTTCCTTTTCCGGAAAGCCAAAACTACGTCACCCTGGCCGGGCTTATCCTGGAATACTCCGATACTATCCCGTTGGAGCAGCAGGAGTTGGTCATCTTGCCTTATCAAATCAAAATTCTGCATATCCTGCAAAACAGCCCGGACCTCATCGAGGCCGTTTTGATCCCCAACGCTTTACCAGGACAGGAAGAACAGGAATAAGTTTCATCGCTCGTCTATGGCTCTGCTCGAGTGCGTCCCCAATTTCAGCGAAGGCCGGAACCCGGAAGTGATCCGTCAAATCGCCGATGCTATCCGGGCGGTGCCCGGGGTATATCTGCTCCACACAGATCCGGGCAAAGCAGCCCATCGCACGGTCATCACCTTCGCCGGTTCAGCGGAACGGGTAGTAGAAGCCGCCTTCCAGGCTATAAAAACCGCTTCGGAACAGATTGATATGTCGCAGCACCATGGGGAACACCCGCGCCTGGGTGCTACCGATGTATGCCCTCTCATTCCTATCGAGGGTATTTCCATGGAGGAATGTGTCGTACTGGCTCAAAAGCTCGGCGAACGGGTCGGAAGGGAACTCAAAATCCCCGTTTTTCTATACGAATGCGCGGCTACCAAGCCTTCCCGCCGCAATCTGGCCCTTATCCGCGCAGGGGAATACGAAGGGCTGGCCGACAAACTCCGAAACCCGGAATGGCAGCCCGACTTCGGCCCTGCCGTATTCAATTCCCGGAGTGGCGCTACGGTCATTGGCGCACGCGATTTCCTGATCGCCTATAATGTCAACCTAAATACGGATTCTGTGGAAAAAGCAAAGGCCGTAGCCTGCGATGTGCGCGAGCGCGGTCGGACCTACCGACAGCCCGATGGCACTCTCGTCCGCCAGGCGGGCGCTTGCCCGGCAGTGAAAGCTATTGGTTGGTATATTAAAGAGTACGGCATAGCCCAGGTATCCATGAACCTGACTGACCTCTCCAAGACGACCATGCACGAAGCCTTCGAGGCATGTCGTAAAAGCGCGGAAGCCCACGGCGTACAAGTCAGCGGCTCGGAATTGATTGGCATGGCCCCGCTGCGGGTATTGCTGGATGCAGGGATATATTTTTTAAAGGCGCACAAGTTGGCCCTGGCGGTACCGGAGCGGGAGATCATCGGCGCTGCAGTGCAATACCTCGGCCTGGATACCCTTGCACCCTTCGACCCCCGACTGAAAATCCTCGAGTACAGACTGGAGGATGTTCGGGTGGGGAAATAAAGCCCCCACAGAATGCTCCGGTATGTGCCCGAACATGCGCTCGTCCGGATTTTGTAGGTGTTTTTGGCTACAGCAGTTCCCTTAGCTCATTAGTGAGAAAATCGTATAAGTTGACGATTCGGATGCCGTCCGACCGTTGGTACGATTCTGAATCGGGGGTGATGACATAGCGGCGATCCGGTTTCAAATCTTCCAGGCTAATGTGAAAACCGCGGGAAATACTGGGGGTATTGGCGTATTTGATTTCGATACAAACTCTTTCCGAACGCGGTGTGAGCAACAGTAAATCTACTTCGGCACCGGATGAAGTTCGGTAGAAATAATACTCACATTGTTTTCCGGCCATCCTATAGATCTGTTCAATGACATAGGCCTCCCATGAAGCCCCGACGGCGGGGTGGGCATATAAGTCCTCTCTGTCGCGTAAGCGCGCCACCGCATGGAAAAAACCGGAGTCGCGGTAGTAGAATTTGGGCGTTTTGGTCAATCGTTTACCCACATTGGCAAAAAACGGGGCCAGGCGGCGGGTCAGGAAAGTACCCTCCAGCAAGTCCAGATAACGCGAAACGGTCTTCGAGGCCAGATCCAGGGAGTTGCTGAGCTCGGAAATATTCAACAGCTGCCCGTGTACATGTCCTAGCATCCTTACAAAGCGCATGAGGTTCGTGGGGTTCGCTTCTTTTCCGATGACCTGCAATAGGTCCCGTTCGACAAAAGTGGTGGAAAACTGGGCGAGCCAAGTCTGTGCACGTTTGTCATCGGGCGCTAAAAAAGCGTCGGGAAATCCACCCCGGAACCAATGCTGGCGCAATATATGTGGTTCCCAGATTTCATAAAGGGAGAACGGCGTCAGTTCGTGGTAAGCAATTCGTCCAGCCAGGGATTCGGCCGAGTTGCGCAGCAGTAGTGGGGAGGCCGAGCCCAGGAGGATAAATCGGGCAGGCTCCCGTTTTTTATCTATCAGGGAACGCAATAAAGGAAAAAGATGGGGCATCATCTGTACCTCGTCAATCACAACGCACTTGTCCTGGTGTTGTAAAAGATAAGTACCGGCATCGGCAAGCTTCGCCCGGTCTTCTTCCCACTCAAGGTCAAGATACAGCATCGGTTTCCCCCCCGGGATGGACAGATTTTGAGCTAATGTAGTCTTCCCGGACTGTCGCGGGCCAAGAATAGCTATGGCGGGAAAAAATTCCAGATCTTCGAGAATTTGTTTGGTAACCGTTCGGTAAATCATGGAGCAAAAACGATTGAACCTTGCAATTTATAAAGTCAACTTATAAATTTACAAGGTTGTTTTTAAAAATGCACTATCGTTTTATCTATAAATTTGGCGGATGCGAATTTTGGAAGTCGTAAAGGGGCGGCGAGGACAAAAAAGAGGACTCTTTTTTATCCATGCGAAGGCTTTTATTCAAAGCACATAACCGCGCTCCCGGAGGGAGGAGATGAGGGATTCCAGTTGGTAGTAGAGCTTGTCCGTCCGTCGGGGGTCGGTTCCGATGTGGATGAGCAGATGTGCTCCGGCCAGCCATCCGGGGTTTTGCTTTTCTTTGCCGAGTAGTTGTTGCAGGAGGACGTCCGAACTGCGGTAGTTATCCATTCCTGGATAGGTATAATCCGCGTTGGTGCCGGTGGACGGTGTGAAGTTGATGAGTTTGATTCCTTTTTCTGTACACCACAAGGCAACTGTCGTATTGTACCATTCGTAGGGGGCCACGTATAAGGCGGGTTCCTGCCGGGGTATTCCTATAGCTTCCAAGGCGCGGTAATTGGCTTCCAAATCGGCCAGGAACTCTTGTTTGCCGACGAGCAGGGAGTCGCGATTGTCCCAGTCGCAGTAGAGCAGGTGTTTGTCGGAGTGGGGGCCCACATAGTGTCCTTTCCGGAACAACTGCCGGGTGATTTTGGGAAAACGGCGTACGAAGTCACCGGTCAGGAAAAAGTATCCTTTTACTCCCTGTTGTTTTAGTGTTTTGAGGATATGGGCGGCCCCGTCTGCAAATTCATGTCCGGTGAACAGGAGGCGGACTCTCCGCTCTGCCCGGTCGCTGCGGATGATAGCGTTTTGGTTGTCTTTTAGGTAATCGAGGGTAAACGGCTGAGCGGCCAGGTCTGTCAGGCTCATCAGTATAAAAAGGATACCTGGAAAAACGTATTTCATCGGGTGCGCATGGTGGAGAAGGAGAAGATAGGCACGTCCATCCCGACGAAAGCCCCCCAGCGCCACGCCGAGGACTGCGACTGGATCCCGTTTGCGCCAGTGATGGAGCGGACGCGGGGCCCGTACTGACTTCCGACCCCTAAAGAAAAGGGCGAGCGTGGTATGTTGAGCAGGAAATAAGCCCCCGGTGCGACAAAGTTCTCGATTTTCAGGTCGGGGAGTACCTCGGACTGTGGGTCTCCCAGCCGGAAGGCGGCTACGGCCCCGAGGTCCAGTACCGAACACAGCAAGGAGTAGGACATCTGGTGTTTCTTGCTGAATTTCCAGCTTATGGACAAGCCCACGGGCAGGCTCAACCCGATGGTTCCGGCGGTTTTGTTCAGGTTCTTTGCGTTGTTTAGCGTTTCGAATCCTCCGCCGATGCCCAGGTAGGTATTGAGGCCCACGTTGAACGGTTCTTCCCGTTTCAGGCGTGAGCTTCCCGGGGGCAAAGCGGCGGCGAGCAGGGCCCCTTTCATGTCCTCTGCATTTCGGGCGGTGGCCACCTCGCCCATGAAAGATCCATAGAACAGGAGTTCCTTGCCCACTTTCTGCCAGTTATTTTGCACTGGGCTGGATTCAGCGACTATGGTCAGCATGTTGACCAGGTTCTGAACGGCCGATCCGTAGCGCTCGGTCTGCAAGTCGTTGAACAGGGAGAATGCATGGCCGGTCACTCGGGGGAAACTCGTCAATGCTTTTGCCTGTTCTTCTGCAAAACGATTTCCGGGGTCGTTCAGGATCAGGGGGTTTTCGACGATGGTGCTCAGCAGTTCTATTCCCATACCGGTCAGGGGGAGATAGTCGGAGAATCGGCGCTCTGCCCTTGGCAGGTTGCGCAGGCTGTCGAGCAGCAGGTCTGCCTGGAATGCGATATCCACAAAACGCGAGGTGACGACGGCCACGTTGCGTGCGGAAAGGCGGCTGTTCGCCGAGACCCGTTGCACGCGCTGTTGTACCAGGCCCAGGAAGAGGTTGCGGGAGCGGTCATCGCGCATCAAGGCCCAGAACTCCGTAGGTTTGATATATTCCACGGGTACCCCCGGGGGCGATACCTTCAGGCAGGACAGCAGGTTTTGCGACATTTCCGCGATGTTATACAACAGGAGTGACTGGTTCCGCGAAGTGTTGATTTGAGGGATATAGGTCGCATCCATCCGAAAGAGCAAACTGTCTATATCCCGGGCGGTTGCGCTTATCCGGTTCAGGCGCTCTTCTGTTTCCGGGGAGACGGGGGCAGCTACCTCTGTCGGGTCTTGCCATGGGAGCGCGTCAGGCATGGGGCGCTCGATGCCGCTTACCTTGCGAATGGTTTCCATGCGTTCGCGCGCCCATTTTTCGGCCCTTTTCAAGCGCTCCTCGTATTGCAGAAGGGCGTCCCTTAACGCATCGGGGGGTAGGCCTTCGGCTATCTTCCAGGAAGGATCATTAGCCGGGTCCAGGGCACCTTTCAAGAAGGTCAGGGCAGCGATATGGTCTTCGAGCCTACGGCCGATTTGGGCATTCCAGAAAGTGATATCCACGTTCAGTTGCTGCTCCAACGCGCTGCGCTTCTCTTCTAAACCGCGCTTTCTGGCTTGCAGGGCGGCGGGAGAGGACGCACTAAAAAGAGCGGTTTTTTCCCGGATGGATTGCTCTACCCCCTGGAGGTAGCGGTAGTATTCCACCATAAACTCCGGCATGGATTGCTCTCCCGGGGGTGGGTTTACCAGTTTTCTGCTGAGTTCGACCCCGCTGGCGGCCAGTTGGATAGTATCCGGGGCCTGGCTGAAGTAGTAGGTATATTGATCCAGATTGGGGTATCGGAGCAGTTGCTCGTAGTACCGTCTCCCCTCCAATTGGCGGGGTATGTTCCGGAGTTGCTCGTGTCGGTCCTTTGCCATCCACAGCACCAGGGATTGGTTGCGTCGGGTGGTTTCATCCAGATATTCGTCGTATAGTTTGCGATATTCTGCGAGGGCATTTGCACCGACTTCAGATGCGGCCGTTTCCAGGCCGAAGAAGCCGATAGTTTCCAAGGTGACATTTCTGAGCAAAATATCTTTTCCTAATGTATCGAGGTCGGCACTGATGGAAGACAGTTTTGTTTGTAATACAGTCAAGTCGGCCTTGGCTACGCTCTTGGCTACCAGGTCGAGGTTGCCTTGCAGGAACAACTGCTCCTGGCGGCGGTTGAGCCGGGATGCGACATTGCCTATGAGCGTATCCAGGGGCATGCCTTGGTATGCCATGGAGGCGATGTCGTAGAACAGGGCCAGGTTGTAGATATCCTTGTTGTGTTTGAGCGTATCGTAGGGGGAGATGCTGAGGAGTTCCTGTACCTGTGTGCCCAGGGTTTGGAGGTCTTTCAGAAAAGATTGCCGCGCGGTGGGCAAAAGGCTTTTGAACCCGGTCAACTGTTGTTGGCCGGCAAAAAAGCTGCAGGTTTGGGGGAAAAGAATGCACAATTCTTTGAAGCCTCCTTTCTTATTCCCGTCCAGGCTTTGTTTCATGCGCTCCAGGAAGGCGACGCTGAACTCCTCTTTTGCCCGTTCGATGGCAAAATCCGTCAACCCTCCTACGATGGCGGCGGTGTTGAGCCGCTGTTCCTCTCCCCTTTCTATGCGCTTCCCTGCGCTGCGCAGTTCCGTAGCGACGTCGGAGATCAGCGGGCTGTCGTAATGCTTCTGCATATCCTGCAGGGAAAAATAGGATACCCCGGAAGTTGCGCCCGGCACGGCTTCCCGTTGCACGGTTTCAAAGGAGGGCGCATGTTCCCTTGCGTACTGGTCCAGTTGGTGGGCCAATTCGTGTACCAGAGGGTGTGCAGCCGGTATGGCGGAGGGTCGGATATCGGCGAGCTCTGCACTGAAAAAGGGGTTTTCCTCCAGGCTGGACAATACGGACATCCATCGGGAGGGCTCTAAGGGGATATCTTCCGGGGATACCAGTCCAGAGGCCAGGCTTAAGTAGGCTACCGTAGAAAGAACATCTTTTTTCCAAAGTACTATATCCTGTGTACTATTTGTTGCGCGTACCCAAAAAGGCGTCTGCTCGAGGGTGGTATTTTGGGTCAGTTGCATTTGCTCCTCCCCATAGACCAGCACGATTTTTGTGTTGTTATTGTCTATTTTGAGGTGGTATTTCCCGACGGGTCGCAACGGCAGGGGGCGGCCCGGATTCAAAGACCCGTATCGCCCGTCCTCTATTCTTATACCGGATAAATTCTCCTCGAGGCTGAGGGATGCTTCAAATCCTTCCGGGTTGTCTTGTGGGGCACTGAGGATGGGCGTTTCGCGCCGGGCCAGCGCGCTGTCGAGCCATGCCACGGTTTTCGATACCGGTACCTGGGTCCATACGAAGGATGTATTTCCGAACAGCAAGCAGGTAAACAGTGGGAGTATTTTGAAGAAGGAGGGCATGCTCAGGGCGTTTGGTGGGGAAAAAGAAGGGATTACGGTCGGTTAGGACGGATTGCCGGAATGGATAGCGGTATTCCGGGCTTTGGCCGTCGCCTCTACCAGAGCTGTCTTTTCCCGGACGTATGTGTTCCATTGGTCGGTTGCGGGCAGTACGACGGCTTGTTCCCCGGCGATACCCTGATGGATAACGCGGTGGATTTCACCTGCGAACTCGAGCTCTTCCTCGGTGATGAGATTGGTTTCTTCGAAAAGCAACTTCACGAAAGGTGTGGCTAAGTTGTTGAGCACCTGCCGCCTGGGATCTAACTCTGCCTTGACTTCAGGAAGGATAGATGTGCTGTTGGAAAAAACAGTCAACGTCCGGATAATTTTGCGCAGGGCATCAATCATTAGAATATCCTTATCCATTAGAGGTGTTGGGTTTTGTACAACATAAAAATAGGTATATTCTTGGTATTACCTATGTTTTTCACTAAAAACCATCCAAAAATGCATAAAAATTAACTGCGTATTGGTAAATTTCCTTACTTTTCCGATAACCCTTTTTAAAACCGCCTGTTTTTTAACGAACTTGTTGCAAGAGGTCAAAAAGGCTTTTCCTCCTACTTCCTGGTGCTCTTGGCAAGTCCCATAAATACGCTGAACCTGTGCACGAATCGTACCATAAAACATACTCTCCGGCCCTGGGCCGCGACATCGAATACCTGGTCTTTGGCCATTGGGGCTATCCGTTCATCCTGTTTCCTACTTCGATGGGTCGGTACTATGAGAACAAGGATTTCAAGCTCGTGGAATCGGCCCGGCACTTTGTGGAGTCGGGGAAAATTAAGTTGTACTGTATTGACAGCATAGATGCAGACAGTTGGTATGCCAAGCACTTGCATCCTGGGCAGCGGGTGTATCACCATACCCTCTACGACCGCATGTTGCACGAGGAGTTCGTACCCCGGATCCGCTCGGAATGCCAGGTGGATAAAATCGGGGTAGCGGGGTGTAGTTTTGGCGGCTATCACGCCCTGAATTTTGCCTTCCGGCATCCGGAGCAGGTGGCATATCTCTTCAGTATGGGCGGTGCATTCGATATCAAGCAGCATCTCAACGGGCACTATGACGAGCAGGTGTATTTTCATTGTCCGCCCGATTTCATTCCCGATGCGCAAAGCCCCCATTTTCACGATATGAAAATTGTGCTGGGCACTTCGGAACACGACTTTTGCAAAGGCGAGAACGAATGGATGTCCCACCTCCTGCACGCCAAAGGAATTGCCCACTGGCTGGACATACGCCCTTACGCAGACCACGACTGGCCCATCTGGCGGGAGATGTTCCCGGATTATTTGTCGCGCGTGGGGTGATAATTGTTGGTTAAAAAATTAAATATATTTTATATGAAAAAAATCGGCATTTTATTTGGTATGGAGGATACTTTTCCCCATGCCTTCATAGAAAGGGTAAACCAAAAAAGCGGTGGGGAATTTACCGCCGAAGCCGTTTCCATTGACAAAGTAGAACAAGGAGCTGCTACGGAATACGCGGTGATTATAGACCGTATTTCGCAGGATGTGCCTTTTTACCGCGCCTACCTGAAAAATGCTGCCCTTTGCGGCACAGCAGTGGTCAATAACCCCTTTTGGTGGAGTGCCGATGAAAAATTTTTCAACAACTGTTTAGCGTTACAGGTCGGGGTTCCCGTGCCGAAAACGGTGCTTCTTCCCTCCCACGAACGCCCGGCGGATACCAGTGAAAAATCCTTCCGCAACCTGAAAATGCCGATGGCCTGGGACGCCATGTTTTCATATGTGGGCTTCCCGGCCTATATGAAGCCCCATGCCGGGGGGGGCTGGAAAAGCGTCTATCGCGTCAACGATGCGGAGGACTTGTGGCGCAAGCACGCGGAGACGGAGCAGTTGGTGATGTTGCTGCAGGAAGAAATTGTTTTTGACGACTACTTCCGCTGTTACTGCATCGGGCAAGAAGATGTGCGGATTATGCCCTACGAGCCGCGCAACCCACACCACCTGCGCTACGCTTCGGAAGTAAAGGCGCAGGGCGCAGCGGCAAAAAAGCTGCTGGCCACCGTACACGACTATGTACTGCGCCTCAACCGCGCCTTGGGCTACGACTTCAATACGGTCGAGTTTGCCGTGCGCGACGGGGTACCGTACGCCATAGACTTCTGCAACCCCGCACCGGACGCCGACGTGCACTCTGTCGGCCAGGAAAACTTTGAATGGGTGGTCGAGGCAGCCGCCAACATGGCTCTCCGCAGGGCCAGGGCATATAGGCCCGGACAGGTCAACCTTACCTGGGGCACCTTCGTACAAAACGCGATGCCGGAAAAAAGCGTTGCCGCTGAACCTCCCCGAGTTCCCAAACGCAGTAAAAAAGCCGGATAGCCATGGATTATTCAACCTTTACCTTAGGCGTCGAAGAAGAGTTTCAGACGATAGACCCGGCGACGCGGGAGTTGCGTTCCCACATGTCGCGCATTGTGGAAGACGGGCAAGCCAAACTACAGGAGCAGGTGAAATCTGAAATGCACCAGGCGGTCGTGGAAGTGGGCACCATCATTTGCCGCAATATCCACGAGGCGCGGGAAGACGTGGTGAAATTACGTCGCTACGTATGCGAACTGGCAGATCGGGTGAACCTCAAAATCGTGTCGGCGGGTACCCATCCGTTTTCCGACTGGAAAGCGCAGCCCATCACCCCTAACCCGCGGTACGACCAGATTGTGGAAGAGCTGCAGGAAGCAGCGCGCTCGAACCTCATCTTTGGCCTGCACGTCCATGTGGGCATCCCCAACCGCAATGTCGGGGTACAGATCATGAATACGGCGCGCTATTTTTTGCCCCATATTTTTGCCGTAGCCACCAATTCACCCTTCTGGGAAGGCCGAAATACGGGGTATAAGTCGTTTCGGACCAAGATTTTCGACAAATTTCCCCGCACGGGGCTACCCGAGTTTTTCAGCAGTGCTGCGGAGTACGACAATTTCATCGCGTTGCTTATCAAAACGAACTGTATGGACAATGCGAAGAAAATATGGTGGGACCTGCGCCTCCATCCTTTCTTCGATACGGTGGAATTCCGCATCTTCGACGCGCAGTTACGGGTAGATGAGACGATTGCACTTGCTGCAGTATCGCAGGCCATCGTGGCAAAACTCTGCAAACTGATGGACAGCAACCTCAACTTCCGCATGTACCGCAAGCCGCTCATCAGCGAAAACAAGTGGCGGGCAGCGCGCTATGGGGTAGAAGCCAAGTTGATTGACTTTGGAAAAGAAGAGGAAGTTCCGTTCCTTTACCTGCTCGAAGAACTCATAGACTTCGTGGACGATGTGCTGGACCCCCTCGGTTCGCGGGAAGATGTGGAGCGGCTGTTGCACATTGCCAAGACGGGAACGGGCGCTGACCGGCAGTTGCAGGTATTTCACCAAACGGGCGATTTGCGTGCGGTCGTGGATTATATGATTAGTGAAACGACCCATGGCCTTTGATTCCATTGTTATGCCGCCACCAATACGCAAGGAAGAATCCATCCGGATAGCAGTCCTGGATATGTACGATAATGTTCCCAACGAGGGCATGCGCTGTATCCGCCAGCAAATCAGAGATTTTTTTGTCCGGGAAGGGATTCAGGGTGTCGTGGATGTGTTCAACGTGCGCGCCCGGGTCGAAGTACCTGGTCTGGAATACGATATATACATTTCGACCGGGGGGCCCGGCAGCCCTCTGCTGGAAGATGCGCCTTGGGAGCGGCCTTTTTTCGAACTGATGGACCGTATTTTTGCCCATAACCGCGAAGAATCCGGGCGAAAAAAATTTCTTTTCCTGATTTGCCACTCTTTTCAGTTGGCCGTAGGCCGCTTGGGGTTAGGGCTTGTCAGCAAGCGAAAGTCCACGTCTTTTGGGGTTATGCCGATACACCGCACGGGCGAGGGGTTCACGGAGCCGCTTTTCTATGGACTACCCGAGCCCTTTTATGCTGTAGATTCCCGCGATTATCAGGTCGTACAGCCTGAGTACGACCGATTAAAAGCTATCGGTGCGCAAATTGTGGCTGCGGAAAAAATCCGGCCCCACGTACCGCTGGAAAGGGCGGTAATGGCGATTCGGTTTTCCGACGAGGTCTTTGGGGTTCAGTTCCATCCGGAGGCTGACTCGGAGGGGATGCTCCACCATTTTATTACGGAGGAGAAAAAGGAGCACATCATCAAGCAGTACGGCGCTTCTAAGTACTACGAGATGATTCAACGCCTGGATGATCCCGACAAAATTATGCTTACGGAAAGCATTATCCTACCCCGTTTTTTGGAAAACGCGGCTCAGCAACTCGCCATCCTAGCCACCAGTCTAATATAAATCCAATATCCCGTTATGATAGTGGACCCACGCCAACGGTACAATGAGCGCTTCGATGCGAAAACCTACGCGGCTTTCCTGCAACAGTTCGAGGTAGATTTCCCCGGGCAGCTTGATTTTCGGGTAGCAGAGACCCCTGTATTTGTACCCAAAGGATTGAAAGAACAGATTATACAAGCCGGGGAGGATATCATCGACGGCTTGCTGGATCCGGCGTACAAAGCGCGTACGGAGCGGGCCATCCCCCCTTCGTGTTTTGTGCCCGATGAGGACGAGCATCCGTCCTTTTTAATCCTCGACTATGCCGTTTGTCGGGACGAGCAGGGTCGTTTATACCCACAGTTGATTGAATTGCAAGGTTTTGCTAGCCTGTTTGCGTATCAGGTATATCTATTTGGGCTCTATCGGCGGTTCTTTCAGGTTCCGGACGGCTTCTCTCCCTATTTTTCAGGTTTGGACCAGGCCTCCTTTCTCAAAAAGTTAGGTGCTCTTCTGATCGGGGACAGCACAGCAGAGCACACGGTCCTTTTGGAAATTTTTCCCGAAAAACAGAAGACCCGCATAGACTTCGCCGCGACCCAAAAATACCTGGGTATTGAGCCGGTTTGCCTGACGCAGGTACGCCGTTCCGGCAGGGCCCTGTACTATGAAAAAAACGGGCGTAAGATAGACATTCACCGAATTTATAACCGATTGATTTTTGATGAGTTGGATGCCTTGGGGCTTTCTACGGAGTTCCGTCCGGGCGATGGGGCGGATGTAGAGTGGGTGGCTCATCCCAATTGGTTTTTCCGGGTCAGCAAGTTTTCCCTGCCGCTTCTTTCGAGTCCATTTGTGCCGGAGAGCCATTTTTTGCATGAGTTAGAGCGATATCCGGAGGATTTGGAGCAGTATGTGCTCAAGCCCTTGTTTTCTTTTGCTGGCCAGGGGGTTCAGCTGCACGTGCGGCCTGCGGACCTCGACGCGTTGCCACACAAGGAGAACTACCTTTTACAGCGGCGGGTGCAGTACGAACCAGTGCTGCAGGCCCCTGGGGGCGGTGTGAAAGTCGAGTTGCGGATGATGTACCTTTGGCCCAAAGGGCAAGCGAGGCCTGAGTTGGCGATGAATCTGGCCCGCTTGAGCCGGGGGGAGATGATTGGTGTACGCTACAACAGCCAATTCGACTGGGTAGGGGGTTCAGCGGCATTTTTCGAGGAATAATAGACTTTTTGCGGGGAATCAGCGAGGGGGTCAAAAGCCCCTTTTTCTCTCCTCGCCGATCCCTCGCAACAAGTCCATTATCCAGCCCAGTTTTCCCGGTCCAGGCTTCTGAAGTGGATGGCCTCTGCGAGGTGTTCAATTTTGATATCCGGGCTATCGGCGAGGTCGGCGATGGTGCGGGCGACTTTTAGAATCCGGTCATAGGCGCGGGCGGAGAGTTGTAGTTTTTCCATAGCTTTTCGCAGCAAGAGGAGTCCGGTGCTGCCTAGCGGGCAAATTTCCCTGGCCATGCTGCTGGGCATTTGTGCGTTGCAGTAGATATCGGCGTTCAGTTCGCGAAAGCGCCGGGCCTGGATTTCGCGGGCTTTGTATACGCGCACGGCGATATCCTGGCTATTTTCCCGGGAGCGTTCGGTGGTGGCCAGTTCGTCATAGCTGACAGGTGTTACTTCCACATGGAGGTCAATGCGGTCGAGGAGGGGTCCCGAGATGCGGTTTAGGTACCGCTTGACGACCCCCGGCCCGCAGACGCACTCCTTGTCGGGGTGGTTAAAGTAGCCACAGGGGCAGGGGTTCATAGACGCGATGAGCATAAATCCGGCGGGGTAATCAATACTCATTTTAGCGCGTGCGATGGAGACGCGTCGTTCCTCCATGGGCTGTCGCAGCACTTCGAGTACGCTGCGTTTGAACTCCGGGAGTTCATCGAGGAAGAGGACACCGTTGTGTGCCATAGATATTTCCCCAGGCATGGGGTTGGAGCCGCCCCCGACCATGGCGACATCTGAGATAGTGTGGTGTGGGGCCCGGAACGGTCGGCTTGCAATCAGGGAAGAGTTGGGCGGCAATGCCCCTGCCACAGAGTGTATCTTGGTTGTTTCCAGGGCTTCATGGAGGGTCAGGGGCGGAAGGATGGTCGGGAGCCGGCGGGCGAGCATCGTCTTTCCCGCGCCTGGCGGGCCGATCAGGATAGCGTTGTGGCTGCCTGCAGCGGCAATTTCCAGGGCGCGCTTGATGTTTTCCTGTCCGCGCACATCGGAGAAGTCCACGTTGTAGGCATTGGCATTCTGAAAAAATTCGTCGCGGGTTTCGAGGAAGACCGGTTCCAGGGTACGCTGGCCGTTGAGGAACTCTATTGCTTCAAACAAGTGGGTGATTCCATAGACGTGCAGGTTATCTACGATAGCAGCTTCGCGGGCATTTTGTGCGGGCAGGATGAGGCCTTCGTATTTTTCTTTGCGGGCCTGTATGGCCATAGGTAAGGCCCCTTTGATAGGGTGCAGGGCGCCGTCGAGGGATAATTCGCCCATGAGCATGAACTTCCCCAGGGTATCTTCCCGGATTTGTTTGCTAGCGGCCAGGATACCGATGGCGATGGGTAGGTCATAGGCCGAACCCTCTTTCCGCAAATCGGCGGGGGCGAGGTTGACGATGGTTTTGGCGCGGGGCATTCGGTATCCGGTATTGGCGATAGCCGATTCGATACGTTGAAAGCCTTCTCGAACGGCGCTGTCGGGCAGGCCTACCATATAGTAGTAATTGGTGCCGGCTACCGGTTGTCCTCCCGAATCCACTTCTACGGTGATGGTGCGCGCATCTACGCCATAGACTGCGCTGCCAAAAGTTTTTACCAACATGGGCGTTTAAATTTTATGGTTGGAATGAGTTTAGGCCCAAGTTGGGGAAAAAAAAGAATCCGCAGCATTTTTTTTATGAAAAAGCACTGCGGACCCCATGTGCAAAATGCGTTTTGATGATTTTGCAAAAAATTGATTATCAGTTTTTTATATTTTTAAAATTCAAATTTTATGCCTTGTGCGAGTGGAACAATTGTGCTGTAATTGATAGTATTTGTTTGTCGGCGCATGTAGGCTTTCCAGGAATCTGATCCCGATTCGCGGCCCCCGCCGGTTTGTTTTTCCCCCCCGAAGGCCCCTCCGATTTCGGCGCCGCTGGTGCCGATATTGACGTTGGCGATGCCGCAATCCGAGCCGGCTGCGGAGAGGAAGTATTCGGACTCCCGCAGGTTATTGGTCATGATGGCGCTCGACAATCCTTGAGGCACGCCGTTCTGTATGGCGATAGCCTCTTCGATATCCCGGTAAGGCATGAGGTAGAGGATGGGGGCGAAGGTTTCGTGTTGTACCATTTCAATATGGGGGGATACGACGGCTATACAGGGTTTCACGTAACAGCCGCTGGCATACTCCGGGCCTTCGAGGCGACCGCCCTCTACGATGAACCGGCCGCCCTGTGCCTTTATTTTTTCAATCGCGCTGAGGTATTGGTCCACGGCACCAGCATCAATGAGGGGTCCGACGTGCATGGCGGGATCCAGGGGGTTTCCGATGCGGATTTGTCCATAGGCGCGTGCCATTTTTTGCTGTACTTCTTCAAAGATGCTTTCATGGACGATGAGCCGCCGCGTGGACGTGCAGCGCTGGCCGGCGGTACCTACGGCGCCGAAGAGTGCACCGGTGAGCACGATATTGAGGTCGGCGCTGGGCGTTACGATGATTGCGTTATTGCCTCCCAGTTCGAGGATGCTTCGGCCGAGGCGGCCGGCGACGGTAGCGCCGACGATTTGCCCCATTCGGATGCTACCGGTAGCGGATACCAGGGGTACCCGTTCATCTTTGGTCATGTATTCGCCCACGGTATAATCCCCGTTGACGATATTAGAGACCCCTTCGGGAACCTGGTTATCGCGGAGTACTTTTTGCAGGATATTTTGGCAGGCGACTGCGCAGAGCGGCACCTTTTCCGATGGTTTCCAGATACAGACATCGCCGCAGATCATGGCTATGACGGAGTTCCAGGACCACACGGCGACGGGGAAGTTGAAGGCGGAGATGATGCCGACGACTCCCAGGGGATGCCATTGTTCGTACATGCGGTGTCCCGGGCGCTCCGAGTGCATGGTAAGCCCATAGAGTTGGCGGGAGAGGCCTACGGCAAAATCGCAGATATCAATCATTTCCTGGACTTCGCCCCAGCCTTCTTGAAGGCTTTTGCCCATTTCGTAGGATACCAGGCGTCCCAGGGGATCTTTGTACCGGCGAAGTTCCTCTCCATATTGGCGGACGATTTCACCGCGGCGCGGGGCTGGGACGAGTCGCCAGGATTTGAAGGCCTCCTGTGCTTTCGCTACGACGAGTTCGTATTCATCCCGGGTGGTGACGCTGACGCTCCCGATGAAGGCGCCATCCACGGGGGAATAAGAGTCTATATAGTGTCCGGAGTTGGAGGATTCCAGTCCGGTGCTGGTACCATCATTTTTAGCCTGGAGGCCGAGTTCTTTCAGAAATTCGAGATCCATGATAAGGAAGGATTCAAAAGGTTAGGACGATATTTGGATTGCGCCGGTGCGACCGGTCATTTGCGAGGGGCTCAGCCCAAGAGTTTTTTGGCCATTTCGGAGATAGCTTTGCCATCGGCTTTGCCGGCGAGGCGTTTGGAGGCCTGGCCCATCACTTTGCCGAGGTCTTTGGGTCCGGCGGCACCGGTTTCGGCGATGATTGCGCGCAGGGCTTCTTCCAGTTCTTCGGCGCTGAGGGGTTGGGGCAGGTATTTTTCTATTACGGCGATTTCCTCGCGTTCGGTATGGGCGAGGTCCTCGCGTTTTTCGCGCTCGTAAATTTCCATAGATTCGCTGCGCTGCTTGACCAGTTTTTGCAGGATTTGAATTTCGCGTTCGGGGGTTATTTCCTGGCCGCTGCCATCCGTTTTTGCGAGCAGGATAGCGGCTTTGATGGCGCGGATACCGCGTTTGGCAGCCTCATCCTTTTCCCGCATAGCGGTTTTGAGATCTTCCATGATTTTTTCTTCCAGTGTCATTTTGCTTGATTTTGGTTTCGTATACAGCCCGTTCTTTACCGGGAGATTTGCTTTGCCGGCTTCCGGGGAAATCTGCCACAAAGGTAGGAGGTAAAAAATTGCCGCGTTGGAAAAAACGCGGCAATTTTTGTAGGGGAGCTTATACGAACAACAGGATCAGTACGAGCAATATGCCTGCGACCGTGAAATACATTCCTTTTTTGAAGATATCGCTGGAGGGGATAAACATCCAGAAGGCAGACAAGACGAAGAACAGCAAGGCTAGGCCAAAGAAAATATTTAAGAAAAAGAGGGGGCTTTTCGTCGTTGCTTTATGGATTTGGCTCATTTTTTCGAGTAGCAGGGGAAGTTCCTTAACCTGGTATTTGGCCACGCCCGTGGTCAGGTCGAAGGTACCCTGTTTGAAATAGACGGTATTGCCCTCTGTTTTTTCGATTTTGAATTCTTTGATTTTCAGTTCTTTGCCCAGGTCGTCGAGTTTGATTCCGACCGGGACACTTCGTTCGACTATTTTTTCTTTTTTCAAAAAATCCGTTTGGCGGAAAATCATGATGATGCCACTGACGGCGTACATGGCCATGACGCCGGCCAGGAAGAAGCCCAGGTAGCGGTGGTAAACCCGCAGGGTATTCCCTACATTTCGGTTGTTCATAAGTACTTGTTTAGGTTGGTTATAAAAAAGGTTGGTGGTGAGCCATTATTTTAGGTATATGAATGGTTGACAGGAGTCGGCGAAGAGGGGAAAAAGGGTCCTTTTCTTTCCACACGAAGGCTTTTTGGGGGAGCATAGTCAGCTATATGAGCATAGAAAGGCATGGTATGTAGGAAAAGGGCCTCGAAGATTCCTAGTGCAACAAGCCTATTACATCCCATCAGGGGGATAATCGGTTGACATTCCAGGCTCCTTCTTTCTGGAGCAGGTATAGGAATCGGTCGTGCAATCTATTTTCCCGTCCTTGCCAGAATTCGATATGATGGGGTACGACGCGGAAGCCTCCCCAAAAAGAAGGGTGTGGGATTTCTTTTTCGTGGAATTGCTGCTTGAGTTCTTCGAATTTAGCGATGAGCAGGCTGCGGGAGGTGATGACCGAGCTTTGGTTAGAGCACCAGGCTCCTATTTGGCTTCCGCGCGGTCGGCTGAGGAAGTACTTCATGGATTCCAGGGTACTCACTTTTTCAGCCTTTCCCAGGATGATGACCTGGCGTTCCAATCCATACCAGGGGAACAGGAGGGACACGTTGGGGTTTTGCTCAATTTCCCGACCTTTGCGGCTTTCATAATTCGTGAAGAATACGAACCCTTCGCGGTCGAAGTACTTGAGCAGTACTGTGCGTTGGGAAGGTTGGCCTTCCCTGGAAACGGTGCTGAGGCACATGGCATTGGGTTCTTCCATATTGCCTTCGATGGCCTGTGCGAACCAGGTAGAGAATTGTTCGAACGGGTCGTCTGGCAATTCATCTTCGGAGAGTCCGATTCGGACGTACTCTTTTCGCATTGCAGAAAGGTCCATAGTAGTAGTCTTTGTGATAGGAGGCTGCCCTTTTGAAGGGTGCTAAAGTGGGAGTAAAGCTATGGCATAGAGATGAAAGGTGTATATTTTGCCACGCCTTAAGTAGCGGGAAGGGTAAAATTTTTGATGATGAGGGATAGTTTCAAGACATCGGAGAAGCTGTTGTACAATGGTGCGGGAGCCAGGCGTATTACGCCGGCCTTACTTCCTGCTGCATTCTGGGTAGGCAAGTTATGTTCGCGCCAATCGCAGACGACACCTTGGCGGGCGAGGTGTTCAAAGAGTTGCTTTCCTTCCGGTCCGGTAAGTAGGGAGAGTTGGGCTCCGCGTTGTGCGGGGTTGCGCGGAGTGATGAGTTGCAGCGGGGAGCCATTTCCCTTCAGGTCGTCTATCAGGAACTCGAGGTATCCGGTGAGCAGGATACTTTTTTGCCGTATAGGCTCCATTCCTGCCTGTAAGAAGAGTTCATGGCTGGCGCGCATAGGGGCGAAAGCGAGTATAGGGGCGTTGCTGAGCTGCCATCCTTCTGCGCCCGGGTTGGGCACGAAGCCCTTTTCCATTTTGAATCGTCGTTTTTCGTCGTAGCCCCACCAGCCAGCCAAGCGGGGTAGGTCGGCATTGAAGGCGTGCCGTTCATGGATGAATGCCCCGCTGAGTGCGCCGGGGCCGGAATTCATATATTTGTAGGTACACCAAACGGCGAAGTCAACTCCCCAATCGTGCAGATGCAGGGGGACATTCCCTGCTGCGTGGGCGAGGTCGAATCCTGCGATGGCACCAGCGCGATGGGCTGCCTGTGTGATGGCCGCCATATCGTAGAGTTGGCCGGTATAGTAGTTTAGGCCGCCGAACAATACCAGGGCCAGGGAGTCGGCGTGTTGTGCGATGGCTGCCAGGATATCCTCATCGCGCAGGCACTCTTCTCCGGCGCGGGGTGCGATTTCGATCAGGGCTTCTTCGGGGTCGAATCCGTGCCAACGGAGCTGGCTTTCCACGGCATACTGGTCGGAAGGGAATGCTCCCGCTTCCATCATAATTTTGAAGCGGGCTCCCTGGGGGCGATAAAAGCTGACCATCATGAGGTGGAGGTTGACGGTAAGCGTATTCATCACGATGACTTCGCTTTCCAGTGCTCCCACGACATGGGCGGAGGCAGGTGCCAGGGCACGGTGGAACCGAAGCCAGGGCAGATCCCCTTTGAAATGCCCTTCTACCCCCAGCATTGCCCAGCGGGCCAGCTCTTCCTGTATGTAAGAGGTGACCCGCCGGGGCTGAAGACCTAAGGAGTTGCCGCAGAAATAGAGGCAGTCCCGGTCTTCGTGCCGGGGGAATAGAAACGCTTCGCGGAATTCGCGGAGGGGATCCTTTCGGTCCATATCCTCTGCAAAAGCCAAAGAAGGTTCGTATAGCATGTCGTCGCCCATGGCGTTGTGTATCTCTCTTTTAGTTACCAGAACCGCTGATGCGGGTCTGAGGGGCTGGTTTGCGTGGCAGCATAGCGTCGCGCATGGCGGAGTGCATGACAAAAGAGGCGACGACAGTTGCCGCCTGTTTAAGGTCGTCTTCGATCAGATGGTCCCAGTTGTCCATGTTGGAGTGGTGGGTGCGGGTGGAATACGCTACCGGGTCCTGGATAAACTGGAAGCCGGGTATTCCGACGGCGTCGAAAGCCAGGTGGTCGGTACCGCCGGTATTAGACAGGGACAAGGTCGTGGCGCCTAGGTCTTTGAAGGGATCCATCCAGGCGCGGAAAATGGGAGCTATAGCGCTATTGCCCTGCAGGTAAACCCCGCGGATTTTACCTGTGCCGTTGTCGAGATTGTAGTAAGCGGAGACTTTGGACTGTTCGGGCTTTACTTCCTGGAAGCTGCCATCCGGTGCGGTGACGGCGAAGTGATCGCGGGCATAGCCGCGAGAGCCCAGCAGGCCCTGTTCTTCGCCGGTCCAGAGGGCCAGGCGCAGGGTACGCCGGGGCTGAATGCCTGTTTCTTTGATCGTCTGGAGGAGGATGCGGGCGGCTTCCATCATGACGGTGGAGCCGGCTGCGTTATCTGTAGCGCCTGTGCCGCAATGCCAGGAGTCAAAATGTGCGCCGAACATGACCACTTCATCCTTTAGGTCGGTGCCGGGTATTTCCGCGATGATGTTGTGTTCCATCTCATCGGGGTTGGTATAAGCCGCCTTGAGTTCCATAGATAAGGTGACGTTGATACCTTTCTGGAGCATGCGGAAGATGCGGTTGTAGTGTTCCACGGACATCGTCACCTGAGGGATGATTTTAGCGTCTTTGGCTTGGGCCCTTCCTTCCGAGGCGCGGGCACCGGTGGCGAAAACCGTTCCGAGATCGCCTTTGAAGCTGCGGTCAATGATGGCAGCGGGTTGTTCTTCCGAGAGGAATTTCCAGAGCTGGTTGTTGAAGCTAAAGCCACCGAGGCGGGTATAGTCGCGGTCTGGCCGGGGCGTAGGGGCGGGTGCGTTGGCCATATCGAGCAGTTCGCTGGGGGTGAGCCGTTTGGCGGGAGCTTCCATCCACTCGGATACTTCGCGGATGGTATCGAGGAGTACAAATTTGCCTTTGAGTTTGCCTTTGTAGGCAGCCAAATCCTCTTCGCTATCCGCCGAGATATATACTACGGAGCCACTGAGAGTGCCATTGGTAGCGGGCGACCAGGCTTTTGGATAGGCGATGATGGGAAAATAGTTCGGGGCGGTGGCGTGCATTTCGAAGTGGGTGAACTCCCATCCGCGGCCGAAGGGGCCCCATTGTTCGGTATGGACATTTTGCATACCCCAGTCTTTGAGGGTCTGTACTGCCCAGCCGGTTGCTTTGTCGAGCATAGGGGATCCGGTGAGGCGCGGTCCATAGACATCGGTAATCCAACCTGCGATTTCCATGGCTTTGCTTTGGTCAAGGCCGTGCTTTCGGATGGCTTCGTTGAGTTTGGCGTTCACGGGCTCCGGCTGGGCCAGTAGGCCGATAGCGGGTGCCAGTGAGCAGCAGAGTACGAGTAGCGCGATTTTCTTCATGTCAAAGAATATTTCAAGTTATGAAAAAACAAAGGGAGTGTGTTCCGGTTCAAAACAGGTGTTTTTTGCGTGTGGGGTGGGAGCAGGTGAAGAAAAAGTGGGTATGAGGTATTGACCGGAAAAGGTTTCCCTTTTTTTGAACAAGTCTGTTATCCATTGCTGTACAGCGGGATACCCGCCAGGTCCAGGAGGTTGATTTCGGTTTGTTTAAGGCGGAAGAGCGTTTGAATCAAGCGGTCCTGGGCCTGGATTTCCTGGAGGGTAGCTTCGCGCACTTCGAAGTTGGTGGTTCGACCGAGGCGGTAGAGTTCGCGGGCCAGGGCAGCTTGTTCGCGGGCCACGTCGAGGTTTCGTTGCTCCAGGGCATTGAGTTGGCGCAGTGCCTGATAATCGGCGTAGCTGTTTCTGATTTGGGCTTCCAGTACGCGGAGCAGGTCGGTTTCGCGCAGGCGGGCGTTCTCCTCACTGATTCGGGCGTTAGCGATATCGCGGTTTCGGTTATCGCCATCGTAGAGGGTGTATCGGAGGGTCAGTCCGATAGTAGGGCCGAAGTTTCGGTTAGATAGGAGGAAGCCGACATCGTTGCGGGTATAGCCATAGTTCAGGGTACCTTGTAGGCCCAGTTCTGGCAATTTGGCTCCTTTCAGCATTTCGGAGTTCAGGGCGCTGAGCTGTCGTTCGAGTTTTTGCAACTGGACGGCGGGATTTGCTTGCAGGCTGCGTGCCAGCAGTTCATCCACTGAGGGGAGGAGTTGGCTAGCCATTGCGGTATCCACAGCAAATTCCGTTTCGACCGGGCGGTTGAGGAGCTGGTTAAAATTCATGCGGGTACGGGCTATCTGGGTTTCCAGTTCGTGGAGGCGCACGCTGTCTGCGGTGAGGCGGGCTTCTGACTGAAGTTGTTCCAGGCCGGTTGCGGTTCCGATGCGCTTTTTGTTTTGTACCAGGGTGAGCAGGTCGCGGTCGAGGCGCACGGCATAGCGCAGGTTTTCGGTAGAGCGTTCCAGTTGTACGAGGTTGTAGTAAGCGGCCAGGATACTGGCGGCCAGGCCCTGCATCTGGGCGATGGTCTGGGTGCGGCTTTGCTGTTCGAGCGTTTGGAGGCGGTCGCGTTCGATAAACATGCGGAATCCATCGAAGGCTGTCCAGTTGACTTCGAGGCCGAGGCGGAAGTTGATAGAGCTAGCATCTTTAGCCCCGCGGGAATCGCCGTTGAAGAACTTTTGTTCGGTATTGTTGATGGCGTAGGAACCCGTACCAGTGCTGTTGACTGTAGGCAGCATCCCTGCCCTACCGGGGGTATTGTTGTTGGCTGCTATGGCTTCCTGGTTGCGCAGGATTTGGATATTGTAGTTTCGTTCCAGGCCGATTTTCACGGCGCCGTCGGCGCTGAGCCGTTCCTGAGCCATACCCGGTGCCGTGGCCAGCAGGAGTGTGAGCAGGGTCAGCATCGGGCTTACCCAGGCGCGGGGTTTTC
>VFQS010001016.1_pt1 | contig 27367 bp, 27 predicted proteins | sample 3512361 | NCBI WGS metagenome assembly VFQS01 (sample SAMN10412375, study PRJNA504923) | tailings metagenome | isolation source: Relicate 1 Philex TSF3 active mining | place: Philippines
CCAACAAGCGTTCGTATACCCGACAATTCAACTTCTAACCAAGAAGGAACAATTTTATCCCCTTGATCTACGGTAAGGTCCCAGCGGCCAATGATAGACGAGGCCGAAGCTGAGCTGTTGTCTTGTGCATGTGTTACAATCGACATGGTCAATAAGAAAATTGTTAAATATTTTTTCATGATGGCTATTTAAGTTACCGAATATAAAAAAAAGGAATGAGACTCGGTGATGATTACATAAATTGCTTTTCATTAATTCTGTTGATGCAGCAACTGAAAAAACTAGTAGTCGTCTTTCTATTTTTGCTAATTTATCAATCAGCAAATTCCCAAACAGATACCCTATTCTGGTTTGCTGCCCCTGATTTGCAACAGGCACATGGCGACAGGCCTATTTTTTTAAGAGTTGCTGCTGGAGCAGAACCTGCATTTGTAACTATTTCTCAGCCCGCCGATCCAACGTTTCCTATTATTTCCTTTTTTGTTCCAGCCAATGGCACTGTTTCAAGAGATCTTACAACATTAATCACCAGAATTGAAAATGGAAGTACAAATGCAATTGCCAAAAAAGGACTACTGATTCAATCTGATAAACCGATTAACTGCTATTATGATATAGCAGGTTCATCAAATGGAGATTTATACGCACTTAAAGGAGCAAATGCATTAGGTACTGCATTTACTGTACCTTTTCAGGTTGATTTAAACACCACCAATAGATTAGGTGGTACCTATAGTGCAGATATCATTATTCTGGCTACAGAAGATGAAACCGTTGTTACCATTACACCGACTGTCCCACTGGTTGGTATAGGAACTGGTGCGTTTACGATAACATTAAACAGAGGAGAAACTTATGTTGTAACTGCAAGCTCACCAAGTGCGTCGGGCAAACCCATTGGAACAAAAGTGACATCGGATAAACCAATTGCTATTACTACAAAAGATGACTCCGTTGATTTGGGAGCCTGTATTGATGCAGCTGGAGATCAACTTATACCAGATCGTCTTGCAGGAAGAGAGTTTGTTTTATTAAAAGGATATTTAACCAGTTCTCCTGATTTTTATTACGTGCTTGCTACACAAGATAATACTGTTGTCACCACATCAGAAGGAACAACTGTTACAATAAATACTGGACAATATTATGCGGGAAAACTAAACAATGAATCTGTGTATATCAACGCGACTAATCCTGTCCATGTATTTCAAATCTCTGGATTTGGTTGTGAAATTGGTGGTGCAATTATCCCATCTCTCAAATGTACTGGCTCTACCCAGGTAAGTGTAGTAAGGGCTACAGCTGGAAATGAACAGTTTTACATCAATGTGCTTTCACAAGTTGATGCTATCAATAATTTCACCATCAATGGATCAAATGCATTAATTCCCGGATCTGCATTTCGTGTTGTACCTGGAACCAATGGTTTGTGGATGTCAGCCAGAATTACAATCCCTGTCACTTTAGTTCCTAGCGGCTCAGCAGTGAATATCAGCAACAGTTTTGGAAAATTTCACGTAGGCGCCATACAAGGTGGCGCAACTAGCACAGCACGTTTTGGTTATTTTTCAGATTTCAGTGCTAACACTATTTTATTGCGCGACCCAAATGATCCAGGAAGTTTTATCCGAGATGAAAAAATTTTTTGTTACAATACCAATGCACTGATCAATGCAGTTGATCCAACTGGAGAATTAAGTTTTAACTGGACTGGACCGAATGGACTTAATCTTACAAACGGACAATTACAACTCACTAATTTTGATAACAGAGATACAGGTTTATATACGATAACAGCAAGTGGAGCTGGATGTGGTACTTCAAAAAAAACAATCAAACTTGCTATTGATAAACCTGTTGCAAAATTCGACTACACCACCAATGGATGCAGTGAAGATGGTATAAATTTCACAGCAGATCCTACAACAGGTGTAAAATGGAGATGGGATTTTGGAACAGGCACACCATTAGAAACTATTACCCCCAATGTTGATAATATAGTTTTGAATAAAACAGGATTTGTCCCGGTATCAGTTGCAGTAGCCTCCACCCGCGGTTGCTTTTCCCCTGATAGCACAGTATTGATTGAACTAACTGACAGACCGCTTGCTAAATTTAATTTACCAGCAAGTACTTGCGTTGATTCACTTCTAACACTTACAGATGCTTCATCAATTGTAAATGGCATATTAACCCAATGGAAATGGAATACAGATGATGGCAATGGCTTCATCATAAAAAATGACAACAGTGCTGTAACTACCACTTTCAATTCATGGGGTACAAAAGATGTACAACTTTTAGTACAATCACAAACCGGTTGTGAAAGCGATACATTCAGAATTGCAGGCGGTTTCAACGTTCATCCTTTACCTGAACCGGGATTCATTTTACCTGAAATCTGTTTAGATGATGCATTGGCACAATTTATTGATACTACAAAGAGTCCGGATGGTTATAATACCTTCACCTACCAATGGAATTTCAATGACGGACTCACACCCGTTAGTCCTGAACCCATTCCCAATCCAGCTGCACCTACTGCGAAAGATCCGTTAGTGGAATACAGGGCCATTGGCAGGTATAGTGTAACGCAAACAGTAAATTCAAGAGGATGCGTTGCAAGCAAAACTCTATCCTTCAAAGTAAACGGCGCTAATCCTGTCCCACGTTTTGACATTGTTGCCGAAGCCGGCTTATGCAGCAATGATTCTGTATCCATCATCAACCAATCCACCATCGATTTAGACGATGTAACCAGACTAGAAATCTTATGGGATGCAACAGATCCAACATTACGAACCATAGATGAAAATCCAACAGTGGGTAAAGCGTATCAAATTAAGTATGCAGATTTCCAATCTCCCGCTAATAAAAATTTAAACATACGTTTGATCGCCTATTCGGGTGAAGCAGAAACTTGCAGAAAAGCATTGGAAAAACCAATTACTTTATATGCAAGTCCGAAAGTTACCTTTCTGGATATGCCAGGAATTTGCATAGAAACAACACCACGACAAATAACAGAAGCCAGTTCAGATCCACTTGTACCTGGTACATTTTTGTATACGGGGAATGGTGTTTCAGCAACTGGGCTTTTCGATCCTGCTCTCGCAGGTGCAGGTACACATAGCATCAAATATCTTTTTTCCTCTACAGCAAATACAGTATGTAAAGATTCCGCAATTAAAGATATAATCGTCTGGCCAAGGCCAATTGCGGATTTCACCATTGACCCAATTCAATGTGAAAAAACACCACTCAATTTTACTAGCACTTCACAACCACTAGCAGGAGATCTTAATGAATGGACCTGGAATTTTGGTGATGGTAATGCTGCACAAATTAAAAACAACGGACTACCTTTTGATTATACATTTAACAGTTATCAAACTTACAATGTAGATTTAATCGTTAAGACAACCAATGGTTGTACCAGCTTAACGAAGACTGTCGAGTTAACCATTAACCCCAACCCAGTTCCCGCTTTTGATTTACCAAAAGTTTGCTTACCAGAAGGAAGAGCTTTATTTACAAACAATACAACTATACCTTCTACTGGTAATAGTCTATCCTACACCTGGAACTTTGGTGACCCTTTTAATAATACTGCCGGCACAGTAAAAGATGGATTACATTTTTACCGTAGTGTTCAGGACTTTTTAGTAAAATTAATCGCATTAAATCCTGCTACTGGTTGTAAAGATTCATTGACACAACTATTAAAGACAGTATATGAACAGCCTAAGGCAGGATTTGTCAGTAAAGATTCAATTTGTATTGGGGAAATGATTTATTTTACAGACTCAAGCAAAACAAAGGATGGTATTATTTCTAAATGGTTTTGGAGATTTGATGGAATAACTACTGATACGCTTCCTAACACATCACATTTTTACAAAAGACCGGGAATTGAAACTGTTGTATTTTTTGCGCAAAATGATTTGGGATGTTACACAGATACCATCAGAAAAACTATTGAAATATTTGACTCACCAAAAATTGATGCAGGACCAGATTTGTTTGTCATTAACGATGGTAGTGTTAAAATAAATGCCAATGCAACTGGAAGAATCATATCTTATAGTTGGTCGCCTTCAACCTACTTAAGTGCCAGTAATATTTTACAACCTTTGATAGTAAACCCGGAAACAGAAGTCGAGTATAAACTTACAGTCTTAGGTAGAGGAGGATGCATTCGATCCGACATTGTAAGAATGAAGCCTTTATTTATGCCATTACCACCAAATACATTCACACCAAATGGGGATGGTATTAATGACAGATGGGAAATTAAAAACCTGGAACAATATCCAGAAGTTACAATAGAAATCTATACTACTTCAGGCACTTTGATATACAGGAATGTAGGGAATAGTGTACAGTGGGATGGAAATTATAAGGGGAAACCTTTACCGAGTGGGACCTATTACTATGTTATTGATCCCAAAAGTGGTCGACAAAAATTAGCGGGTTACGTTACCTTATTACGATAAGCTTACCCCACCGCATTTTCCAATGCTTTTTCCAATTGATCCATTTCTGCTGGGGTGAGGTAACGCCATTTGCCGACTGCCAGATTTCCCAATTGAATATGCATGATGCGAATGCGTTTAAGCGTTTTGACTTTATAACCAAAAGTCTCACACATTCTTCGGATTTGACGATTAAGTCCTTGTTTCAAAATAATTCTAAATCTACGTTGTCCTTCCATTCTTATAAAACAAGGCTTGGTTACTTCGCCAAGTATTCTGACACCCGAGCCCATTTGTCTGATCATTTCAGGAGTTAGTTCTTTATCAACTGTAACGATATATTCTTTTTCATTGTTGTTACTTGAACGCAAAATCTTGTTAACAATATCACCGTCATTAGTCAGCAAAATCAAACCCTCTGAATCTTTGTCCAACCTACCCACTGGGAATATTCTTTTGGGATGATTCATGAAACGAATGATATTCGTCTTATCACTCATATCAGTAGTTGAAGTAACACCAACAGGTTTATTCAGTGCAATATAGATAGGACGTTGTTTTGATTTTATTTTTTCACCATCAATAGCAACAACATCCCCTGTTTGTACCCTTGAGGTAGAAATAGCCAGCTCATCATTAATTGTCACACGCGCATCATCGACTAATTTATCAGCCTCTCTTCTGGAGCAAAAACCAGAGTTACTTATGTATTTGTTAATTTGTATGCCTTGATCGTTGCTTTGCTTTTTCATAGCGACGTAAAGTTAAAGTAAAGTGATAATTTAGTCACATGAAAATGAATGCTTTACTAAAGAGAATAATTACGCTGACTACATTACGGTCTAAACACCAAGAGGGAAAAGTATTTAGTCCGTATACTTATGCCAAAGCATACCGTGAATTAACTATACTTTCAAAAAGAAATTTTAAAGATTTTCTTTTAATCTCAACAGGAATTATATCAGCATCTTTTGGTTTAAAAGGTTTTTTACTGACCAATGAATTTATTGATGGTGGTGCTATGGGTATCTCCATGTTGATTTCAAAGAAAACAACATTACCACTTTATATACTGGTTGTACTTGTAAATTCTCCTTTCATTTTCATGGGCTACAAAGTAGTGAGCAAAGCGTTTGCCATAAAAACTGTTTTGGCAATTATTGGGCTTGCAGGTGCACTTGCATACATAGACTACCCTAATGTTACTGATGAAAATATTTTAGTTGCTGTATTTGGCGGTTTTTTTCTTGGAACAGGAATTGGACTAGCAGTAAGGGGTGGTGCTGTTATCGATGGGACAGAGATTTTAGCGATCTATTTAAGCAGAAGATTGGGCACAACCATAGGTGATATCATCCTGCTTATTAATGCAGTCATTTTTGCCACTGCCGCATATTTACTTTCAGTAGAGATTGCATTGTTTTCAATGATTACCTATATCTCCGCTTCAAAGATGGTTGACTTTCTTGTCGATGGTATTGATGAATTTGTTGGAGTAACTATTGTCTCAACTCATTTCCTTGAAATCAAGCAAATGATAATTGAAAAAATGGGAAGAGGAATTACAGTATACAAAGGAGAAAAAGGTTACGGAACTAGAGGCGAAATGGGAGATGTAGATATTTTATTTACTGTAATTACGAGGTTAGAATTAAATAAGCTCAACACAGAAATACAAACTATCGATCCACATGCTTTTGTAGTGATGAACAGCATAAAAGATACCAAAGGTGGTATGATCAAAAAAAAGGCACTAAAACATTAGTGCCTTAAAGAAGTTATGTTGAAAGAATTACAGCTGGTTGGCATGCACTGATTTCATCTTTTCATTCTTCATTATTGTATAAGCTATAATAATCATCAAGAGTCCTAAAAATTCTGTTACATACAATACTTCTACATAGCCCAATCTTGTAAAGCTTCCTCCAATACCTGGTAAAATTGCGCCAACTGCAATTAGAACGTTACCCCAGAATCTGACACTTGTGCCAGTATTTCTAAAGTACTTAATTGCTGAAGCAATTGCTCCACCTACAAGAAAAACAACTGCATAAATATTGATAAAAGGAGAAAATGAGCGAACCCACTGCCACACAAATACTTTACCCGACATCCTTTCAGGTTCAACATCTGCGTAATTGATTGGAGATAATAAAACGAACACGGATGCCACAACAACGATTAGCACAAGCAATGCTGATAACAGATGTGCGACTTTTTTATTGAGCAGCAGATATACAGAACCTTGTGCCAAAGGTGCGCCACCTAATAAAGCACCTGTGATGTACCACCACCTGAAATTAGTTTCCGTCCACCCATACAAAGTATTAAAACTTTCTGTAAATGTTCCTGCACCGTAGGTTAATACACCTATTAACCACCATAGAATATAGGTTGCCTCTTTTTTTCTTTGGTAATGTTTATACAGTACATAAGAAAAAATCATTGACATGAAAAATGTCCCGATGGGAATAAAGTAAATCAATTTCATGGTGCGAAACTATCTTTCAGAATAGTTTCATGTGTCATGAATTTGTAATAAGATGTTAATCAAGTAAAACTGTTCTTAATTCAACATCTTTCCCTTTTCTAACCACAATATTGTTTAAGGTTTTTGAAGTTTTTCCAGGTGCTTCGAATAAAACAGAATACGTGCCTTCTTTCAAACCTCTAATTTTAAATCTTCCTTTTTTATCAGGGTATGCAAATTTAGGTTCACCCTGACCATTTGATACCGTTACTTTTGGTTTTATTCCTTCTGGGAGTACTTTGCCTTCAATTTCTCCATATCCTGAATTACTAAAAGGTTGCAACCTTGGACTTAGATAATATTTACCATCAACAAATTTTATTGATTTGAATAAATCGAAGTCAATTCTCAATTCCTCTAGCTTTATCGTATCATTTCGATCACAATCATCATCTCCAATTTTGATATAAAGTAAATTGTTTGTGCTGTTAATAAGGTTAAGCGGATGAGAAACACTATCCTCATCTATTACTGTATTATTTGAACCTAATGTAACTCTTACCTTTTCTACATCACGTAATACCTCTATACTACCGAGAAGCATTTCAACTCCATTTTGTAGTTTGAGCACATCAATTACTTTTGGAGTAAAGACTAATGTTTTCCACTCACCATGTTTATCACGGTCGCTCAAATGATCATCATCGTCCTTGTCATCATCATCATGATCATCTGAAGATGAGCTATCGCTATCAATTTTAACCTCGACTTTCTGAACATCAATGAATACATTTTTGAGATCCATTGGTCCGTCAGTTAGAAAAATTGACACCTTACGTGGTTCGTCAACTTGTATTTGGGTCTTAAATTTGGATGGTTTTTCACAGCTCTGAATGAAAGTGAAAGTCAGCACGAGAAGCACTAAACTCACCTTTGAAAGTAAGCTGTTCATGATGTTAGTTTTAATGTAAAAAATGTCAGTATGGTTAAAATTTGAATTGCAATCTAGTGAAAATTCTCATTCCATTAAAGCCCATTTGAACACCATCCCAGGGACCGCCAGTTTCATTATTACCAGCCCAGTATTTGGCTTGTGGATTGACAGCCAAGTTAGGATGGACATTGAAGAGGTTATCAACACCAGCAATAAAATGCAAAGGCTTGAAAATGTGCCAGTTAAAATAGATATCCGTTGTGAATTTCCCAGTGAAGTCAAAAATTTCAGGAACATATTTCCCGTTGTTAAAATCAACAGCGTTAGGTGAAGCGGTAGGATCATCGACTGGAACCATAGGATAAATGCCATCATAATCGGGATCACCGAAACCAGTTAATTCCATTTTGCCGAAATAAGTCAACCTAATACCAAACATTATTTTTTTCCAATTATAATCTGCACTGATTGCATATTTACTTCTAGGTGCCGATGCTTTCATAAAATAGATTTCTCTGGTATTAAAGAAAGTACTTGGAACTTCACCTGAAAAATATTTGGCTCTTGATGTATAATATGGATCAGTTACATATTTGTTATTCTGTAATTCAGTCGGCACGTTAATCTTATCAATTGATATCGTCTGGAAGTTTCCAACAAATAGTAAATTGAGTGATTGATCTTTGGTAAATGATTTTTTATAGGAGACCACTACATCTACCCCCCTGTTGGTGGTATTGACTGCATTGGCAAAAAATTGAGATGAAACTACATCCAATGCAAGCATTTTATCTCTCAATGCAGTTGATATGGCTGGGTCGCCGACTGTAAACTGTCCGGATAAAACTACCCTATCTTTCATGGTAATATTGTACCCATCAACTGAAACCGACCATGCTGGTGCAGGCTTCCAGGTAAAACCAAAACTAGTATTGACTGAAGTCTCTTGTTTTAATGAGGGTATACCAGCTAACCTGGTCAACTCATCATCATTGTTTGCAATTCTGTTCTGTACCAACACACCATTTGCAAAAGACGATACTGTATTGCTAAAATACCTTTGTTGCAAAGATGGAGCGCGATAGCCGGTACTAATTGATCCTCTCAGATTAAAATTATCAGTGACTTTGTAGCGAGCAGAAGTTTTAATGGTGGCTAGTGCTCCAAAATCTGAATAGTTTTCAAAACGGACAGCGCCTGTTAGAAGCAGTTTATTGCTTGGCGTGTAAGCTAGGTCACCATACAACCCAGTAACCAAACGATTTTTGTTTGTTACATCAGCTGGACTAAATCCAGGGAACCCTTGTGCGCCAGCACTTTGGCGGGTTAACCCTGGTACACCAGGATATGCTTTATATGAGGCCTCTTCACCTGCTTGAATACTATAGTTTTCATATCTTAATTCTGCACCATAAGAAATAGTTAAGCCACCAGCATTTTCTTTACCAAACTGTTTTGAGGCATCAACATTAAATGTGTTTTGCAAAAATCTGAGACCACCATCATCAAAAGATGTTTTTGAAGCATCACCAATAATTGATGCATTGAAGGTTTTGTATCCATAGTAATGAAAACTATTGTATCCGATTGCATTACTGATATCCCAGTTCCACCCTTTTTTTGAAATCATATTATATCCTGCAGCGAGGGATAGATCAATAATTTCAGTCTGAATTCTTGGATTAAAACTGGTGTCCCCTGCTCCCGTTCTAAACATGATGTCTGGTACAAAAATGATGGAACCATCTGCATTACGAGGGAAACGATTCGGACTGCTTTTCCAGTTTCTGGTATAAGCATAGGCATCAGATTTTTTTCTGTTTACGCCACCAAATGCATAAAACTTGCCTTTATTTTGTCCTGGTAGTTCCAAATTAAAAAATGCACCAGTCGATAGCGCTGATGCATCTCCAAAACCCTGACGAATAGTATTCTTTAAAGGCAAACCATATTTGTCATTAATATCATTTGAAGCTGCTTGTCGGAATGTTTTTTCCTGGTTAACCACTTCCAATGATAGATTAAAGAAACCACCTCTATTTCCAAGTGCAAAACCTTTGTTAGCTGTAAATGTGCTTGCAACACCATCAATTGGACCTTTGTACAAATAATCATTGTTGTTACGAAACTTATAGGTGTTGAACTTTCTATCATTATATCCACTGATGCCAGTCATGACGCTCCAGTCACTCGCTCCTTTTTTTAACTGCAAGTTGATGACACCTGCAATAGCATCAGATCCATATTGAGCCGAAGCACCGTCTCGTAAAATTTCAATACGATCGACTGCAATTTGAGGGAAACTGCTGAGGTCAACCCCGGAATTAGCACGTCCTCTTGTCCCAAATAAAGCCACCAAGCCTATACTATGCCTCCGCTTACCATTGATGAGCACCAAAGTCTGATCAGGACCTAGTCCCCTTAATGTGCCTATGTTTACATGGTCTGCGCCATCAGAACCGGATTGCTTATTGAAGTTAAAAGAAGGAGCAGCAAAATTCAGGTTGGCTGTAAGGTCCATGCGACCAGAGTTGATTGCTAGTTCACTTACTCGAATCACATCTACCGGAACAGGAGATTCTGTTCTGATTCTTGCCCCGCCTCGGCTTCCGATAACTACTACTTCGTCTATGGTTGATTTGAAAAGCGTGTCGGTTTTTTTATCTTGACCAATAACTACACTATTTAATAGCAATAGTCCAATCAATAAACTGATTTTTATATACTTCATAAACTCAAATATTAATGCAAAAATAGATTTTTCTTTGCCCATTGAACCTATCGAAGAAAATTGGAATTATTTGCCTTAAATTTGCAATCCTCAGAACATTTACTGTTCTAGGGCCTATAGCTCAGCTGGTTAGAGCACCTGACTCATAATCAGGGGGTCCCTGGTTCAAGCCCAGGTGGGCCCACAATAAAATCAAGCAGTTATGAAGATTTGTCTCATAGCTGCTTTTTTATTTGCATACATTTTGCATGCTACATAATTCGAGATATAACTTCTCTGATTCTTTCATTTCGTAACCTGCCTTTTTCGCTATTTCGATAGGCCTTCGATAAAGGTATTCGAGCTCCATAGGTCTGCCGAAGTCATAATCGAGTTTCATACTTGGCGAATAGGGTCGAATATTTTTAGTAATACGTATCATTTGCTCTGCAAAATCTTCGGGTAATGTTACGCCACAAGCTTTTGCTCCATCAACAACTTCGTTCATAATCATGGTGCAACGATGTAATGCACTTTCCTCCTCCAAAATCTCTTTGGTGGTTTTGTTCAATGCCACAGTTAGTCCATTAAACGACATATTCCAGACCAGTTTTTTCCAGCGGAGATAATCCAGCTCTTGTCTGCTTGAAGGTACACCTGCCATTTGAAGACAATTAATCAGCTTATCGAGTAAATCGATATCCCTCACATTATAATTTCCAATATCAAGATTTCCGTGGTCTTGGTGCACAACCCGACCATCTTCTGTTTTGTAGCATGCAATTAATGCTACCCCTCCTGCAATCTGCAAATCGGGAAACAAATTCGAAAGGTCTTCCTCCATGCCAAGTCCGTTCTGGATGAGCACGACAATACTTTTTTCATTTGCGACATGCGGTAGTATCTGTGGCAATAACTGTTGATTTTGCAAGGTCTTCAGCGCCACCAGTACAATATCCGATTGGGGTAATGTATCAGCTTTATTATATGCATTAACGTTCTTTAACTCGATGTCTTGGTGAACAGTTGATGACAAGTACAAGCCATTGTTCCGAACATATTCATAATCACTACGCAATAGGAAATGCACATCATTTCCTGCGTTCGCTAGCATAATGCCATAATAACCACCGATAGCACCCGTTCCAATTATAGAGATTTTCACTTTTCCTATTAATCAAATTAACTGTAAATCATAAAATACCCATTTGTCAGGATATTAGTTATAGATTTAAATTAAACTAATTGTTGTGAATTTTACTGAAAGTATAACTCAATTTTTTCTATTGAAGGAAGTAAAAAAACCAATTACGATATTTTTAATTAGGACAAAGTAGCAGTTGATTGGTTAAAATGAATAAGAAATATACTCTCAAGTCTAATTCAAGATTAAATTATCTTGACAATAAAAATTGTAGTGGGATATACAATCGTTTACTCCAAGATACTTCACTATGATCATCTCCTGGAAAAAATCTCGTAGTCCAATTAGAATTTGAATAGCCCTTAGCTTTCATAACTTCGTCTGCCTGTTTTTGTAAAGGGGGATACAAAGCGTCTAAAGTTTGATCGCCATAATCAAAGTAAATTTTATGATTTTGAGGATTAGGTAAATGTTCACTCATGTATTTAAAAAAGGCATTGGGTATAGGATTATCTTCAGTTGAAAATGATCCGGGCCAATGTGTACTCAAACAAGCTGCACCACCAAAAACAGTCGGATATTCACAAATGGCATAAAGAGAAATTAACCCCCCCATACTGCTTCCTGCAATAAAGGTATTTACTGCATTTGTATAAGTTGAATAATTTTTATCGATGAATGGCTTTAGTTCAGTAACAACAAACTTTAGATAATTATCTGAGACTGGCTGGAAAGTATCTTTTGTTCGAGATGTTCTTTGTAATTGTGCAGTAACAGTGTCCTTATCAGCTTGAGATAATTGATCAAATGGCTTTTGAGGGAAATACTCTGCATGTCTAAGGTTTTGCCCATTACTAATGCCAACAACAATCACATTCTTTATTTTATTTTGATTAAGCAATTTTGTGATTTCATCATCAATATTCCAACTCTGTTTATTCCAGGTTATACTGGCATCGTATAATCCTTGCCCATCTTGCATATACAAAACGGCATACTTCTGTTTATTGGTATAATTTGCAGGTACCCAGACATCTATATTTCTTGCAGATACATATTTTGAAATAAAGTTTTCTACCCGATCAATTTTCCCATTTGAAGTAGCTGGCATTTGTGCCATCGATTGATAAAAAAATAATAAACACAGTAAAGTGAGAATTTTATTCATACACAATTAAATGATTGATCAAAGAATTTTAAACATGCTATTCTTAATTTGAAAAAGCCGACAATGCAGTACTTGGTTTACCACTTGCATCAAATGCGCCTAATGTATACCCATTCCAATTGTTGTATGATTGCGGTTCCCAATAAAGAACGCCTATACCTTTCTTATTGTTTACCGACTTCACCTTGGCAATTAAGTCAGTTAAAAACAGTTTACATTCATTGGGAGAGTCCCAAGGCATACCCACTTCCACCACCATAATTTCTTTACCATACAAATCAACCATATTATTCATGTTGTATAAAATCTGATCATTCTTGGTAGTCCAATCTGCTGTTGAAGGATAAAGCGACATCCCTATCATATCAAACACAGCGCCATTTTTTATCAGCCCTCCGATATTCCATTTGAACAATTCGTTGTTATACCCATTGGAAACATGGACCATTGTCTTGGTATCAGGAAATACCGACTTAACTGCAAGGCATCCAGTTTTAATGATAGCTGCATAGTTAATCATGTTAGTAGATGCCTTTGCATCAGGCCATAATAACCCATCATCAGTCTCATTACCTACTTGAACCCAATCTGGTGTAATACCATTACTTTTTAATTCATTCATTAAGCGACTAGTATATACCCTTACAGAATCATTCAATTGCGCAAAATTAACAGCCCTCCACAATAGCGGCTTATTTTGTTTACCTGGATCTGCCCAGCTATCACTATAATGTAAATCAATCAAAAGATGCATATCCAATGCTTTAGCTCTTTTTGCTTTAGCAATTACATCACCCGTTGAACTCCATTGATTAACTGGATTTACCCAAGCTCTTAACCTTATGGTATTCATGCCAATCGACTTCATTAAACTAAAACAATCCATGTTTACTCCGGCCTTGTTATAAAACTTAACATTAGCGGCCTCCATCTCTGTCACCCAACTGATATCTGCACCTTTAAAAAATGTAGCAACAACATCCTTAGTCTGCTTTTTTTGAGTTGATTTTTGACAAGATGTACTCATTAGCAAAGACAAAAAAGACAAAACAATATGTATTAAAGAACGTGATTTCATAAAATAATTAGGGCCTTACAACAACAGGAAAGATAGTATATAAAAAGCTATAAAATTTAGATAATGATGAGTTAGAAATATTTTCACTTATATTCATTATTCATTCTGAGTTCCACATACAAGTATAGCAATCGCAATATTTGAATCATCTGTAACGATAGTCACCCTATCACCCACTTTTACAACAGAGGCAGTTGCTTCACCATTTGAATTCCGAAATGATGTCTTTTGATTATACCACACTTCTTCATTCTTTCCGTCGTTTTTTTCAATTATAATCTTATCAAGTGCAACCTCAATTACCTTTCCTGTCCCATTTGTTCTGCCACACGGATTTGCACCTGAACTCAAATTACTTCGATCCGGCCCAACTCTATCTGGCCTAACATCTCTCGGCTGAGCTTCAAATTTGATTTCATATTTAATAGCAAAAATTAATACAGCCACTATCAATGAAATACAAACAGTAGTTAGCGTAACTATTGCAATCCTTTGATAGGATGACGCCATTACTTTTTGGAATAAGAGATAAATCCAAAAACCAACAAGAACTCCTAAACCATTTAAAATTACGTCATCAATATCAAAAATACCGACATGCAAAAATACTTGCATCCCTTCAATGATCAGTCCAGAAAGAACAGCCACAACAAGTATTTGCTTCCAATTCACTTTTTTGAAAAGGAATGGTAACAAAAAACCGACTGGCACCAACAACAGAATATTGCCAAGGATATTTAACCCTCCAATTAACCAGCCAGCACTACCGAATAAATAGGGCATGATGGATTTAAATGGAATGTAATTGGGATCACCAGCCTGAGTACCGCCGAAATTAAGGGCAACCGGACCAACCCTTAGCATAGGCACATCTTTAAAAACCATCACTTTAACCATGACGGCTGCATAAACAAGAAAAAGTATTGAACTAACTATTTTATAATTATTCTTTTTTAGTAATGCCCCCATCTCTAAGACTATATAAATAAAAGGTTAAAATGGCAAACAAAAAACCTATTAAAACTACGATGTAATTCATAGGTTTTTCTATTGTTAATGATATTCTAATAAGTATTGTGGTTATTATAAAGCTAGCATTCCTGAATATGGTAAAAAAAGAAAAGTGATAAATAAATGAAATTATCAATAACAGTACATCCACAAAAATCATGATTGAAAAGAAATCTGCATAAAATACCGTATTGGGGTCCGGGTAGTTTTGATCATGCTGTATTGCTTGAAACATTTCCGCACTCCAATAATACAAACTACTTACACTCAATATTAACAATATCAAAATCATGCTTAGGGAAACTAATTTTTTAATATTGATAAAATCATTCAATTCACCAAGTATGTCACTTTTTCGATTTTTATTATAAATCTTATAGTAGAGAATAGTAAATGCGAGCATCAACAAGGCAGCAGAAAGATCATAAAGCAAACTGATAAATTCAGGATTGTTGATGTTGACAGAATTCTTTAAATCTAAATCTGCAATGTCGTGGAAAAAACTTCGAAGCGTAATTAGCGTAATTACCTCAAATTGCTTACCAATAAATTCAGAAATGGATTTTGGAATAATAATGACTAATAAAATAACCTCATAAAATAAGATAAAGCTAAAGGGAGTATAAATGGCCTTTAAATAACTATGTTGAAAATGTCGAAAATAATGAAAGTTATTACCCAAAAATATGACCAGTAAGTGTAACAAGAAAGCAAATACAGCAACACGAAGAATTAACAACTCTACTTTTCTTACTTTTTGAGTATTAAATAGTGAATCGAAGTAATTACCAGAGGACTGTAATATATTGTTCATCTGAACTCGATTTAGCAGCATGTTAAAGGAGCTTTAATGAATATACAATAAATTCAGGCTATTTGATAACACTAGCAGCTTTTAAAAAATACCGGAGGATTGTCTTCAAGTGCGGTTTCAATCCTTTTCGCAGTATTCGTAATCGACAATCCACCAAGATTAGTACAACGCAACGTGTGGTGAATTTGATCACCGACCGCTTTCATGGTTTCAATCACTTCATCCAATGGTATGAGGTGTTCATAATCTGCCAAAGCCATATTTGCGCACGAGATAGCATTGGTTGCAGCCATTACGTTTCGTCCAAGACATGGCGCTTCTACCCTATTGCCAATAGGATCGCAGATGATACCCAAAGAGTTTTGCAAAGCAATTGAAGCTGCAGCAATGGATTGCGCCAATGTTCCACCATTCATTTCTACCAAGGCTGCCGCTGCCATTCCACCACCAGAGCCAGTTTCAGCCATGCATCCACCTACCTCAGCGGCAAAAGTTGCGTGCGCAGCTATAAATACGCCAATCAGTCCAGCTGATAGCATTGCTTTAACTATAGTGTCTTCATCCGCACCAATACTATGTGCCGCCCCAAATACAACGCCAGGCAATCCTCCACAAGAACCAGCAGTTGGTGCAGCAACAATTACACCCATGGAACTTTTTACTTCCATGATTGCTGAAACATACATGATCGTTTTATTGAGCACATCTCCACCAAGCAACTCATTGGCTTGAAAAGTTTTTTGGTAGTTGGGCGACTGACTTCCCAAAATTCTATCGTTATAAGCAGTGCCATTTAAGCCTGTTTCAATGGCATTGCCCATGATGCGAATAATGGAGCGCATTTTTTCGAATACAGCATCGCGACTAATATCACCTCGTATGCTTTCATAGGTTACAGCCAATTCCCAAAGTGCTTGGTTTTTGTCGTGGTTGTATGCCAGCATTTCAGCACAAGTGATGAAAGGGACTTTAAGATTTTTTCTGGACTTAATCGGAAGTACCGGATTCAGGCACTTTACAGCCAGCACGCCATCCATTTGTATTAATTCATTGCGAATAGCTACCGAAATGGGTTGCTGTGATTTTATTTGTATACATGGATTTTCTCCATCGTGCAATACAATCTCATCATACTCAATATTTGCATCCAAAAATGCTTGTACACCAGCAGAATTAAGACAATAAATAAGTGTTTCATGGTAGTCGCCTGCAATAGAAAGTTGATTGCCATCGATATTGACAACCTCAATCATACCGCCACCAGTCGAAATTGCCGTTAATCTTCTTGCTTCCTTTTCATTACTCAAAGTAATTTGATAAGTATTGGGATGTTTTTCAAGCAATTCACAAATTGCTATCTTATAATGTATACCAGCTTCTGCAAGGTATTTTTCAGATTCTGGTAGACGTTCATCATAGGCTTCCCAACCTAAAAAACCACCAAACAATCCCATGTCCGAACCCTGGCTTTTGTGGGTAGTTGCTAATGAGCCGTTTGGATCAAATTCGATGAGAATATCTTTTATTTCTTCATCCATCAAATCGCGACAAATCCGAGCAATGCGAAGCGATGCTGCACAATGCGAACTCGATGGGCCCCTCATTACCGGTCCGATTACATCATTAAAAATACTGGGATAATTGCTCATGTTGGATGAAGGCCAATTACAGCCTATATAAATGTAAAATTTATTCGTTGAACTGAGCAGGTTATTTTGTTTGCTGAAGAGTTGTAATAACTAAATTATCTAAACACTAAATAAATTAAATCAACTTAAAGTATTGGCTTAAGTTTGTGAACATGGACGTATTTACGTATCGAAGAAAAATCATCATCACTTGCCATAAATGGTTAGCTCCTGCTTTGGAAAAAGAAGTTATTGCGCTTGGGCTTACCCCAGAACGCACCTTTCAAACGGGGGTAGAACTATTCGGGACGGTCACCGATTGTATTAAACTGAACTTGCACCTGCGTTGCGCAAGCCAGGTGATGTACTCCCTGAAATCCTTTACCTGCAATGACCCGGATGAACTTTACCGTTTTACCAAGTTGATTCAATGGGAAAATATAATACCCCCCAACGGCTATTTTTCAGTCACGAGTAATGTTTTTCATCCCACTATATCGACTAATCTCTTTGCCAATCTGCGCGTGAAAGATGCTATAGTCGACAGAATGCGAGACACCATCAAAAGAAGACCCACCACAGGCTCTGACCTGGTTGGCGCAGTTGTCTACCTGTTTTGGAAAAATGATCTTGCTGAAGTTTTTATCGATACAACTGGTGAAACGTTGGCCAAACATGGGTATAGAAAGCTACCCGGACAAGCTCCCATGCTGGAGGCCTTAGCTTCAGCAACTATATTGTCCTCAAAATGGGATTATACATCTACATTTATCAATCCCATGTGCGGATCAGGTACGCTTGCCATTGAAGCTGCTTTGATAGCTACAAAAAGAGTACCTGGACTACTGCGCGATAACTATGCCTTCATGCATATTTTGGGTTTTGAGCGAATCATGTACCACGAAGAACGCGCAAAATTAGATGATGAAGTTATTGAACAACCTACTTTAAAAATTATCGCATCAGACATCAGCGAAAAGGCGATCAATTTCGCTCGCATCAATGCAGAAGCAGCAGGAGTAGCTGATTTAATTGAATTTGAAGTTTGTGATTTTGCAGATACTACTATTCCCGAAGGCGATGGAATAGTCATGTTTAATCCAGAATATGGTGAGCGACTTGGTGATGAAACAGAACTGCAATCAACCTATGCCAGGATTGGAGATTTTCTAAAACAAAAATGTAAGGGTAAAACTGGATATGTATTTACCGGTAATCTCGATTTGGCAAAAGCGATCAGACTTAAACCTTCCAGACGCATTGAATTTTTAAACGCTAAGATTGATTGCAGATTACTGGAATATGAAATGTATGAAGGGACAAAAAGAAAAGATCTTGCTTAACCCTGACAGCTTTTATTAGTGATTAAAATCACATTTATTAACTATTTGGTTTAATAACTTAGCAGAAACACACAGTATGAAAACCAATAGAATCGGGATAGATAAAAAAGCAGCAGACCAGATGATTGAAAAGCTGAATATACTGCTCGCTCATGCACAGCTTTTCTATATGAATACAAAAGGCTTACATTGGAATATAAAGGGAGAAAAGTTTTTTGAATTGCATGTTAAATTCGAAGAGCTTTATACAGATTTAAATCTTAAGGTGGATGAAATCGCAGAAAGAATTTTAACGCTTGAGGGTACACCACTTCATTCTTTTACTGACTATCTTAAAAAATCTAAAATCAAAGAACAAACCAATGTCAATGAGGCTTCTAATGCTACTGAAGCAGTTATGGATTCTTTAAGCACATTAATTAAGATTGAAAGAGAAATTTTAGTAATTGCCGATAAAGCAAATGACGAGGGAACTAGCGCTTTGATGAGCGATTATATCAGGCAACAGGAAAAACTGATGTGGATGTATTCTGCCTACGCCAAAAGAAATTAGCACTTAATCTAAGCTGCATTCATAATCAAAGGCATTATGAAAAAAAAGTAGACTGCAGCGATAATTCCGAAGAGAATACCCATCAAAATAGGATAAAAAATTAAGTTACCTTTCTGAGCAGGTTTCAGTGTGTGCGCAATCATACCATGTATTGACACAACCAGCAACAGAAAAAGTACAGATACAATCCACAACAAACTTTCCATAAGGATCTCATTTCTGTATAAGATGACTACTATAAGAAATACTACTGAAAGTATTCCAATGAGCTGATAAACCTTTTTGATCATATATGAAGATTAATTCGACTAAATTATTTTGTTCATCATTGCAAAAAAGAGATATAGATTAGTAGTTCAAACAACAAAAATCATGTTTTAAACTTTAGTGTACTCGTATTTTCGTTTCATGAAATTCCACACTAAGCTCATACTACACGCTACAGATTTTTCAACGAACGCAGCCAATGCATTAGAGGTGGCGACCGATTTACTTCATATCCCCTCTTCAAGATTAGTAATATTACATGTCTGTGATCTACCCACGATTATCAATAATCCTAAAGCTGAAGATGCGGTAACCTTAGAAAAAGAAAGAATAAAGGAAGCGAATAGAAAAATGGATAAGTATATAAAACAATGTTTTGGAAATAATGAACCGATCCCAGTTCCAGAAAAAGAAATAGTACTACACAGCTCTTCTTACAAGGGCATTCTTGATGCAATTAATAGAATTGATCCCTATATGGTAGTCATCGGACAAAAAGGACATTCAAAAATTAAAAACCTCGTCATGGGTAGCACCACCAAGCACCTTACTGAAAAAGTTCATTGCCCCTTGGTCATTGTTCCTTCATTTGTTACACTATAATTCATTGTCAAATTGAATTAGCTTTGTTGCAATGAAAGCAGCACAACAAAGTCTTTTTGATTATGAAACAAGTTTGCCTACCAAAGGAAAACCTGCCGACTTCATCAACATAACAGTAATCAATACAGACGATTCTGCACAAGTTCAAAAATTTGACATCAACTATAGTTATACCAACTCAACTTTCGGAGAATTATTGATTGCATCAACGGATAAAGCTATCTGTTTTGTATGGTTTGCTGATGACCAACATTCAGCAATAGCAGAACTTGAAAAAAGATTTCCATCAGCTAAACTTGAAGAAAAATCTACTCAAGAACAACTAGATGTGATGAGTTTTTTCAACAAGGATTTTACTACTTGGCCAACAATCAATTTACACTTGAAAGGGACAGCTTTTCAAATCAAAGTCTGGCAATCACTTCTTGAAATACCATTCGGCAAACAGACCAATTACATTGAAATTGCTAAATCAATCAACCAGCCAAATGCATCGAGGGCAGTCGGGACAGCCATCGGTAAAAATCCAATTGCTTTTCTCATTCCCTGTCACCGTGTTGTTCAAACAAACGGTCAACTTGGTGGTTATAGATGGGGAATTGAAAGAAAAGCTTCAATCATTAAATGGGAATTAGGCAGTAACTAAAAATGACAATCAAGCAGACAAATCTTTTTTCCGAAAATCTTCATCACCATTCAACCCAGAATTTACTTCCGTACGATGGTATTGTAAATTATCATGGACAGATTTTTACTGCATCAGAAATTCAAGATTTCTTCAATTTACTATTAACTGAAATCAATTGGGAACATGATGAAGTCATCATGTTTGGTAAGAAAATCGTTACCAAAAGAAAAGTTGCCTGGTATGGAGATCAGCCTTTCGATTACACCTACTCTCATGTAAAAAAGACAGCGCTCTACTGGAACGATGCATTAAAAAGAATAAAAGATAAAGTGGAGCAAGCTTCAGGTGAAACGTATAACTCTTGTCTACTCAATTTGTACCACAGTGGAGAGGAAGGCATGGGCTGGCACACCGATGATGAAAAGGAATTGAAAAAAGATGGGGCCATTGCTTCGGTAAGCTTGGGTGCAGTTAGAAAATTTGCTTTCAAACACAAAGAAACACAGGAAAAAGTAGAGTTGACATTAGACAATGGAAGCCTGCTGGTCATGAAAGGAACGACGCAATCCCATTGGCTTCATCGGTTACCCCCAAGTAAAAGAGTCATTCAACCAAGAATTAACCTGACCTTTAGAACTATCGTTGGCTAGCATTGCTGCCTTTCACCCTAAATGATTTACCTTTGCCTACCTCAACCTTAACCTTTCGTTAACCCTGTTGAGAATACTTTTGATACCATAAAATAGACCATGAAAAAGATATTAGGAATTCTGTTTCTTGCCCTGACAATCAATGGTTTCGCTCAAGAAACAGCTGATTCGACTGCTCCTGCAAAAAAGGCCAAATCCCCAAAGGCCGAAAAGGTGGTTACGCCAAAAACGCCAAAGCCGAAAATGGATTACAGCAAAATGGACCTTTCTAAAAGAGCATCTGATCATTTCATGTTCCAATTTGGATTGGCTGGTTGGGCAGGAAAACCTTCGAATATTACTACAAAGTCTTTCAACAGGACCTTCAACGCTTATTTTCTTTTCGATTTTCCTTTCAAAACTAACCCTCGCTTGAGTGTAGCTGTTGGTCCAGGTGTTGGCACAGACAACATCTATTTCAAAGAAATGACAGTCGATTTAAACAATAGAGACGGAGCCACTTTCACAAGAGATACTGTTGTTCAATACAAAAAGCACAAGCTTGCAACAGGATATATTGAAGCCCCTGTTGAATTACGATATTCTACTCGCCCAGATAACATGAATAAGGGATGGAAGTTTGCGCTGGGTGTTAAGGTAGGTACAATGATTGATGCGAAAGTGAAATCAAAAATCGACCTAGACGCAACGGGTACTGGTGGGTATTTTACCAAAGAAAAAGATAGACGTTATTTAAATACAACTAGGTTTGCACTTACAGGAAGAATGGGCTACGGGAATATCAGTGTATTTGGCACTTATACAGTTACTGATTTTTTCAAAGAGGGACAAGGTCCAATTGTTAGACCATTTTCTGTCGGTCTGGCCATAAGTGGACTGTAAAATCATTATTATTTGTTAGACAAATCAAACCTTTTCCAATCTTCAGAAAAAGCAATTCTAGTAGGTGTTGCTCTAAAAGATCAAAAAGACCATCAGGTCAATGAGTACCTTGATGAATTAGCATTCCTTGCAACAACTGCAGGAGCAGTAACTGCAAAGACCTTTATCCAAAAACTTCAACATCCAGATTCCAAAACATACATAGGAAAAGGTAAACTTGAAGAAATCAAAAACTATGCTGCTGGTAAAAACATCAGCGTATTGATTTTTGATGATGAATTGACTGGAGCGCAAATCACCAATATTGAGAAAGCTACGAATATCAAAACCATTGATCGCAGTGATTTGATCCTCGATATATTTGCACGTCGTGCAAAAACTGCACAAGCCAAAGCACAAGTCGAGTTGGCTCAATACCAATACATTCTACCGCGACTTCGTGGTATGTGGAAACACCTTGAACGTTTGGGTGGTGGTATCGGAACCAGAGGTCCGGGTGAATCAGAGATTGAAACCGACCGTCGTATTGTAAGGGAAAAGATTTCACTACTTCGTCGAAAGCTTGCTGAAATTGAGAAGCAAGCCTTTACCCAAAGAAAAGAAAGAGGTGAATTCATTCGCGTTGCACTTGTAGGTTATACCAATGTTGGTAAATCAACACTAATGAACCTATTAAGCAAGAGTGATGTATTAGCTGAAAACAAACTTTTCGCAACACTAGATACAACTACGCGCAAAATAGTTTTTGAGAATACGCCATTTCTTTTGAGTGATACAGTAGGGTTTATTCGCAAACTTCCTCACCACTTGATTGAAAGTTTCAAGAGTACGTTGGATGAAGTAAAAGAAAGTGATATTCTATTGCATGTGGTCGATATATCTCATCCACAATATGAAGATCAGATGAAGGTAGTGAACAACACCTTGAATGAATTAGGCTGTAGCGACAAACCCATGATTACAGTGTTCAACAAAATGGATTTATACGAAGAACGAACTTTTGATGAGTGGCTCGATCCTGAAGTGAGAGATAGCTTATTACATGAATTGAAAAACAGATGGCAGAACGAGACGCAATCGAGGTGCGTATTTGTATCCGCGACTGAAAGAAGAGAGATTGATAAACTCAGGACCAGCATATTGAATCAAATAAGAGAAATGTACACCAAGCGATATCCTTACAAGACCGGTTATCAGTCGTACGACTATGAGCAATAAAATTTACAACTGGCATTTCGTTGCTGCAGATATACAAAGCCTAGGCTTTGGAAATTTTCCCATTATTGAATTAGCAATTGCAGAAAAAACTATTTGCCTCGCGCTTCACAAAGAAACGCTTTTCGCATTTCAAGCTATTTGTCCCCATGCCGGCGCCAAGATGGTCAATGGCTATATAGATGCACAGGGAAATGCTGTTTGTCCCTTGCACAAGTACAAGTTCTCTTTAAAAAACGGTTATAATATTACTGGCGAAGGATACAACATGCGCACCTACCCCATTGAAATCAGAGATGAAGGAATTTTTGTGGGTTTTTTAGGATGAGTTTGTACATTAGTCGCATGAAGGATACAAAACTCAAGACTGTCGACGCCTACATCAAAGCCATCCCAGCAGCAAACAGAAAAGCATTTGAAGAATTTCATCAATTAATCATTGCAAACATCCCAGGTGGTGAATCTTGCATGAGTTATGGCATGCCAGCGGTCAAGCTCCACGGTATTGTCGTTTATTATGCTTGTTGGGAAAAGCACATGGCCATATACCCCATGCCATCCGCTTTAAAAGAATTTGCCAGTCAGACTAATGCATTTGTCACTTCAAAATCAACGATCCAGTTTCCACATGGAAAGGCTATTCCCAAGAAATTGATCAAAGACATTGTGAAGTTTCGCGTAGCGGAGAACAAGTTGAAAGCGGAGATGAAAAAGATAAAAGCTAGATAGGTTTTTCAATACAGTACACAATGTTTGTTCTGGTGGCTTCTCCATAATAAGCCACTTCTTCCAAACCAAGATTGACAGCCCCTAGTTTTTCCATTGCCTTTTGCGAGCGAATATTATTAGCCCCTACGTGAAATATGACTTTATCGACAATCTGAAAGGCATAATCCAGCATCAACTTTTTTACTATAGGATTGATCCCTTTACCCCAAGCACTGCGAGCATAGAAAGTATAGCCAATTTTAAGTTCTGAATTTTCAGGAATATAGTCGTAGAACCGCGTGCAACCAATTGCTTCTCCATTTTCTTTGTTTCGAATGAGGAATGCCCCTTTTGATTGTAAGGCTCCTTCAAAAAAGTTAGCAAAAACATCCCATTTGTAGCGATCAGGGTTAGGATGCTGTTCCCAGATCAAAGGATCTGAAGCAACTGCATATAATTCTTCAAAATCTGCCTGTTTCAAGGGCACGAGTTCCACAAAATCATTTACCAAATAAGTAGGCTGAAGATCCATCACTCATTCTTTTGGGGAAATTATGGAAATTTTAGGCTCCTATTCTGCTCAAATTTCTTTTATCTAATTAGGAAAACCCTTATTTTTGCATCCCCTAAAGGGAAATTCCTCAGTAGCTCAGTTGGTTAGAGCATCTGACTGTTAATCAGAGGGTCACTGGTTCAAGTCCAGTCTGAGGAGCGAAAAAAGCGGTTTAATAGCCGCTTTTTTCACCTGATTAAGTTGTCTGTTTAGGCAACTTTTGAGGTATGAAAAGAGAGTTTGTTTTATGGAAAGACTACTTCAATGATTTTTTTGACTCATTGGATGATGATAGTGGGCGAAAAGTTCTTTGGATGCTCAAATCCTTGGAGTCACTTCCAAAAATCCCTATGAAGTTCTTTAAACATATTGAGGGAGTAAAAGGTCTATTTGAGCTCAGAATTTCATGGGAAGGAAAAGCCTATCGCATTTTTTGTTTTTTTGACAAAGGGAATAAAATCATTTTATGCAATGGCTTTATTAAGAAAGATCAAAAAATACCTAAACAGGAAATCTCTAAAGCAATAAAAATAAAGGAGGAATATCGATATGAAAACGAAAAATAATAATCTGACATCTTTGGATGAATTCATTGATGATAAATATGGTAAAACTGGTACTCCAAAGAGAGAAAAATTTGAAAGAGGTTTTGAAGTATTTAAAATAGGCTTCTTATTGGAAGAAGCTAGAAATAGTCGCGGGATGACACAAGAAGAACTAGCAGCAAAATGCGGTACAAATAAATCTTATATCTCTAGAATAGAGAATGATGCATCCGATATTAAGCTTTCAACGCTTATAAAGATCATCAAAACCGGATTAGGAGGTGAATTGAAATTGGTATTGCACTAATAGTTATATCTTTTTGCTATAATGAAGTCACAGATGTACTTAAGTTCAGTTCATAATCTTCAAATCTGATTAACCCATAGGTCACAAATGAAACTTTTAGTATCCTTCTTTGTACTGTTTCTTTATGTAAACGCTTATGGTCAAAGTGAGTCGACAAGAAATTGGGTGGATTCAGAACTAAAGCATACAGATACTAATGGAAATTCGGTAAAGTTTATAAATAGTTTTCCCAGAGGAGGTGGGGTGGTTTATAAAAATGGGAAAAAGTATAGCTACGTTATTTTTTGGACACGTATGTTTAACCAATCTACTACCTCCATTGAATTTAAGGTCGAATTTCCTGAGGTTACCTATTTCAATTCACCCGAGTTTTACATACAAATTGTGCTACCAAAGGAAACTATGAGTATGGATAAAGTGCAGACGTTTGACTACGGACTGACTAATTTACAATCATTATTAAATGATGAATCCAAACAATTAAGTTATATCCAAAAAAAGATTAATCCCAACGAAGATTATATTTTTTATACTGCAGTTTACATTCACGGTGAAAGGTGGGGTCCAGCCAGAACCAAATTTGAATTAAAGAACCAGGACTTATTTTATAAAATCAGTATGGGATCAGACACTACAATAATTCCATGTGGAAGTCTTTATTTCAAAATTAAATGAGAACATGACATTGAGTTAAATTAAATTTTTTTCCAAAAATGAAAACCCAAAATTGAAAACCCTAGATTAAAATAAAATTTGTGTGATTTTGAGTTTGTGACATAAGTATTCAACTCTATTGTCTTATAATCATTTTCTTTGGCCCAATTTTCAATGTAATGAAAGAACCGCTTTCCTATACCCTTAGATTGAACTAATGCATCAATTATTACATTGTCTACCTCTAATTGCTTACCCGAATAAAATCTAATGGTTGTCCATCCACTTGAAATACCTATGAGTTCATTATCTAAATAGGCTCCAAAGCACATGTAATTTTGTTGACTGAACATTTGATGTAAATATGACCGAATCTCATCAAGCGTCAACTTTGAGTTTAACTGTTGTCCAAGTACAGCGATTTTATCCAACTCATTTAGAGATAAAATTTTAAAGTCTATTTTTCCATTCATAAGATCTAATAATTTTTAAATCAAGTAATTCATGAATTACATCTCTTCAGATTTACGTTATACGCTCAACAACAATAAATTTTTGGATCAGGACAGTTATTTGCATAAAATGTGAGATCATGTTGAGCACAAACTCCTGGATAATCCCCGCTGTAGCCTTGCATATCGCGTATCAATTGAAAATGAAGATGCGGCGGCCAACCGCCATTTTCATCAGGCTTTCCTAAATGACAAAGAAGCTGTCCCGCTGCTATTGGCGCCCCTACTTTAAGTTCAAGCAAATCATCATTAGATAAATGCCCATATAAACTGTAGATTTTTTCAGCGGAATGATATAATATAATTGTGGGGCCATAATTTCCGGACCCTAGGTTAATTTGAAAGCTGTGCACCTCTCCAGCTAGTGGTGCATAAACAGGAGTGCCAGCAGTTGTCCAAAAGTCCATGCCCAAGTGAATGTTCCTAAAATCTGCAGCTGATGTAGCAAAATTCTCAAAAGGACTATAAATAACCCGATGTTCCAGATAACCACCGTAACCAATTTTTCCGTCTAA